>ERZ802830.539-NODE-539-length-37835-cov-20.7381_pt1 | contig 37835 bp, 34 predicted proteins | sample MGYA00345654_ERZ802830 | MGnify/ENA primary metagenome ERZ802830 (study PRJEB30503, sample SAMEA104212375) | marine metagenome | biome: Westerlies Biome; feature: [SRF] surface water layer (ENVO:00010504) within the epipelagic zone...; material: water... | reverse complement strand
TGATTCTTGTTTTTATTAAGATGCGAACACCAATAGCCAAAATAGCATAATTCGCGTAATTTAAAAACTCTCTTTCTATGTAGCTGAATTTTTCCGTATCCGAGATAACAAAATCTCTGTTAACTTGCAGCTTAAAACAGAATTCTACCTCAGCTTGCTAAATTTTAATTACACAGATCAAAACGTATTTATACATATTTATCATGGAGATATTGGATGTAAGTTCTGGAAGCTGTTTTTTTTATCAAAGACGTGTTTTTACTAATCAGTTAAAGGCTGATGGGTAGCAGGTAAAAAATGTTAGGGCAGATGATTTCAGGCACATTAATTCCAAAGCCCCTATTTGACCCTGATACAAAATATATGCGAAGTTAAAATCTGGTTATGGATTACAAATGGGGATGTTTAAATGAGCCAAACGCAAGCAATGTCATTGGATGAGATTTATCAGCTGGCATTTGATACATTATTAAGTGCCGGAGCAGATGAGCATAATGCGACAATTCTAGCATCCGTGCTGGTGAATGCAGAGCGTGATGGCTCCCATTCGCATGGTTTGTTTAGATTGCCAGCTTATGTAGCAGGTCTTAAATCAAAAAAAATTAATGGCAGCGCGAGGGCAGAAGTAACGCAGGTTACCTCTTCTTTTATTCGTGTCGATGGTAATCAAGGATTAGCGCCAACCGCGCATGATGCTGCTATTCCAGCTCTTGCGAAGGCAGCCCAAAAAACAGGGGTTGCGATTGCCGCCATTCATAGATGTTTTCACATGGCAGCGCTTTGGCCAGAGGTAGAAGCAATAGCAGAATATGGGCTTGCGGGAATTGCCTGCACGAATTATATGCCATCTGTTGCACCGGCAGGGGCAAATAAAGCTTTTTTTGGAACCAACCCAATTGCCTTTGCGTGGCCGCGCTCAGGCAAAACACCAATAGTGTATGATATGGCAACAGCCGCAATGGCTTTGGGGGATGTTCAAGTCGCCGCACGAGATGGCAAAAAAGTGCCTCCGGGTACGGGTCTTGATAATGAGGGTCAACCTACAACAGACCCCTCTGCAATTGCGAGCGGAGGCGTGCTATTGCCATTTGGGGGTTATAAGGGCTCTGGCATGTCAATGATGGTTGAACTGCTTACCGCTGGCCTTACAGGGGAGACTTTTTCTGATGAGACTAAGGCACGTGATAATGCAGATGGCGGACCTCCTATCGGCGGGCAATTTCTGCTTGCGATGTCGCCAGAAATTATAGCAATTGATGACTGGCAATCTCATTGTGATTTGTTTTTTGAGCGGATGTCGGGTCTTCCGGGGGAGGGGGTGCGCCTGCCAGGGGAAAGACGTCATAAAAATAGGCGCTCAACGGCAGCAAGGCAGATTAATTCAGAACTTCTTGAGAAAATACACGCATTATAGCCATCAGATTTGGGAATGCCGCACAGACTAATGATGCAATAATCATCTATTTGGGCAGATATCCATATCGTTCTGCTGTCTTGCTGATAAGCTGCCAAAGTGATTCTGAAAAACTTCTAGGCATAAAAATATACCAACAATCTTGGGCGCGCCAAAGCTTGATGCCAACATGATGCAGGGATGTTGTAACAAGCTTATTAATCGGAAATGGTGCATCACGCATATCAACAGAGATATGATGAGAGAGGATAGCGCGCGCATTTTTACCGCTAATTTTCAACTGAACAAAACTATGAGATAGATCAAGCCTCATTGCGATATCTTCAGACATGGACTGAAATAGGTCATTTTCGTCATTCAATAGCCACCATTTGAGAGGCTCCACGCGGACAAATCGAGCATTTTCTATGTGGCAAACAGTACCTGGATGCAGAAAATCACCTGTAATTTTTTGCGTATTAATGTGTTTTTGAAATTCAGATATTGTTTCAGGCCAGATAGCGATTTGGGTAATTTTAGTGTCTTTTATTAGGCGAAAATCAATTTCGGAAGAAATTTCAGTTTTGGGACGATTTGTGAAATAGCTATCCAGCGCGTTAATGCGTTTTATATGAGATGATTTAGCCATGTAATCTTGTACCTTCAGGGTCATACATATGAGGCGATACTATCTCTACATCCAGGAAATTGGATCGCAATTCATCTGATAAGACAATATGCTTATCTTCAACAGCGGTAAGTCCGCCCTCAATAAAACCAAGTGCTATCCAATGCCCCAAAGCAGGGGAGTGAGTAACCGCTGTAATCCAGCCAAGGGGATGCCCTTTTGTTTTGCCAGCTTCGTTTAACAGCGCACCAGCACTGAATTTTTTGTGTTTATCTTTTGGGAAAATACCAACCAGTTGCGGCCTGTTCGGACTTGTGAGCATCTCTCTGTTGCGCAAAGCGCTTCCCACAAAATCTTTATTTTGAGATGCCATTTTGCCTAAGCCAATATCTTCAATTGTCACTCTTCCATCAATTTCAGCGCCAGTAACATGCCCTTTTTCAATACGCATGGTTCCAAGCGCTTCCAGCCCATAAAGACAGCTCTCAAACTTCTGAGCTTTGTTCCAGATAAATTGCATTATGGCATGTGAATAATCACTTGGGATATATACCTCAAATGCGCGTTCGCCAGAAAAACTTATCCGCGCGATATAGCAGGGTATCGTTTGCAGGAGAACTTGCTTTACGCCCATAAAGGGAAGTGTTTCATTGGAAATTTCACTCGGGTCATCAACGATTTCCGATAATAAGTTTCTGGAATTAGGGCCTGCTATTGCACAGCCTGCCCATTGATCGGTAATTGAGGTTACATGCACTCTTAACTCTGGCCAGCGGGTTTGTAATAGCTCTTCCAAACGAGCCATCACAGCTGCTGCATGATTTGTTGTTGTGGTCATAAGATAGCTGTTTTCAGATAAACGCCAAGTTGTGCCATCATCAAACACCATCCCATCCTCACGCAGAATAATACCGTAACGCGCTTTTCCAACAGCTAGTTTAGCAAAGGGATTTGTATAAATTCTATTCAGAAAAATGGTCGAATCTGGCCCTTGGATCATGATTTTTCCAAGCGAGCTAACATCGCAAATTCCAAGGCTTCGACGTGTTATGGTTGCCTCTCTTATATATGCATCTTGCAGATTTTCGCCTTGTTTTGGGTAATACCAAGGGCGATGCCATAAGCCAGCATCTATCATTACGCCATTATTTGCCAGTGACCAGTTATGAAAAGGCGTTCTTCTAATTGGTTTGAAATGAGACTGCCTATGCGCTCCTGCAAGTGCGCCAAGAGATATAGAGGTATAAGGGGGGCGAAAACGCGTAACGCCAACATCGCTAATAGGACGATTAAGGGCATCCGCCATTAGCGCAAGCCCTATGATATTCCCCATTTTTCCTTGGTCTGTTGCCATTCCAAGAGTGGTATAACGTTTTAAATGTTCAACAGAGATGAAGCCCTCTTGATGCGCTAGTCTAACGTCTGAAGCGGTCACATCATGCTGTGGATCTATGAATGCTTTTCCCTTTATTGCTGGCACGCATATTTCATATAATGGTTCAATATCAGTATGCCACCCGCCTATAATAGATGATTGCTTTTGTGCTTTTTTGGTTTTACGTGCAACTTGTGTGGCTGATTGAATGCAATCTTCAAATTGCCAAATTCCAGCAGCAGAACCTGCAAAGAAAATTGATTTATCATCACCGCTTGAGATAAAACACGCATTCTCTTTATTCCATTCGATTGGGCAGCCTTGATGCGAAGCAAGATGAATGACAGGGGACCAACCAGCAGAAATCAGCAGACAATCACATGAAAGACTACCAGATTGACGCCAACCATCGCTGGTTTTCTGCGCTATCACAATCTGTTTAACACATGGTGAGAATACCCCATGATTGGCTTTGGCAACAGCAGAGCCAAGATATAAATTGATGCGGCGCCCCGATATCTGTTGCAAAAGCAATTCTCCGATTTGCTCGCGGGATTCTAATATCGTTACAGTAGCACCTGCCTGTTCAAGTTCTAATCCAGCCTCATAGGCAGAATCATTATTAGTGCTAATCATGATATTACTGCCAACCAATAGCTGATACCGGTTAAGATAGGTTCTCGCTGAACTAACGGTCATAATTCCAGGTAAATCATTATTAACAAATGCGTAATTTCTCTCAAGTGCGCCTGTTGCAAGAATGACGCTCTCAGCTCTGCAAATATGAAATCGCTGTCTTGGTTTCAGCGGTTTTTGAGCGCGCTCTTCAGGGCAGATAATCTCAACAAGTCCAATAGTTGTATCGTCATATAATCCAAAAGCAGTTGTTCGTGTTAGAATGGTTATATTTTGTTTATTCAGCTTGCTTATTTGCGTCTTAAATTCGCTTTTATCTGGCCAACTAAGATAAGTGCCGCCAATAGCGTAATCTTGTTCTACCAGCAACACCTCTTTTCCGGTTTGTGCAGCTTGGATAGCGGATTGAATGCCGGCAGGCCCAGAGCCTATGACCAAGATGTCTGTATGGGTGTGTAAATGCTCATAGCTATCTGGATCTGCCTGTCTTGACGCAGTGCCAAGGCCAGCTGCTTTGCGAATAAACTTCTCAAAAAACATCCAGATACCAGTGCCGCGTCCCCATTCCAGCGGAGGTATGCCCCGGAATGTTTTATCCCTGAGTGTTTTCCCCGTGAATGTTTTCCCCATGAATGTTTTATAGTAGAAACCAGCTGCAAAAAATCTGCCGAATAGATTCAAAATGCTCCCTATATCAAATCTAACGGACGGCCATGCATTCTGCGAATATACGAAAAGCCCCTCTGATAGTTCGGTGGTACTTGCCCTAACATTTGGTTCTGTGTAGGCGCCCTTGCCGGTCGTAACAAGCGCGCCTGCTTCTTCTACCCCAGCAGATGTAACGCCTCTGGCTCGATGGTATTTAAAACTTCTGCCTATTATTTGGTACTTATTAGCCAATAATGCAGCTGATATGCTGTCCCCTTTTCGGGCGTTTAATTTTTTATTATTCCAGAAGAATGAAATAGTTTCATCTTGTTTATCTAGGCTAGATTGGCGGGGAAGGCGGGTAGCGGTCATCTGTTTTCCGCCATCATTTTCTGCCAATCAGCATGGGCAAGTTTAACAGAGAAAATTTCATGCGTTCTGGTATCTCTTTCAACCAGTAACCAAGAGCGACAGCCATATAAATGCTGCCATGTTTCTATTTGTCTTCCATAGATGTTTTCTCTTAAGAAAACGGCATCATGCCAAGTTTCTTGCGCGGCATCTAGCGATGGGTAGTTTATTTGACCATCACCCCCATAGCTAAATTCGCTATGATCGCGTTTGCCGCAAAATGGACAGCTAATCTGTATCATACCCTATCCTGTCTTTTTTTATCCATGTAATTTAGGATCCGAACCAGCACCGCGCTCATCAATATGGACGCCTCTTCTAAATCTATCTAAATCGTGATTTTGTATAACCTTATCGGGCCTATCATTGGCAATAAGGTCTGCAAAGTACCAACCTGATGCAGGGCTTGCTTTGAAGCCGCCATAATTCCAGCCCGCATTTAAATACAGATTATCCAAAGGTGTTTTACACATAAAAAACGAGCCATCCATAGACATATCCACCACTCCAGACCAATGACGCAACAGCTTAACGCGTCCAAGGCAGGGCATTAGCGAAAGCGCGCATTCCGCGACATCCTGAACGATTGGAAGATTGCCTTTTTGGGCATAGGATTTATACCAGTCAATATCACCGCCAAACACCATTCCGCCCTTGTCAGACTGGGATATATAAAAATGTGCTCCTGCAACGCCAAAAACAACTACATGGTCAAGTAACGGTTTAATAGGCTCTGTAACAAAGGCTTGTAATTTGTGGCTTTCAATAGGCAGATTTCCCAATTCTGCCATTTGCCATAATCTTGAAGTATTTCCAGCGACCGCAAATGCGACTTTTTTGGCTGTGATTTCGCCTCTGCTTGTATGAAGTGAGGAGATTTTTTGGGTGCTACGCTTAATGGATGTTAATTCACATTGCTGAATAATATCTACGCCAAGCATATCTGCTGCACGTGCATATCCCCATGCAACTGCATCATGGCGTGCCGTCCCCGCACGTTTCTGCACAAGTGCGCCATGAATAGGAAAGCGAGCATCATCTGCAAAATTCAAGTGTGGGATTTTCTTTTTTATAGTATCACGGGACCATATTTCGCCGTCAGATCCTGTTTGGCGCATTATATTATATCTACGAGCAGCTGCATCAAGTGCATTTTGGGTGTGGTAAATTCCGATATGAGCGCGCTGGCTGAACATGACATTATAGTTTAATTCGTGACTTAAATTCTCCCATAATGTTAAGGAAGCTTCATAAAATTCCCGGTTGCCCTTGAGCATATAGTTAGAGCGAATAATCGTTGTATTTCGCCCAGCATTTCCGCCGCCAATCCATCCTTTTTCAACAACGGCTATATTTTTAAGATTAAAGTTTTTGGCAAGATAATAAGCTGTTGCAAGGCCGTGTAGACCGCCGCCGACAATAACAATATCATAGCTTGCCTTTGGCTCAGGATCGCGCCATTGCCTAGACCAGCCCTTTTGGCCGTTAAACCCGTTTTTTATTACGTTCCATGCTGAAAATCGTGTCACTTGCAAGGGCCATCAAGAAGTCTAGTTAAGGCGCCTTGGTAATAAAATATACCCCACCTATCAACGGTTAGGTAAACACTGGGATAATGCGCTGTCAATGAATTTTAGAGATTTACTAACGCATACTCCGACCAGCGGAATTTAAAGAACATGCATTAGAAATAGGAGCAATTTTAGTATTATTAAAAGCGGTCAAACTCTAACGTATCGCTACTGCATTCCATCTCCTACCAGCTTGCAGAAATATATTGTGTTTCCATAAATTCGTGCATTCCTTCATGCCCGCCCTCGCGGCCAAGGCCGGACTGCTTGCTTCCACCAAAAGGTGCAGCAGGGTCTGAGACCAAACCGCGATTAAGCCCAACCATTCCATAATCAAGGCGCTCACACACACTCATTCCACGCTTCATATTTTCAGTGAATACATATGCGACTAGACCATATTGAGTATTATTTGCCCGTCTAATGACATCTTCAGTGTCTTCAAATGACTGGATAGCTGCAACTGGGCCAAAAATTTCATCTGCTACACATTCGGCCGACTCAGGCACATTTACGAGTACCGTTGGCGGGTAGTAAAAACCAGGCCCACTTATGTTTTCTCCGCCAAGTTTGATCTCAGCTCCCTTGGCAACAGCATCTTGAACAAAAAAAGCAACTTTATCTTTCGTAGACTTATTAACAAGAGGGCCAACATCAGTATCTGGGTCGAGCCCATTCCCAACTTTAAGGGAACTCATTGCTGCTTTAAATTTAGCAACAAACCTATCGAAAATTTTTGTATGAACATAAAATCGGTTTGCAGCTGTGCACGCCTCGCCTAAATTACGCATTTTTGCAAGCATGGCACCTTCAACAGCGACATCTATGTCCGCATCTTCAAATACAATTAATGGCGCATTTCCGCCAAGTTCCATGGCTGGCTTAAGCACCTGATCTGCGGCTGAACGAAGCAATACCCTGCCAATTTCTGTAGACCCTGTAAACGACACGACCCTAACCCGTGGATCATGAAGAAGGTGGTCCACTATTGGCCCTGTTTTTTTGGAGGGAAGAACATTTACAACTCCCTTTGGAACACCAGCCTCTTCCAATAAAGGCATTAATGCCAGCATTGTTAGAGGTGTTTCTGATGCAGGCTTTATAATCACAGGGCAGCCTGCAGCAAGTGCTGGGGCTATTTTTCTTGTGCCCATGGCTGCTGGATAATTCCATGGTGTTACCAGCACAGCTATCCCCGCCGGTTTGTGCTGAACGATAATGCGTGCACCGCTGGCAGGTGCGTGCGTTATCATACCATCAGCGCGCACCGCTTCTTCTGAAAACCAGCGAAAGAACTCAGCTGCATAGGCTGCCTCGCCGCGAGCATCATTCCCAGCCTTGCCATTTTCAAGGGTTATTAATTTTGCAAAATCATCTAGCCGTTCGACCATAAGCTCATAAGCTTTGCGCAATATCTCAGAGCGGTTTCGAGGTGTTCTAGAGGCCCAATCAGCAAAAGCATTCTGTGCCGCATCTAATGCCTCATCAGCATCATCAATTTCTGCAGATGCAACCGATGCAAGCACTGTTTCATCTGCTGGGTTAATAACATCAAACCTTACATTTTGCGCACCTGATTTGAAAATGCCATTAATATATAAGTCGGTATATTCCATCTAATCCAGCCCTAAAGTAATTGTTTTAATGGTGATTTTATTCGCGTGCTAAAGTCACGAAGCAATTCAAGCGCCTCTATTTGAGACAGAGCATTAGGATCCCAATCAAGGGTTACCATAAATTGCTCTGTAAAATTAGAAATCGTAACAATGATATTTGAATTCGTGTCTCCTGAAAGCTGAATAAAATCAGTAGAGGTAAGATCGCAAATTTCTGCCATTGCGAGAATATCATGTTCTGCAGGCGCGATATCAGCTAATTGTTGTTTATCAGGGTTGTAATACATAGTGCTTTGTAATTCGGGGCCTGATTTATAGCTGATGCCGATATTATCTGCGTTTGTTGTAACGCGAAGGCTAGCAGAAATAAACGAAGCCAAAACCAGCTCAGAGGAGACAGTCATTTGCGACGCTGAATTAATTTCAGATAGGAATATGTTAAATGAGGTTTTGTCTACAAGGCTGGTAGCATTATTACGCAAGGAGATATTTGGTCGAATAGATAATTGCCGCAATGTTGTCATATCTGCCGCTTTAAACGGCTCTGGATGCCCTGCATTTCTGAGAACTTGCAGATCAAGATTTTCAGATGCCGCAAGCGAGCGTAATTTTGGAGAGGCCAGAAATTTTGCCTTGTTATGTGCTGTAGGTGGATTAATGGCAGGCTCTGCTACTCTAACATTTGTATCTGCATCAGCCTGATTGCTTGCTTGGTGTTGTGGTTCCTGTGCTGTAATCGCTTCTTGTTCTAAAGCCAAAGGGGATGCCTTGACTAGTTTAGCTGGTGCGTCCTCTAAATGCTCAACAATATGCGCTACCACCTCACCAACAGGTACGTCCGTATTAGCCAATGCTGTGATATTAACCAGGAAACCGTCTTTTGGGGCTTCGACTTCCATGGTAGATTTATCAGTCTCAACCTCCATAAGGGGTTCCCCCTTGCGTACGGTATCGCCCTCATTTTTAAGCCATGCAACAAGCCGTCCTGTTTCTTGTGCCATTCCCAGCGCTGGCATAATTATTTCATGTGCCATTTTTAAATTTTTCCTTCAAGAACGCTAATGGCTCTTTCATGAATTTGCTGGGCTGTTGGAACAGTAAGATCTTCAAGAGCAGGCGAAAACGGAACTGGAACATCCATAGCGCCAAATCGCTGTACGGGGGCATCTAAATAATAAAATGCCTTCTCAGAAATCCGGGCAGCAATCTCTGCTGTGATGCCATAATTCTGATGGCCTTCATCAATTACGATAGCATGGGATGTTTTTTTTACTGAATTGATTATTGTTGTTTCATCAAGAGGAGAAATGGTGCGAGGATCAATGACTTCGGCAGAAATGTTTTGCTTTGCCAGCGTTTTAGCGGCGATTTCAGCTTGTTGTACCATAGAGGAGGTGGCAACGAGTGTAATATCACTTCCTGTATGTAGAATTTCGGCTTCACCAAAATTAATTAAATATTCTTCTTCTGGAACTTCTGCTTTATCATTATACATCAATTTATCTTCAAAAATAACCACAGGGTTATTATCTCGAATTGCTGTTTTCATTAATCCTTTTGCCTCATAAGCAGAGGATGGCATAGCCACCTTTAGGCCAGGTATATGTGCAACAAGGGCATGTAATGATTGGCTATGCTGGGCAGCAGAGCGTCTTGTTGCCCCCATATTAGTGCGCAGTACCATGGGAACATTGAGCTTTCCACCAGACATATAATGGGTTTTAGCAGCTTGATTGCACAGCTGATCCATAATAAGAAACAGAAAATCGCCAAACATAAGATCTACAATTGGCCTCAATCCGGTCATGGCGGCACCTACGGCTATTCCTGTAAAACCTGGCTCAGAAATAGGCGTGTCAATTATTCTTTGCGTGCCAAACTCTTCTACCAGCCCAGATAAAACTTTAAAAGGTGTGCCCGCTTCTGCAACATCTTCACCAAGGACAATAATACGCTCATCTAGCCGCATTTCTTCTGCGATAGCTTCGTTAACAGCGGCACCGAAGGTTATTTCTCTCATTTTTGTTTCCTTTGGGTTTTTATGCTTCAATTTGAAGCAAAAACATGCATGTCAACTTCAGATGCGTCCGGCCATGCAGCGTCAAGGGCGTAATGAACCGCTTCTTCAGCTTCTGTTTCTATTTCACGTTCAATTGATTTCAACTCTTCTGGTGTTGAAATCTTTTTTTCGACTAATAGCTGGGTGAAGTTTGTGATAGGATCGCGTTCCTTTCGCCATAACATTTCTTCTTCTTTGCTTCGATAATATTCACGATTTATATCGCCGACATGATGGCCATAATATCGATAAGTATTTAGCAGGATAAAAAAGGGACCATGCCCTTTTCGGGCGCGTTCAACAAGCTCTTGGGTTAGATTGTTTACAGCTAGAACATCTTGTCCATCTACTTCAAAGCTCTCAATCCCAAATCCTGTTGCGCGCGCCATAAGATCGCCAGCTGCCATTTCTTCAACCTTGGTATATTCGCCATATAGATTATTTTCACAAGCATATATTACAGGTAATTTCCATAAAGCCGCCATGTTCATGGTCTCATATAACAGGCCTTGACCAAGTGCCCCATCTCCAAAAAAGCACACAGATACTTCGTTGGAGCCTAACTGTTTGGCTGATAATGCAGCGCCTGTTGCAATTCCAGCAGAACCGCCCACAATCGCATTTGCCCCTAAATTTCCATTTGCTTGATCAGCGATATGCATCGAGCCACCCTTGCCGCGGCAATATCCTTCCTCCTTACCAAGAAGTTCGCAAAACATCTGTTTGAAATCTGCTCCTTTGGCAACGCAATGACCATGTCCTCTATGGGTAGAGGTGATTTTATCATTCGGCGTTAGTGCTTCACAAATACCAACTGCAACAGCTTCTTGTCCAACATACATATGAGTAAGTCCAGGCATTTTAGCAGATAGATAAAGCTGATTAGCTTGCTCTTCAAATGCACGTATTCGAACCATCTGCTTGAACATCTGCAGGTAGCTTTCTCTATTATCTTTTTTATCCGTCATGGTTTCTCGCTAATTATTATCCGCACATCATTATCGCGATACGATTTAAAGTCCCTATGATGTTCTGGTAGTTAGTACCTGTTGGCAATTGGCAAGTCCTCTGCAGGGAACAAGCTTATTACCTGACATCCTTTGTCAGTAACAACTACTTCCTCTTCAATTCTCGCAGCTGATATTCCGTCAGAAGCTGGACAATACGTTTCAAGTGCAAATACCATACCTGTCTTGATTTCCATCGGGTTTTCAAGGCTGACCGCTCGCGAGATGATAGGTCTTTCATGCAAGGCAAGCCCGAGACCATGACCAAATTGTAATCCAAATGCAGCTAACTCGCTTGGAAATCCGTATTCTTCTGCCTTTGGCCATACGCTTGCAACTTTATCAGTTCCAACACCTGGTTTGATTTCTGCGATTGCTGCATTCAACCAGTCACGCGCTTTGACATAAGCATCATTTTGTGAAGGTGTTGAAAATCCAATATTAAATGTTCGATAGTAACAGGTGCGATATCCCTGATAGCTTTGAAGAATATCAAAGAAAGCTTGGTCGCCTGGACGAAAATATCTATCGGTAAAGTTATGCGGATGCGGACTGCATCTCTCGCCAGCGATTGCGTTAATTGCTTCGACATCATCAGAGCCCATTTCATAAAGCATTTTATTGGCAAGTGCGACTATATCATTTTCACGAACACCAGGTTTTAATTCCTCCCAAATCATATGATAAACGCCATCTACCATGCTGGCAGCTTGGTTTAAAAGTTGAATTTCATCCACATTTTTGATTTCGCGTGCTTCAAGCATGATTTGTTGGCCATCTACTACATTTAAGCCAGCTTCCTGAAGCGCAAAAAACATTGCTGTTTCGGCATAATCAACCCCAACAGGCATATCAGCAACGCCTGCTTTTTTTATTAAAGAGGCGATTTCTTCAGCATAATATTTCATTAAACCGAATGACGGAGGAATAGTGCCCCTCATCCCCACTACACCTGGAAGACAATGCGCGGGGTCAAGCCAGTCACAATTTAATTGGTGATGTACCGCAGCAGAGCCAAAATCCCATACATATGGCTCATCATCTCCTGCAAGTAAGGCGAAGCGACACATTTTGTCTCGCTCCCATTCTCCAATTTTAGTGCCAGTAATATAACGGATATTGTTAACGTCAAACGTTAAGATGGCGCCACAATTGGAGTTTTTTAGTGCGTTCTTTGCTCGGCTTAGTCGATATCGCCTTAAGCGGTCATGATCAACACGCCTTTCAAAATCTACAGCGGTATGGCCAAGAGCAGGAATAGGCCTGTCCCAATTCCAATTTTGGTTAGAATCAGTTGGCTGAAGAATACGTGGGCTTAAAGCATTTGTCATTTCGTTTTCCTGTTCTGCATCAATAATCTTCTATTATTTTTAATATTTGTTTATATCTACAAATTAAATATTATCTTAAACAAGCGCTTAATCAATAAAAAACTCATATTTGAAAATGCCAGAAAAAGCATAAATGTTTAAGGTCAAAAATATCTAAATCTGATGTTTTTCTGGTTGTGTCTGACATTTAGTAATACCGTAATATGGAATTATGCTAAATTATTGTAATATAATTGACAATAGGTTACTTTTTTTGCGACCCTTTCCGTCACATGCATTTATGGCATAGCAAGAAACATAATTGCGTTGCTTCATATAAAATTTAAACTGTCTTATATCAGAAAATGAATGTTGAACATAAGTAAATAAAGTATTGTTTTTTGATAAAAAATGCAACCTACTGAAAAATTTGTATTTATTTGAAGATTGAAAATAGGCGAGGGGGATAAATGGCCACAAACGTAACAGAACAGAATATTAGTGAACCTATTATCAGAACTAAAATGGTGACAGCTGAGAATCTTGCAACACAAAAAACGATGGCTGATTGTGGTGAATATGGAACGCTAGTTTTCGATGAGCCGGTTGCACATGGCGGAACTGGCGAGGGACCTTCTCCATTACAAGGCGTTTTGTCAGCTTTATGTGCCTGCGAATCTGTTACCTTTAACAGAACAGCAGCTGAAATGGGTTTTGAGTATCAAAAATTATCTTTTTCGGCGGAATATAAAATTGATATTAGAGGCAGACTTGGAATGCGCGGGGTAACTCAACATTTTAAGATTGTGCGCGTTGAAATTCAGGTTGAAACTCAAGAAGCGTTAGAGCGTCTCGAAGAGGTAGTAAAAGAAACAGAGCTGAGATGTCCCGTATATAATCTTATTCAGAATGCAGGTGTGGATATAACTTGCAAGTGGATCAGGGTTTAAATAAGGACAAGTATTCTATATTTTGAACCATTGCATTGAGATGTGCATTACAGAGAACATAGAATTGAATATCAATTTATAAAGACCTCAAAAAACAAGAAAAAACCAAACAGAAAGGAATATTAAATGAGCAAAGATATGGTAATTGGTTGGATAGGGCTAGGCCGAATGGGCGCCCCTATGGTTGAGAAGATCATAAAGGCTGGCTACAAAGTCAAAATATGGAACCGAACTAAGTCGAAGGCAGATGCTTTGGTTAAAGCAGGTGCTTCTCTGGTAGATGCGCCTTCTGATTTGTCAAATGTTGATGCTCTTTTTACCATGGTGTCTACAGGAAAAGATTTGAGGCAGGTTTATTTTGGCGATGTCGGCGTAATGTCTGGCGAGGGAACGCCAAAAATTTTGGTTGAATGTTCTTCTATTAGTGCACCAGAGTCAGCCGAGTTTAGAAAGACAGTTACAGATAGAGGTTCTGAATTCCTTGCCTGTCCCGTTTCGGGAAACGGGAAATGTGTAAAAGCAGGCAAATTATCTGCGGTTGCGTCGGGTAGCAAAGATACTTTCGATAAAGTTAGAGAAATCATTGAATGTTATGCAATGCGCGGTGTTTCTTATGTAGGTGAGGGAGAATTATCTCGTTTTTGTAAAATTGCTCATAATGTGCTTCTTGGCGTCTACATTCAGAATTTAGCTGAAATCACAATTCTCGCGCAGGCAGCAGGAGTCCCACGGCATTCATTTCTTGAATTCATCAATAATTCGGTAATGGGGTCTATTTTTAGTCAGTACAAAACGCCAGCACTTGTTAATCTTGATTGGACAACAACGTTTACACCACCACTTCTTCGCAAGGATATGGATTTGGGGTTGCAGGCGGCAAGGGAATTGGGCGTTAGCATGCCAGTAACAGCAGCAACCAGAGAGTCACTTCAAACGCATTTTGGTTCTGCAAGTCTTAAAGATGACCCAGAAGCATATCTGGCTGCTGACTTTAGCGCTCTTATTGAGACAGTTGCTTTGCAAGCAGGGTTGAAGTTAGAGCCTGAAAATGTCGAAGTAAAAACTGGATTAGAAGTTTAAGAATACTTAAATGTAATATGTGAGGCGAGGCAGATTCTGCCTCGTCTTTTCACGCAGATTTTGCAGTCATCAAACCAATTGGTGAGTGCTGAAGGCATTCAGCACCTCCTTCTGTTATTATAAACAGGGCACCTGTTTGAACACCTCGCATGCCAGAGCCATCAGTTATGTTGGGTTGTACGACTATTGCCATATTAGGTGCTAAATTGATATCAGGTATAGGGCCGGCTGGACGAGAATTAGAACCTAAGATAGGTGGCAGATACCCGCCGCCAAACCCGTGAATTAAATCATCACAGGTGGTAAAGCCATTCTCTTCGATAATGCTTGCTGCATCCAAAATTTCAGACATAGAACAACCTGGTCTTAGCACTGAGGCAATAGCACTAAAGGCGCTGTCTGCGACATCGTGAAACTCAGATACCCAGCTGGCAGGGTTTTGTCGCATCGACATCGAACGCAAAATCTGACCTGCATAACCTCTAAATGCACCACTAATTTCCATAACCAGAAGATCATCGTTGCTTATTAATCTGCCTGTGGTATTTTGACGTGGCACCATACCGTCTGGATTGTCCATATTTGTAGATATGAAATAGCGAATATGTGCCTGCCCACCAAGTTCCAACCAGCTATTCTCAGCTAGACTAGCCAAATCATATTCTCTCATTCCAGGGGTAACATTCTGATAAATAGATTTAACAGCTAAATCAGAGAAATAGGCACCAAGTCTTAAACATTCAATTTCTGCAGGTGACTTTATCATCCGAACATTTTGATACCATGAATCAAGAGAAGTTAAAGAACAACCTGTTTCTTCAAGAGCTTTTGTCATTGGAAGACTCATCCTACCTATGACACCAATTTTTTGTGCTTTAATTTGTGCAATCCTAGCCAACATTGTGTGCAAGGTATTTGGACCTGCCCATTCAACCGATGCAAGAAAGGATGTGTTATTTGCTTGTGGTATGTGGTTATAATATTGCACATATAATTTGGGGTCCGCGTTAAGTGAAATTATCAAAGCGGCTTCGGCAGATACAGCCCAGCCAGTCAGCCACGGAATAGCAGTTCCAGCCCGTTCAGCACCATAAATAATTAGGCTATCAAGGTTTTGCTTTCTAAGCGTATTTTCAACGATCTTCCATCTATTAAGATATTCATCATCTTTAAAACATCGACCTTTTATATTTAATAAAAGCTCTAGTTCTGTATCAAGGGTCGTTGAAAAATCGGGCATTAAATTCATGATACCTCTCCTGTATTCATATTTTAACCAAGTAATAGGCGTGAAAACAAATAGGACAAAAATTAATTATGAACGCATTTTTTGTGCCATCCAATCAGCACTAGCTTGGCGATATTTATATGCTCTATTATTTACCACATGACCTCCATCTGGCACAGCAAGATGAATAATTTCAGCCGCGTTTATAGCCGCTTTTTCCAGCATTGCGGCGTGTTCATAAGGAATAACACGGTCAAGCGCCCCAGATACGATAAATAAAGGACATGTTATTTGACTTGCAACTTCCTTCATAGACATTCTACTTGCAATTTGCCTGATATTTTTTTCGTCACTGCCACCAGAGCGATAATCAAAGCAACTTCGCGTTAATTTAGGGAGGCTATCATAGCAAAGACCAACATCAAATGGCCCTGATAACGCGATGCATCCTTTTAGACCCTTACAAAATGCTGCAGCCCTAGGCGCATAATAACCGCCCATAGAAACACCCCAAAGTCCAATTCGATTTTTGTCTAATTCTTTGCGAGTGTGAACGAATTCGATAACTGCCTGAACAGGCTTTTCATATTCAGGACAAATGGGAAGATCATATTCTGCCTCTCCTTGCCCAGGCCCATCAAAAGTAAGTGTCGCCATGCCTCTATTAAGAAAAAGAGATTCATTATTAAACATTTCCTCCTTAGCACTATCAAGTCCCATGATTAATATAACAACAGGCGGTTTTTCAACACCGTCAGGTTTCCGCAAATGACCATAAAGTGAGTGGGAGCCATAAGGGATTGTTACACGTTCTCCGGGAGGAGATAGCCAAGGTAGTGCTTTTGAATAACTTTCAACGGCTTTTAGATGCGCTGATTTCATTTGCTCTGGATTATTCACAAAAAGAAATTTTCCAAAATGATAACATACGGCGGCTGTCACATAATGTTCGCCTGCGCTCAAATAATTCTGGTTCCCTTCTGCCTCTTTCCCCAGGGATGCGTGTACATCTCCTCTGTTAGAAAGAGCCATGCACCAATCATCCCAACTTTGCGTTTGGGTTGTCACATCCTGAAAATCAGCGAGTGGCATGCCATTACTTACCATTCTACCTGCCCAATGTGCTTTTGCGGCCTCAATTTTGGGATCTGACATAATTTCACCTCTTGGCTTATTTATTAAAATCTAAAATACATATTAATTTTGGCACTAAAAGGCAGCCCAGATCAAGCGTACACCAAGAGCGAAAATAGTAATATAAACAATAATGAAGAAAATTTTATCTGATAAATAATTATTTATAATTCTGCCCAAAAAAAGACCAGCAAATGAGACAGGAATAAAAATACTTGTGAGACCGATTAAATCAAAATTAAAAATACCCAAATACCAGTAGGGAACAATTTTTAAAAAATTACAAATACTAAAAAACACTGCTACAGTGCCGAGAAAAGCTTGTCTGGAGATGTTTTGAGGCAATAAATACGCCGCTATTGGCGGCAGCCCTGAATGAATTAAGAAACTTGAATATCCAGCAAGAGAGCCTGCAAGGAGCCCCCATAAAGGGCTAAGTATTCTTGGCTCAGTTATTTTTCGAAAATGTCGTAGCAGCCCATCTGCAACTAGAATAAAAGCTAAGATCCCAATGAAAATCTTGAGTGCATCAGGAGTTATAAGACGTATGGTAATCGCGCCAATTACCATTCCAACTACACCCCCAACCAACAATAGTTTCATGCTGTGCCAAAGAACACTTTTTCGGTAAAGCCAATAGGCAAATGGATCTGTTACCACCAAGATAGGGAGTAAAAATGCTGCAGCTGTCAGAGGCGGCATGATTTGAGCAGCAAGCAAAACGCCCACTAAACCAAAGCCTCCGCCTATTCCGCCTCTGGACATTCCCATAATTAGGCTTGCAATGCCAAGAACGACAATCTGATTTGTGCTGTAGTCTGAAATGACTTCAAACATTATTTTTATATTTCATCAAATGCCTAAAAAAAACTACTAATTCTGTTAATAAAAAAATATTGAAGTAGTGTTTATTTTAAGTTCAGTAATTTTTCTGCGTTCAGATGCGTAATTTTTTGATAATCATCTGGAGATAATTTTGTTGATTTTATCCAGTCAGTGCCATCTTTATTATTGTTATAGGGCCAATCCACAGCAAATAAAATTCGGTCAGCCCCCATTTCCATCAAAGAGCATAGTAGAGCGGAGTCTGAAAAATTACCGCTTGTGGTTATGTAAAAATGTTTGCAAAAAGTATCCCTGAATGAGACCTGCCGTTTATTAGGAGATTGCCTTGTAGTAATTCCTTCATGAGTTCTATCCAATAAAAATGGAACTCCCTCGCCTAAGTGACCTAGAATAATTTTTAAGTTTGGGAGTTTCTCGAAAATGCCTGACAAAACCATTCTCACTGCAGCTGTTGACATTTCAATTCCAAAACCCCATCCGGCTGTTTTGAAAACCTTAAATTCATCAGCGTAATCTTGATAATACGCGTCGGTAACACGTTTGTCTGGCACGCCAGGGTGCAAGTAAACAGGTACATCTAATGCTTCTGCCTTGGCAAAAACCGGCCAGAATTTAGGTAAGTCAAAGAATTCTCCCTTTAACATACCATGTAACATAGCTCCTTTCATTCCGTGCGTTTTTACACATCTCTCAAGTTCATCAGCTGCAATTTCTGGTGCTTGCATTGGCAAGCTGGCAAAAGCGGCAAATCTGTCTGGATGTGTTGAGACAATTTTGGCAAGTTCATCATTCAATAATGTAGATTGCTCTGAGGCTGTTTCAGGGGAGAAAATTTGCGCCCCTGGGTGATTGTGCGAAAGGATTTGAATATCAATTCCAGCCTCATCCATTTCCTTTAGTCTAAGCTCGAAATGGTCATGCAGTCTTTTTCTAGTGAATTCTGGCATCGCCGCGTAATTCTCGACTAATGTAGGAATTTCATGGGTGATATAATGCTCTTCGATTGCGATAATGGGGCTCATATTAAATTCCTTACCTATCCCTTTAAATGTTCTAATGTTACATTAGATGATGGGATTTTTTTATTTACCAGATTGGTGGCTATTAAACCTATGTTAGTCAAGCACGAATTTTTTTATCACAATGTTGATTAATACCTCATTGTTTATAAGATGCAAGATAAGAGCACTCAAAATTACTCTTAACTAATTCAAATTTATTAAAAGAGTGCCGTTGTTTTTATTTATCCAATAAGGCTGAAAAGGGTTTTTGACCAAGATGAGTAACATTGAATTTACATTATATAATGCACCTCAGTCCACCTGTAGTCAACGCGTGCGATTTGCCATGCACATAAAAGAATTGGCGTTTACAGAAATATTACTTGATTTGTTTAGCGGTGACCAATTGAAACCAGAATATCTTAGCATTAATCCAAATGGTGTGGTTCCAGCACTAGTTCATAACACAAAAACCATTCTTGATAGTGCCGTGATTTTGGAATATTTAGAGGATATCTGTCCCAAAATAAATCCTATGCGCTCTGCTGACCCTGTTATTGCGGCTGAAATGCGGACAATGATGCGTTTTATTGATGAAGTGCCCACACCCGCAATTCGAATCCCGTCTTATAATCTTGCGTTTTTACCGCATTTTCAAACGATGAGCAAAGAAGAATTTGAAGCATTAGCTGACTCAAAGCCGCTCAGACGCGAATTTTTATTAAAAATGGGTCAAACAGGTTTTTCAGAGGCAGATATGAATGAAGCATTATCACGATTACAGCGTGCAGTGCTTAGAATGGACGAATGGATTGAGCAGCATGGCGGGGCTTGGCTACAGGGAAATCACATTAGTTACGCAGATATTGCAGTAATGCCAGTAATCGTCAGAATGCAGGATATTAATCTTTCTTATTATTGGGATAATTTGCCCAAAGTTGCAAAATGGCTTGAGAAGATTCAAGAACATGCTGCTTTTAGTAGGACATTTTATCATGGCTCTCTTTTAACAGAAAAATACCCACATTTATCCAAAAATAAATAACAAATAAGGTTACTAGAGGGCAAAAAATGCCAAAAAATTATTCCAGCTTGAACGTTAATCCCGCTTGTATATTGCCAACTAATACATCAATAAGGCTTGCCATATAAACCAGAAACGTAATTAACATTTAAAATAACAAAGAAGAGTAAAATATGAATGATTATGTAATTGCAGAACCAACACGGCCGACACTGCCAGTAAAAGGAAGTAAATCTGTGTTTCCGGTAAGACGGGTTTATTGTATTGGCAGAAATTATGCAGAGCACGCACGTGAAATGGGACATGATCCAGATAGAGATCCGCCATTCTTTTTTCAAAAAAATGCAGATAACATTATTACCAACGGACGTTTTAAATATCCTGTGATGACAGAGGATGTTCATCATGAAGTGGAAATGATTGTAGGGTTGAAATCTGGGGGTAAATCTATATCAGTTGCTGACGCCAATAATCATGTGTTTGGTTATGGAATTGGCTTTGATATGACGCGCCGTGATTTACAACAGCAAGCAAAAAATATGAGAAGGCCGTGGGAAGTTGGAAAAGCATTTGAACAATCTGCGCCATGTGGTGAATTAATACCCATTGAGAAAACAGGTGTAATTGATAAAGGCTCAATTAAATTATCTGTAAATGGGGACATTAGGCAGGACTCAGATTTAGCTGCCATGATTTGGTCGGTTCCAGAAATGATATCAATATTATCCGAGTATTTTGAGCTTGCTGCAGGTGATTTGATTATGTCAGGCACACCTGCAGGCGTGAATTCAGTAATGCCTGGAGATAAAATGACTGGTTTTATCGAGGGCCTTGGTGAGTTAACTATTTTTGTCGATTAGCAAAAGTAATAGTGCATCATGAAAGTTTTTCTTTTAACCATTTAAATGAGTCTGGCGCCCAGCTTGAAAAATATTTAAATGCGCAATGACCTGCGTCTGGATAAATGCGGGCCTCTCTTCCAATAGCTGGGCCATGTTCTAACATATAATAAATGTTCCCTATTGGAGCTAGATGGTCTTTTTTGCCATTAATCATCAAAATTGGCATAGTAATGTTCTCTAGCACTCCTTGTTCTGGCAGTGCCCATTGTTTGTAGAGTTCATTTTCCTTCTCAACGCTCCATCCAGGGAAGGTGACAGGACCATTTTTTGGGCCAAATTTATATTGCGACCGACTTGAACGTGCATCAACGTAATTTAATAATTCTTGGTCCGTCATTTGATAGCCAAAATGGTGGCCGGCAGATGCCACTACTGCCTTCACCATTTTTGGATAGTGACCCGCTAACTGCATCACCGAATAGCCCCCGCGGCTGATGCCAAAAGCTCCAATACTTTTAGCATTAACAGATGGAAGCTCAGCAAGGAAATCGATAGCTGCCATCCAAGCAGAAACCGAGCTTGGTTCCCAAGGCAGTAGATTATCTCCTGTACCAGGGGCATCCATAATCAGAGCAACCATATCATTTTCTATACAGAAATCGCCTGCCCAGCCTCTATCCTCCTTAAACATATCAGCACCACACATAATAAGAACTGCTGGGTGTTTGCCAGCTGTTTTAGGCTCTCTCAGATGACATTTTATCTGATATCCTTGATGTTCTACTATTACTTCTTGCACTAGCGGGGTCAGATGAGCGCAAGATTTTGCATAAGCACGATTACAGTCTTCACTTATCGTTTTTTTAACAGCTGAAATTGCACCAGGAAAACGGCCTATGGAGTAATAAGTGCGTGCCTGAAGAAAACAACTGCGTGCGCTTTTTATATCACCTTCTGATTCTAATCTATCTCCTTCATCTTCATAATGCTTGCCAGCTTCTCTCCATAAAGGCACCCATACTTCTTCATTTGTTCCAGCCACCCGCGAAACAAAAGATTGCAAATAATCCATATCATCTATCATCGATAACCATCTTCGGTAAAAACCAGCATGGTCTATTCTTGTTGGGTTTTCATCTGGAATAAAAGCATGTGACTGCATTATTGAACTCCTGTATCAAGGTTAATTAATCGTAAAATTTCATCCTGTGCGTCTTGTACTTCCAAATCTATTATGGATTGAGCGCGCACTCTATTTTTTTGCAGAATTGCATCATGAAGTATTGATAAATTTTTAAGACTTCTTTGCTGACGCTCTGGATCGCGGTTTGGATGTGTTAGTCCCAAAGCGCGCCATCGCCATGATTGACTGGTAAGAGAGTTAATTAAGCTTGAAAGAACCTGATTTTCAGCATAGCGATAAATGATTTCAAAAAAAGCGTTCTTATGCTTCATTATAATCGCTGGGGATTGCTTATCTAAAGATTTTTGAAGTTGCTTGAAACAATTGGTTAATTTTTTACAGGCTGGAGTTGAAGCATTTTGTATAAATAAACTGACAGCCAACTTTTCAAGGGTAGCCCGTATTAGGTAAATCTCATGTGCTTCAGTAGCAGACATAACCCTTACGCGAGGGCCTACTTGCGGCTCAACTGTTATTAGTCTTTCTGTTTCTAATTGTCTTATTGCTTCCCGAATGACAGTACGAGATACTCCTAACGCTTCTATTAGTTCACGCTCTTTTATTCTAGCGCCTGGTTTATAATCGCCGCGAATAATTTTATCGCGAATGAAGATGTGTGCTTGGCTTCTGAGAGGCGCTGCATCTCTTAAAATAGCATGAGTGTTTTTTATATTTTCTCTTGACAAAATAGGAGTCCCAAACGAGGCTTTACCATATTACGATAATATCGTTTTGATAAATTTAAAAGTTAAATTTTTGGAGTGGTAAATGAATAGTCAAGCGCCAGTAAAATTAGCAATTGTCGGTCTGGGGAGATGGGCAAAAGTACTAACAAACGCGGCTCAGAAATCAGATAAAATTGAGATTATTGCTGGACATTCTCGTTCGCAAGAAAAAAGAGACGAATTCACTCAACAATTTGGTGTTGCAACATATGCTAGTTTATCAGAAATTCTTGCTATGCCAGAGATTGAAGGCGTGATTATTACAGTTCCAAATGAGCAGCATTATACTGTTGCAAAACAAATTGCAGAAGCTGGTAAGCATATTTACACAGAAAAGCCAATTTCCAATATCTTAGCAGATGGTTTGCGGATGGAAGCTTTGCAAAAAGAGCATAATGTTACAATGACAGTAGGTCATAGTGCAAGATTGTTGAAAGGCATTCAGATGATGAAGAATAATCTGGATGATGGGTCTCTTGGCAAGCTTGCTTTCATTGAAGCTAATTTTTCGAATGAGAGAGCACTTGAGTTAACACCAGATACATGGCGTTGGTATCGCGATCGCGCACCAGGCGGACCTTTATCTCAATTGGCAATTCATATGTTTGATATTCTACATTATCTAGGAGGTGATGTGGATGGTGTGTCGTCTATTGCCTCAAAACTCTCTCCTGTGGGAGCTGAGGTTGATGACCAGTCAATGTCAACTGTTCGCTTCAAGAACGGTGTGCTTGGTTATGTTGGTAGCTGTTGGACATCCCCTGGTATTTTCTCAACTCGTGTTTTTGCACAAGCTGGATTAATGCATTTTGAACTTGATTTTGCTTCTTGGGATGAGCCTGAAAATTTGCATAAAAGCTCTTCATTATACATTCAACGCGGTAAAGACGGTTACGGATTACGAGAAGATTTAGAGATTTTTTCAGGTAATATGTTCCAAGACGAATTGGAAATCTTCGCAGAAGCATGCCGCACAGCTAGTGCTAATATGCTAACGGCACATGACGGAAACATTGCCGTTGCAATGGTTTATGCTGCCCTAAAATCCATAGATGAAAATTCGGCAATGGTCTCTGTTGATGATGTTATATCCTCTGCTAAGTCTGAACTTTGATTAAGGGAAAACAACGTGACTTTATCAAGCAGAAGATTAGAGCTATTAACCCAACCAGAAGTAGCAGCCCAGCTTGCCAATAATCCTTTGATTATCTTGCCAGCAGGAAGCGTTGAACAACACGGTCCACATTTACCTGCTGGAACAGATATATTCGCAGCAAATATTATTGCAGAACGTGTTGCAGAAAAAATGGATGGCTTGGTTATTCCAGGTGGTCCTTTAGGTGTAACCCCATTTCATATGCCATATGAGGCAACAATAACATTATCTCATGAGACCTATATTAGGGTTGTATATGAAACCTGTCAGTCACTTGCACAACATGGTGCAAAGCAGTTAATGCTTATTAATTGGCATGAAGGTAATTCGTCTTCTTTAGCAATTGCTGCAGAGAGGTTGCATCGTGAATGTGGATTGAGTGTTTTAACCGTTCAGGCCTGTTATGTTGCAGCTGAATTATATGGTCCAACATCTGGTGGACTTACCCATGGTGGGGAAATTGAAACGCTTGCTATATTGGCAGCTTATCCTGAATTGGTACATTTAGATAAAATTGAGGGATCATCAGACCATCAACACGGCTCAAAAATGGATAAATTGCGTAGGACGCGTTCTTATCAGCCAGTATTAACAGATATCCGCACAATAGCGCCAACAGGATGGTATGGCGACCCAAGTCGCGCAACAATTGAAAAAGGTACTCAGATGTTAGAAGATTTGGGCGCTGCTATTGCCTCTGAAGCAACTGAAATATTTTCGCTTTTAGAAGAGGTGAATGGCGGTATCGCAACGCTTGATAAAATGGTCAAAAAGGGATAAATCATGGCCTGCAAAATAGGGGCAGGAGATTCTGTTCAACTCGCCCTTCCAGGGCGTATTTCACACCAAATTGCTGGCACTGGCACTGGTGCTGAAAATGTCTGTGTTAGACTTGTTGAAATTGCACCAGAAACAGAAAATAGTGAGAGAAGGAACCCCCATTATCACCCTGATGTTGAGGAATGTATTTATGTTCTTGAGGGGGAGGGATGCACCCATGCAGATACAGGAGACTATCAAATGAGTGCAGGGGATACTTTGATAATGCCGCCTAATGAGAAGCATATGACACGAAATACAGGCAATCATACATTAAAATTATTATGCTTTTTCCCAACTGGTAGAGTAACCATTCTTGGTGAATAAGTGTTGGAGACACGACACATATGACTTCTATTAAAAATCAATCAGAGCAAATTATATGCTTGCGACCTGAAACAGATTTCATTGAATTTGATGCAATTGCCCCTTCACGTTTCGATGTTACTTATTTGAAGCCAGATGACCCTGACTTACTTATCCGTGCGGAAAAAGCAAAAGCGATGATTATTCCTGCAGTGGGTCCTAAAATTCAAAATGAAATTTTTGAAAAAACGGCTATTAAAATGGTGCAGGTAACAGGCGCTGGGATTGATAGGATAGATACTCAATTTTGTGAACGTAACCAGATTGCGGTGTGTAACGTGCAAGGAGGAAGTGCATTTGCTGTTGCTGAATATTGCCTAGGGTCTGTTATTACTCTGTCAAGGCAGCTGCATTTAGGTAATAAAGGGGTCCAAATGGGTGAATATTCTGCTATTCGCCAAACAATGTTGAATAGAAGAATGGTGTCGTTACAAAACCAGCATGTTGGTATTATTGGATTTGGCAGTATAGGGCGGGAAACAGCAAGATTATTTCATTTAATGGGGTGCCAGATTTCTTGTTTTGATATGTTTCCACCAGACATAAAAGAAGCGGATAAAATTAAAGCTAATATATGTGATTTGCCAATGTTATTAGAACAATGTGATATTATTTCGTTACATGTGCCGCTAACAGATCAAACAAAAAATTTGATTTCAGAAGCTGAAATTAACATGATGAAACCAACTTCCCTATTGGTAAATGCAGCAAGAGGCGGGGTTGTAGATGAGAGCGCACTTGCATCTGCTTTGGAAGACGGACGAATAAATGGAGCGGTAATAGATGTTTATAGCGATGAGCCTGCAGCTTCAAATAACCCATTGCTAAATTTATCGGCTGCAGCACAAGAAAGGGTTTTTTATTCTCCCCATATTGCTGGCATCACAAAGCAATCCTGGACCGATTTATTTCAAAAATCATGGGCTAATTTAGAGAGGTATTTTGATAAAAATCTATTGAATTATAAGCAAGTTTAATTTTTATCTAACTTTGGTTTTATATCAATTATAAATTGTATTAGCTATCTTGTTGCCAAAGCTTTTTAACTTCTTCAAACGCTGCATTGCCTTCTGAACGGCGTTTCTCAGCTGTAATATCTCCCCAATCTATAACCGCCTTTTGATAGGCAGGTCGTACTGCTATTTTGTCAAACCAGTTGTTAAGTGCCGTCATTTCAGACCATAAAGGTGCCATCTGAAAAGAGCCTAAGCGCGTTAAATAAACAACAAGCGAAATATCTGCTAAAGAGTAGTTTTGTCCTGCCAACCAGCTATGCATTTGGAGGTGCTTATTCATGTCTGAGAAAAGGTGCTTGAAGGCTTGAATGGAAGGTGGCAGAAGAGGCGATTCAAGCCCCATTTCAGTATTAATCTTATCATTATTCTTTCGCACGCCGTCGCGCATTTTTGAATAATATTCAGCTAATTGTTTTTTGTCAGTATTCTGATAAAAATGTCTGTTTACAATACAAACGCCAATGGTTCGGCTTGCAACATGAATGCCATCTTCAATCTTACGCATCCATAAGCGCATTTGTGCAATTTCCTTTGGATCATCAGGACGCAGCTTAATCTCATTCTGGTAAGCATCTTCAAGATACTCCAAAATAAGAGTGGATTCAGGAATAGTAAAATCCCCATCTTTTAATAAAGGAATTAACCCTTTCGGATTATATTGATGAAAGTCATCTGGGCGCTGACTAGCATCTCCTAAAGCCGTGTCAACAACAACGCTATTCCATTCAATTTTTTTTTCTTCTAACCCCAGTCGAACTCTCTGAGCAGCAGTTGAGCGGTCATAGTGATAAAGTGTAAGCATTAATTTGCTCCCATTTTCCAGACTAAATTACAAATCTGCTATATCATAAGAAACTCCTATTGGTATTATCCCAAAGGGGTTTATCTTGTGGTGTGATAGATAATAATGGTCATTGACATGATCAAGCTTGATGGTTGAACGCACTTTTGGTGTATCTAGCAAGCGATGCATATAACGGTGAAGATTCGGATAATCGCGCAATTTTTTCTTATTACATTTGAAATGGTAGTAATATACCGGATCAAAGCGAACTAGTGTTGGTAGTAGCCGCCAATCTGCCTCGCAGGCTTCATTTCCAAGAAGAAATGGGGTTTGTGAAAGAATTTTTTCTATTGTATCCAATGTTTCAAACAACAGGCTTACAGATGCAACGTACGCTTCTTGTGATTTGGCAAAACCAACGCGATAAACACCATTATTTAAACCGCGATACACCATATCGTTCATAGCTTTAAGTTTTCTAGAGTCAACGGATGATGTCATTCGGCTCTTTGTTTGGCCAGTAAGGGCGCAAAAGGGTCCATCTAGCATTCTGATTATTTCGGAAGACTCGTTATTGACAATTGTCTGTGTTTTTTTATCCCAAAGAGTAGGAACGGTAACTTTTCCTGTAAAATTATTATCTACGTGGGTATATAGCTGATGTAAATATTCAACCTCAATACCGGTATTATTACACACATCAGAATATTGACCAAAATGCCACCCCAGAGGATAGCTTATAGGATGTACTATCGAGACTCCTATGACATCCTCAAGATTAAGAAGAGCACGGTACAGTAAAGCACGATGTGCCCATGGGCAGGCATAAGCAACAATTAGTTCATATCTTCCAGCTTCGGCTTGAAATTTACCTTCGCCCGGATTAGTGATAAAATTCCGATAAGGAGATTCAGGACGAATAAAACTGCCGTCTGCGGCTTGTTTTCCTTCTGAATCTGCACCCCAAACGCCATCAACTAACATACCCATTTAAAATTTCCTTCTGACATAAAGAAGGCCAGCAATGTGCCAGCCCTCTTTATAGCTTTTTGCCTGCTTATGCAGGTCTTTTAGTGAGACCAAGTGATTCTTGAGCAGCATGCAAGAAACGCAAGTCGACAGCATCACGCCAATCAAAATCTGCTGGCACTTGACCCAGGTCGCGCACGCCTTGCGCAAATCCATCCATTGATTCTTCTGAAAATCCGCCGTCTTTGCAAATTTGGTCGAGTTCAGTTTCGTATTGAGCTTCAAATTCAGGCGGAATATCAAACCCTTTTGAACGCATTTCAGAATACGCAGCATCTTTGTTTGCAGGGTCGAATAACCACTGACGTGCTTTCAATTCTGCATATTGCCATGCGTAAAGAGCGTCTTCGTTTTTATCACCCCACTCCATATTTGTGATGAAGCCTTCTTGAGGCACCTCATATATTTTTGCTGAAATAAATTTTCCACCGTTATCTGTAAGACCATTTTCATGGCGAGGGAACACTGATGCACCCTGAAGCACTCCCGCTATAAGAGCCTTCATTCGTCCATCAGAACCGCCTTTCATAGGCACCATTTCAACATCATTATCTGGGTCTATTCCGTTCTGGATTAGGATTTGACGTTGAATCCATGTGTTACGACCGCCGAGGCCACCACCTGAGATCTTGCCACCTTTTAAGTCATCAAAACTATCGATTCCTTTAGCCACTCCCATAATCCACCATTCTTTGTCACGATAGACACTGAGCAGTTTCAAGGGTTTTCCACTAGCTGCTTTGGTGCCGAACAAAACGTCAACATCTGAGTGAGCTACATCAAGGCTACCGCCTATCAATCCGGGGAAGTAACTGTCAGTCAGATAGAATTCAATGTCGTCTATTCCTGCATTCTCATAGAATCCTTTAAATTGTGCCAGACGCCAAGACCATTGCGCTGCATAGTTAGGATTCCAGTCTGCCATTCTTATCGTGCTTACACTCGATTTGATTGCGGATGAGTCAACCGCCCAGGCGCCTTTGAATGGAACAGCTGTCGCTCCAATCGCAATTCCTAATGCGCCCAATCCTCCTTTCAGTAGGACTTCTCTTCTTGGTAGCAGTAACTTCGTTTTTTGTTTTAAGCGAGCCATTTTTTCCTCCTATTTTATATTGTTGTTTTAGTATCTGTGTAGGCATCACAGATGATTCACATTCCTCCAAGGGGCTACCTTAGCCTCAAGCCAGCGTGTGAAATTGATTAGTGACAGTGACATCACAATTAGAAGTAGTAACACTGCAAACGTCATGGCTGTATTAAAGGTATCTGCAGAGCGCTGTATCAGGTATCCAAGACCATTTGAGCCGCCAAATAACTCTGCGATTACCACGCCGATTAAACCACGACCAATGCCTTGCTGAATACCTGAAATAATAAACGGCAAAGTGTAAGGAAGAACGACTTTGTAATAAAGTTGCACTCTATTAGCGCCAAATACCTTAGCCGCTGCAAGAAGTGATTTCTCTGTGGTTTTTACACCTGCCCAAGCATTGATAATGATTGGAAAAACTGCAGACAAAACAATAATTGTCACCTGCATAGTGGTGGTAAACCCAAGAAATAGAATGAATAAAGGCACCAAAGCAATTCTAGGCAATGAAGCTAGTGCCCAGACATAAGGACTAAGAATAGATTCAACATATTTGTTGCCGCCCATCAGCAGACCACCTGGTATTCCAATGGCGCAGGCTATAGCAAGGCCTGTCATTAAGTTCTTAAAACTATGAAGAAAATGGTCCAAAATACTTCCAGAGAATACAGCGCCTTCTGGGGCTCTAGTGGTCATGCCAACCCATAACTCTTGAAACATAGCAGACGCTTTTGGCAAGAACAGCGAATTAATATTGCCGTAAGTAGTAATAATTTCCCATAAAATGAAGAAGATGATGAGATTTACTGATGTGACAATAAAACCGCGTGTTCTGCGCCAAACTTCTTTTAATGTCCAGCCGACGTCTTGAATACGATTTGGATCATCTGTTTCATATTGTATTTCATTAGTTGCCTTTGCCATTTTTATTCCCCTCTAGTGGTCTGCATTGCTTCATCTTTTACCAAATTCCAAATATGGTCTCTTAACTCAGCATACTTTTTTGATGTTTTAACCTCAGAATTATTCATTCTAGGTCGGGGAAAATCGACATCTACAATTTCTTTAATTTTTCCGGGCCGATAAGAAATCACAACAACTCTGTCACCAAGTAAAATGGCTTCATCAATTGAGTGTGTTATGAAAACGCAAGTTTGACCAGTTTCCATCACAATGCGTTCCATTTCGGCCTGCATTGCCTCTCTTGTCATGGCGTCGATAGCAGCAAAAGGCTCATCAGCAAGCAAAATATCAGGGTTAGTTGCAAGTGCGCGTGCAATCCCAACGCGTTGTTTCATTCCTCCTGATAACTCATATGGAAATGATTTCTCAAACCCAACTAGGTCGACAAGCTCAAGAGATTTTTTAACCCTGACGGCCTTTTCTTCTTCAGATAAGCCTAGATTTTGGAGTTCGTATGGTAGGCGAATATTTGATTCAACCGTTCGCCAAGGAAGCAACGCATAGTCTTGAAACACCATAGCTCTATCAGGCCCTGGTGCGGTAACTTCTACTCCTCTTACTTTTACACTACCCTCCGATTTTGGAATTAGGCCAGACACAGCATTTATGAAGCTCGTTTTTCCACAACCTGAAGGTCCGACAAGCACTACAAACTCACCTTTTTTAATTTCTAAGCTTATATTTTGTAGCGCTATCAGTTTTTTGCGTTCTCTATGAAGATCATAAGAAATTGAAAGGTTGTCGGCTACGATAATCTTGTCTTCTATTATAGGCACATTAACCTCCTTAGAAGTAATATTTCATCTATATTAGTGTAGAGTAGATTAGAAATCGTCAAGAATAAAAGTAAAAAACCATATATTTTTCAATCAATTATCGATAATTTAAAACTTACTAATTTAGAACGATTTCAAACAACAGTTTAATTTTGGGATTATAATCTGGTTTGGTAAATCTGCCAGAACCTGAATATTTAAGCTTATTCAAACAATCATAAAGGGCCGTTTTTATTACAATTAGTCAAAATTGAGTCTTCGCTCTGTAATGATGCCGAAGCGCAGTTGAAATGTTATCGCGCGAAATAGCCCAACCTTGACTATAAAGAGGAAATAAGTGGCAGTAGCGATTAATCTGAGCGCACTCTGCGTAGAAATGGAAATGCTTTGTGAGCTTAAAATTGGAGCCGAATTATAATATTTGTTGCTAGTAGAGTCTCTTCAATCATAAGTTTCTGTATTATCGAAGGGTAATGGAAAATAAGTATTTAGCTATGCTTGATCGTTCTAATAAATCTCTGGCGCTGCCCAATTATCACTGCTAGTGAGACACTAAAGGCGAAAATTATCATATCATTCGTAATAATATCACCGAGTAGCCAGAAGGATATAAATAAGGTCAAAAAAGGTTGAAGAAACTGTAATTGACTGATTTTGGCTATTCCTCCTCTAGAGAGTGCAATACTCCAAAGGCAATTTCCGACAAACATTGAGAATAAACCTAAATAGACCACACCCCAAAATGAGCTATTGTGATGCATTGCGTCTAAAACAGAGAATTCATTTGGCCAAAGTAACAATGTGGTAAGAAAAGAAATAGGAGATGTCAGACATAATCCCCATGAAATAACTGTAAACCCAGACATTCGACTATTTAAAGAGGCACTCTTAGTGTATCCGACAGCAGCGCAGATGCACGCGATTATCAGCCAAAAATTTCCAAGCAAAACATTTTCGTTGTTGTAATTTGTAGCATTATCTCCGCTGATATATGTTGTAACCATCAAAATTATGACTAAAATAGCAGCAATAAAAGAGCAAATCCAAAATAGAGTAGGAGGTCTTTCTTTAGCAAGTATCACAGCAAATGCTGACAAAAACAATGGTAGCATTGCAAGAACAATAGCACTGTAGGAGCTAGATACTTCTGCCAAAGCAAACGCAATTGCCCCAGGAAAGCAAAAAACTAACATTACCCCAACAAAAAATAATTCCCGTATTTCTGTGAATTTGAAGGTGGAAGGAAAAAGGATTTTCTTATCCTTGTTCATTATCCGGCCAAATACGTTCAGAAAAATCAAATACATAATTGCAAAAAGGCTCGCACATGAAGCTCTAAGGCAAGTTGTGTGTAACGGAGTGTAAATATCAAGCACTAATTTAGTTGCTGGAAACGTCCCTGCAAACATAGCTACAGCAGCAAGCCCAAGACTGATTGATTGCATTCGTTTGTAGAGCATAAAATTGGCAACTGACTAAATAGGCTAACGCTAAAGTTGTATATACATATTTTTTTGCATGCGCAAATTCCAATAAAGGCATATGAACTGTTAAAAAAAATTATCGATATCTCCTTGCTTTTTCTCCTGAGTTGGCCTTAACTTGACGAAAAAAATATAGAGGAGGAAGCAAAAATGCGAAATATTTTGATAATAATGCATTCCATTTTGCTCGGGTTTTTTTTAACGATGGGTGCACAAGCCCAAACTATTAAAAATCCTGGTATTTTGGTCCATGCTGCAGATGATGAAGCAACTACACTAGACCCAGCTCAAGTTGAAGCAGGTGAAGGTGGGGAAACTGTTATTTTGCAGGTTTATGATAGGTTGCTAGAATTTGGGCCATCTGGTCCGGAGCTTATTCCAGGTTTAGCAACAACCGTTCCAACACTAGATAATGGTTTGATTAGCGCCGATGGAATGACCTACACTTTTAAAATAAGACAAGGAGCGGTATTCCATGATGGAACAGACCTTACTGCAGAGGATGTTAAATTTTCCTGGGACAGAATTGTAGAAATGGATTTACCCGAGGGTCAGGCAGGTGTTATTTCTGATATTGTAGCTGAAACCTCAGTGGTAGATGATTATACTTTTCAAGTTACTTTAGCCGAGCGCAGTGCAAGCTTTTTGAATAGTACTGTTGTGTCAATGGCAGCTTCAATCGTTAGTCAAGACGCTGTGATGGCAAATGGTGGTGTGGTTGAGGGAGAGCCAAACAAATATATGGCTCAAAATGCAGTCGGTTCTGGCCCTTACAAGTTGAAGGCATGGAATAGGGGTGAGAATATCCTGTTAGATATAAACGAAGATTATTGGGGTGAGAAAGCCAAATTGGCTGCTCGTATCGAAATTGGCGCTGAACCTGATGTACGTGTGCTTGGTCTTCGAGCAGGAAACTATGATACCATCGAAACTGACCCTTCTTTCGTAGCTGACATCGAAGGAGCAGACGGTGTAACTCTTCATACAGGTGGGCTTTTGCTAGAGCCTATTCATGTAGGCTTCAATTTAAACATTCCAGAGGGGTCATTGCCTAAAGAGGACACTATTCCAACAGATTTTTTCCATGACCCTCGTATCCGTCAGGCATTTAATTATGCTTTTGATTATGAGGCATTTTTATATGGTCCACTGGCAGGTTTTGGGGAGTTTAATCCTCATTACTTACCGATCGGCATTTTTGGTCATGATGCAAACGCGCCTGTTTATGGTGCACAAGATAAAGCCAAAGCAGAGGCGCTATTCCGCGAAGCAGGTTATTGGGATAAAGGTTTTTCAGTTTCTGTAATTACAGAAGAATCAAATCTTTTTGCAGATGCAGCGTTGGTTCTAAAAGACTCCATAGAAGGTCTTAGTCCTAAATTTAGGATAAATGTTCTCGCGGTAGCAGAGGCAGTTTTTGACGAGGCACATGCTCAAAACCCAGTAGAATACGCCATGTGGGTAAAAAATGCTGATCCATTTGCTGACCCACATCCCTATATGAGTGCTTATCAGCATCCGGATGGAGAATGGGGTGAAGTTCATGGATTTGCTAATGGATACAGAAACCCTGAAAAGATTGCAGAATTAATTGATGGCGCTTCTACAGAGCTTGATGTTGAAAAAAGAGCTGCGATGTATTCAGAGCTACAAACTCTACTTTTTGATGATCCAATGTGGTTAATTACTGCTCAAGAAGGCGTTACGATGGCTTATCGGAGTTGGGTTAAAGGGTTCGAGATGAACCCGTTATGGCCACGTCCTAGCCTGAGGTTTGCTTATTTAGATAAGTAACAAACAACCGCAAGAAAGCCATTCTCAGAAGTTTTTCACTCATTGAGAATGGCTTTCTTTTAAGTTTAGTTTTTTCTAAAATTTTTTTTCCAAGTATAATAGAACTTTTCTCTGATACTATCTGATATTATTTAATTGGGGATTAACGGAACACATCATGCAAATTAAAGACTACATTATTCGTCGCCTTTTGGTATTGCCAATCCTAATAATAGGAACATCCATTATTGTATTTGCACTTACACGGATTGGTGGCTCACCTATTGGAATTTATCTTTCCCATGAAATGAACCCTGCAGAGGTGCAAGAGATGAAAGAACGCTTTCATTTGGATAAGCCTGTGCCTATTCAATATTTTTACTGGATAAAAGGCGTTTCACAAGGAGACTTAGGATGGTCGGGTGTCGCTTCGGCGCCAGTGGTCGATGTATTTCCCAAGAAGTTTGCAGCTACAATGGAGCTGGCTATTGCAGCAGGAATAGTTGCTGTGTCTCTCGGAATTGCTTTAGGAACTTTTGCTGGCGCAAGGCGTAACAAACTGGCTGACCATATAATTAGAGTAGTTTCAGTAAGTGGAGCCAGTATGCCACTTTTTTGGTTTGCTATCTTGTTATTAATTATTTTTTGGGTATGGCTTGGCTGGTTTCCTATCGGCAGGAGTGATCCGAATTTATTTGAAGCTATCCCGCACCCAACAGGTTTTTATACTATAGATGCTCTGTTAGCAGGAAACTTTGCAGCGTTTAGGGATGCGGTTTGGCACTTAATTATGCCTGCTGTGGCATTAGGTTATGGCGCAACAGCGATTATTGCTAGAATGATGCGCTCTTCTCTTATTGAAGAATTACAGGAAGATTACGTGGATGCCGCTAAGGCAAAAGGACTTGCGGAGCGAGTGGTATTAAAAAAACACGCACGAAGGAACGCACTAATTCCGACTGTAACAGTTATAGGATTAACGTTTGGATTTTTGCTTCAAGGAACAGTTGTAGCGGAAATTATCTTCCGTTGGCCTGGTTTGGGACGTTGGATGGCTTCGGCAGTGCTCCGCGGAGATCAGGCAACTATTATGACATATGTAATGTTTACAAGTATTCTTTTTTTGATTGTTAATTTAGTCGTAGATATTATTTACGCAAATCTAGATCGCCGCGTCGTTTTAGGAGAATAATATGAAACAAGATTTCCAAACCAGCGCTGTGGCTATTGAGGATTTAAATGATTCTGCATTCAAGGTTCGCTTAAGACGTAATTTTGAAATCATACAAAATGTCTTGGAAAACCCAACAACTGTAATTGGTTTAGTAATTGTCATATTGATGCTTTTGATGGCTTTGTTTGCCCCCATTATTACAGAGCCCAATATGCCAGATCCTTATCAGATGCCCCGCGACTGGCAAGCAGCTCGTTCAGCTCCACTTACACCTGGGCATGTGCTTGGCACTACTAATCGGGGTGGAGATGTATTTTACGGTGTTGTTTGGGGGGCAAGAACCTCTCTCAAATTGTCCCTGATAGTGGTCAGCCTAACAGTTGTCGTTGGCGTTATAATTGGAAGTGTTGCTGGGATTGTTGGCGGAAAAGTTGATGAAATCTTAATGCGCGTTGTTGACGTGTTCTTATCTATTCCAGAACTTATTTTTGCCTTAGCTATTGCTGCGATATTGGGCCCGTCCTTTACTAATATTATATTGGCCCTGGTGGTCGTTTTCTGGGTCAAATATGCTCGAATTATGCGTGCTCAGGTAATCAGAATAAAACAGCGTGATTATGTTGATGCCGCTAGAGTGATGGGTGACTCTAAAATGCAGATATATTTAAAAGACATTCTGCCAAATTCCTTCAGCCCGGTCATGGTGCAAGCAACTTTAGACATGGGTAACATTGTTCTTGTTGGTGCTACTTTATCTTTCATTGGGTTATCTGAAGCAGGTATAGCTGAATGGGGTGTTTTAGTTTCAGAGGGACAGGCTGGCATTTCTGCTGGTAGATGGTGGGCATCTACCTTTCCTGGTTTAATGGTGTTTTTATGGGCTCTCGCTTTTAATTTAGTTGGGGATGGTCTTCGTGATGTATTAGACCCAAGAACTGAGACTAAGAGGTAAAATTATGTCACCAGATACAGCTAATACACCCGATTTGTTGCCAGAAAATTTAATTTCTTCCGTCACAGATCTTAAAGTATATTTTCAGTCGAAACAGGGAATGGTCCATTCTGTCGATGGCGTCAGCTTTGACATCGTTGATGGTGAAATGATGGGGCTAGTCGGCGAGACTGGATGTGGCAAAAGCGTAACTGCTCGCTCATTCATGCAGTTAATTCAAACACCTCCGGGAGTGCTGGCTGGTGGTAAAATTCAATTTAAGAGCCAAAAAAATTGTCGAAAATGCGAAGGGGCTAAATGCGATTTTTGTTCAAATACTGGAAAACAAATTTTAGATTTATTGAGTTTGTCTGAAAATGAAATTCGCGAATTGCGAGGTGAGCGTATTGCAATGATTTTTCAGGATCCAGGAAAGGCACTCAATCCTGGACTCACCATTCGCACTCAATTAGCGGAAGTTTTCCAGGAGCATCGAGAAAACGACGTGTTAGAAAAGGCGGGCCTTGCTAATAATTTAAATGGAATAAATAGTTATCTTTTAAAAAAATATATTCGTCAGGAAACTAACTTAATTTCAAAAATAGTCTTAAAATTTCCTCCATTCAGAGGTTTACTAAAAAAAGTTGATAAGGCAATAAATGGTCTGGTAACCAAAGCTCTTGCAGAAACACAAATTCCAAATCCAAACAAAATTATGGAACGTTATCCGCATGAACTTTCAGGAGGAATGAAACAACGGGTTATGATTGCACAAGCAATTGCGTGTAATCCTGATTTGCTCATTGCTGATGAGCCAACAACTGCACTCGATGTAACAGTTCAAGCAAGAGTTTTGGACCTAATTAAGGATTTGCAAAAGCGCCATAAAACTTCTGTTTTATATATAAGTCATGATTTGTCTTTAGTTCGCCGAATTTGTGACAAAGTGGCTGTTATGTATGCGGGAAAAATCGTTGAAACTGGTGATGCGGAAACAATCTTTAACGACCCAAAGCACCCTTATACTAAAGGCTTAATCAAAGCATTGCCCTCCATGACGCATGAGCGCGGAAAGCTTGAGGCGATTGAAGGTATGGTTCCTGAATTAATTAACCCAAAATTAGGGTGCCGGTTTGCTAGCAGATGTAAACAGAAAAAATCCAATTGTGAAAATAATGATCCAGAACTAAAGGTGGTATCTAATAAAGATAAATCACATAAAGTATCATGCTTTTTGTATGAATAAAAAAACGGTCTAAACAATGACTGGTTAATGATACATGCTGATGTTAAGAAGATAAAAATTAAAGGATAACGACTGTGACTTCTGCTGATAAAACTATTTTAAGCGTAAAAAATGTAAAAAAACATTTCCCTATTAAAGAAGGAGTTTTCCAAAAAATTGTTGGGCATGTTCATGCGGTCGATGGCGTAAGCTTTGATATTAAGGCAGGAGAAACTGTAGGCTTGGTCGGTGAAAGCGGGTGTGGCAAGACTACAATAGGGCGCTGTGTTGCGGGCTTAGAAGCTCTTACAGAGGGTAATATTTATTTCGATTTACCTTCGGACAAAATTGCTATCTTAGAAAATAACGACTCTGAAGAGGGAAGAAAGGTATCTTCTGAAGAGATTCAAGAGTTGGAAACCTCCTATGATATAGGGAAAATAGACGGTGATTTATTTAATTATTATAGGCGAAATTGCCAAATGGTATTTCAAGACTCTTTTGCATCATTGTCGCCGCGTCAACTGGTAAGTGACATTGTTTCTAGACCACTGAGAGTTCATAAAATTTGCCCAGAAAATG
>ERZ802830.537-NODE-537-length-37844-cov-18.5976_pt1 | contig 37844 bp, 49 predicted proteins | sample MGYA00345654_ERZ802830 | MGnify/ENA primary metagenome ERZ802830 (study PRJEB30503, sample SAMEA104212375) | marine metagenome | biome: Westerlies Biome; feature: [SRF] surface water layer (ENVO:00010504) within the epipelagic zone...; material: water... | reverse complement strand
TAATTGCAATTTGTTATGGAGCTCAATTAATTGCTAAGAAGTTAAATGGAATAGTAGAAAACTCAAATTCAAGGGAGTATGGTAGAGCTAAACTTTCTTTTATTGACAGTAACTGTTCTTTATTTAAGGATATTAATTTAAATAACCAAGTTTGGATGAGTCATGGAGATACAATTACTAAACTTCCAGAAAATGCAAAACTTGTAGCAAGTACAGATTCGGTTAATAATGCTGCTTACAGCATTGAATCTATAAATTTATATGCTTTGCAATTTCATCCTGAGGTTTTTCATACAGAAAACGGCTTAAAGATTTTTGAAAACTTCTTTATAAATGAGCTAAATTTTATTCAAGAGTGGAATCCTGAATCATTTATTGATAGAACAGTAGATTTTCTAAAATCTAAACTTAAAGATGACAAGGTTATACTTGGATTATCAGGAGGTGTTGACTCAAGTGTTGCAGCAGTTTTATTGCAAAAAGCTATTGGTGGTAACCTTCATTGTATTTTTGTCAATAATGGTTTGCTAAGAAAAAATGAATATGATGAGGTGCTTGAACAATATGTAGGTATGAGACTAAATGTAAAGGGAATTGACTCTTCAGATTTATTTATAAATGCGTTAAAAGGGATTACAGATCCTGAAAAGAAAAGAAAAATCATTGGCAATATGTTTATTGAGGTTTTTGAAAAAGAATCAAAAAAAATTGAGAATGCTAAATGGCTTGCACAAGGAACAATTTATCCTGATGTTATCGAGTCAATATCAGTCAAAGGCCCATCAGCAACTATAAAATCTCATCATAATGTAGGAGGTCTACCTGAAAAAATGAATCTAAAGGTAGTTGAACCATTAAAAATGTTATTTAAAGATGAAGTTAGAAAGATTGGTAAATCCCTAGAGATGTCTAGAAATATATTAAACAGACATCCTTTTCCTGGACCTGGTCTTGGAATAAGAATTCTTGGAGAAGTTGATATGGAAAGTGTAAGGCTGATTCAGGAAGCTGATAAAATATATATTGATGGACTTAAAAAGTGGAAATTATATGATAAAATATGGCAGGCTGGATCTATTTTATTGCCAGTAAAAAGTGTTGGAGTCATGGGTGACGAAAGAACATATGAAAGATGTGTTGCACTTAGAGCAGTAGTCTCAACCGACGGGATGACAGCAGATTGGTATGAATTTCCCAATGATTTTCTAAAAGAAGTATCTAATAATATAATTAATAAAGTATCAGGGATTAATAGAGTAGTTTACGATATAAGCTCCAAACCCCCTGCAACAATTGAATGGGAATAAAATCCATTTTTATGAAAACTTTTCATTTTTTTTTAATTTGGGTATTTGGATTTTTTGTTTTATTATCCTTCGACTTGTTTATGGAAGGTATAGTATTTAGTAGGTTAGAGTGGAATGGAACAACCAAAAACGATTGGTTTTTTGCATTGTGGTGGGGGATTGTAGCCATTTGGTTTTTATATGGTATTAAAATTCTACATGAAAAAATGAAAAACAAATAACAATATGTGTAAAAACAAATTATATAAATCTTTTCAACCAATGTTAAGTCCAATGCAAATGCTTAAAAAAGGAATTTTTGGTGGTACATATTTTAATCAATTGGTTGATTATACATTATTTCCAAAGGAGTGGTTTTTAGACTTAGACAAAAGTTATTTTTTATCAGAGAATTACAACAAAAAGATAAATTATTTTAATATAAAATCAGGACAATCTCAAGAAGAATGGGAGGCTAAAGGTTGGATTCACAAAGACGACCCCAGGGGGTGGTTTGAATGGTACTGTAAGTTTTTCAATGGAAGAAGACATGAAGATGATGAAAGACAGATTAAAAGGTGGTTAGCATTTTGCGGTCCTAGAGGAAGATTTAGAAACTCTATTTATAATAAAATATTTAAATCTGGATTTGAAATTCAAAATTCAAAAACTATTTCACCTAGAATTCAACAGTCTTTACTACATTGGTCTTATATTGTTAATAATGAGGACTACGAGATATGGAAACTTGAAAAACAGAAGTAAGTGAGAAAGGTATTTTTAATATTATTATTTATAACACAGACAATATTTTCTCAAAATATTCTTTCTGATACAATTTCTCATGAGGTTGAAAGAAGAGAAACTCTTTTTTCAATTTCTCAAAAATATAATATTAATGTTAATGATATTTTAGAGTTAAACCCAGAACTTAGAAATTCAAGATTAAGAAGAAAATCAACAATTCTAATCCCAGTATTTGATACTATTCAAGTGATTGAAATATTAGAAAAGGATTCACTTCAAATATCTAGTAGTATTTTGAGTCTTGATTCAATTTATGCAAAAAAAAGAAATAAAAGTGATCAATTAAATGTCTCTGTATTACTACCCTTTAGATCTTCAACTGTTAACTTTGATTCTATTAAAGAAGTTGAATCCTTATTCGAGGACAGAAATCTTTATACTATTTCATTAGATTTCTATTCTGGTATTTTGTATGCATTAGATGACTTAAAAAAATTAGATGTTACTGTAAATCTTAATCTTTTTGACACTAACAATTCATTGAATCAAATATTAGAAATAGCTAATAATAAAGATTTAATTAATTCAGACGTTATTCTTGGTCCTTTGATACCCAGAAATTTTGAAATTTTTTCAAACATTAAGTTTTTAGAATCAATTCCAAAAGTTTTTCCATTATCAACAATTCCTATCAAAATTATTAAGGGAGTTATTCAAACTGTTACTCCTAAAAAATTATTAAGGGAAAGAATGCTTGAATATTTAGATAGAAATCTTGATAGAGAAGAAAATATTGTGATTATAGCGGATTCTTTAAATGATATAATTAATAATAGATTATCTAAAATTTTCCCTAACTCAATAGATATCAAACCTGAATTTGAAGGATATATTCTTCCTGAACTTCTTGATTCTCTTCTTGTTGATTCTCTTCCTAATAAGGTTATTGTTGAATCTGAAATATTCACATTGATTTCTAGTGTAATTTCTCAGCTTAATTCGCAAATAACATCTGAACGTGATGTTAGATTATATACTACATATAGGGGAAATCAATATGATGATCCTAGTATTAATATTAAGGATTTAGGTAATCTAGGATTTACTTATACTTCAATTTCAAAGAAAATAAATTATGATTCAATTTCTGAATTTGAGAGTAACTATTTAAATCTATTTGGAAGCCTACCAAACAAGGATATAATTAGAGGTTATGATGTAACTAAAGATATTCTATTAAGAGTATTAATAGATAATAATTTAAATAGAACAGTTAAATATGATGAACAATCTTACACTGAATCTAAATTTTTATACGAAAAAGATAGTTTAGGCGGCTTATTCAATTCCTCAATCTTTATTCTAAAGCATAAAGAATACGAAATTGAAGAGATTATTTTCCAATAATTTATATTATCCTTTAATATTTTGTAAATTTGAGTCCGGAAATACTATTCTATCCGGATGAATAAACCTAAATATATCTTTGTTACTGGTGGCGTTACATCTTCTCTTGGAAAAGGGATTATATCCGCATCGTTAGCTCGCCTTCTTAAAGCTCAAGGTTTAAGGGTTTCAATTCAAAAGCTAGACCCATATATAAATGTTGATCCTGGAACACTTAACCCATATGAACATGGTGAATGCTATGTCACAGATGACGGCGCAGAGACTGATCTTGATTTAGGTCATTACGAGCGTTTTCTTAGTGAAAATACTTCTCAAAGAAATAATATTACAACTGGAAAAATCTATCAAAATGTAATTGAAAAAGAAAGAAAAGGTGAGTTTCTGGGTAAAACAGTTCAGGTTATACCTCATGTAACAAATGAGATAAAAGAAAATATTAGGAATTTAAATCACAAAAATAATTTAGACATAATTATAACTGAAATTGGTGGAACTGTTGGTGATATTGAATCACTTCCATTTTTAGAAGCTGTAAGACAAGTAATTTATGAAGAAGGACCTGAAAATTCAATGGTTATTCATTTAACATTGATTCCATTTTTATCTGCAACAGGAGAACTTAAAACCAAACCTACCCAACACTCTGTAAAAACTTTAATGGAGCTTGGTTTAAAGGCTGATGTTTTAGTTTGTAGATCTGAAAGAGAATTGTCCAAAGAAATAAAAAATAAATTAGCACTTTTCTGTAATGTTAAATTTGACTGTGTAATTCAGTCAATAGATGTAGAAACTATCTATGATGTACCAATTAAAATGATGGATGAAGGTCTAGATAAAGTTACTCTTGAGAAATTAAAAATAAAAGAAACAGAACCAGATCTTGATAAATGGAAAAACTTCTTACATAAATTAAAAAACCCCACACATCAAGTCAATATTGGATTAGTTGGAAAATATATTGAATTAACTGACTCGTATAAATCTATTTTAGAATCTTTAATTCATGCTGGAACTGAAAATGAGGCGAAAATTATTGTTAAATCAATACACTCTGAGCATATAAACAAAGAAAATATTTCAAAAGATTTAAAAGGTCTTGATGGAATTATTGTTGCCCCAGGTTTTGGGCAAAGAGGTCTTGATGGAAAAATTCTTGCTGTTGAATATGCAAGAAAAAACAAAATTCCTTTTTTAGGAATATGTTTAGGTATGCAAATGGCAGTTATTGAATATGCCAGAAATGTCAAAAAAATTAGATATGCTAATTCAACAGAAATATCTGAAAAGTGTAAAGATCCAGTTATAGATCTTATGACTTCTCAGAAAGAAATTGTTAATAAGGGAGGTACAATGAGGCTTGGAGCGTGGGATTGTGAAATTCAAAAAAAGACAAACTCTTATAATGCTTACAAGAAAAAATTAGTCTCTGAGAGACATAGACATAGATATGAGTTTAATAATAATTATTCAAAAAGAATATTTGATGATAAATTTATTGTATCAGGGTATAACCCTGAAACAAAACTAGTTGAAATTGTTGAAAATATTGACCATCCTTGGTTTGTTGGAGTTCAATTTCATCCAGAATATAAAAGTAGTGTATACAATCCTCATCCAATTTTTGTAAACTTTGTAAAAGCTAGTCTTAAAAATTATCTAAATAAATAAGTATGGAACAGAATAAGTTTGATCCTCTTCAGTTTATAGGTTTTTTACTTATATCGGCAATATTAATGTTTTGGTTTTACGATAACCAATCTAACATGATAGAGAATCAACAACAAGAACCAGTTGAAAGTGTTTTGAATGAAACCCCTGAAACCTCTTCAATAATTAATGATTCCAGTTATAACAGTGACACTATCGATATCGAAGAAAATTTTAAGGAAGAGATAATTACTCTAGAAAATGATAATATTTTGATAGAATTAAGTACGAGAGGTGCTAATCTAAATAAATTATTACTTAAGAATTTTAATAACTATAATGACGAGCCTTTATTCTTAATAAATGATAATAAATCAATATTTAATTATAACATACCAATTGGTAGAAATTCAACAATAAATTCAGCTGATTTAAATTTTACCTCTCAGATAATAAAGAGAAATTCCGAGGTTAAACTCACTGGTATAATTGATCAACTTAGGTCATTAGAGCTTACATTCAAATTGGAAGAAAATTCCAGTTTAGTAAACTTTGATGTAAAACTAAATGATACTAATAAATATGAAGAGAATTATGATATTGAATTAATTTGGGGAAGAGACTCTTTTAGAAACTCAAAAAGTATTGACTACGAGAACAGGTATACTGCTCTTTCATATGGATTTGAAGAAAAAAAAGATTCATATCTATCTGTAGCTGGAACAACAAATAAGAATATTAATAATGTAAACTGGGTTTCATTTAGGGAACATTTCTTTAGTTCTATTATTATTCTTAATGACCAAATAGATGATGTTGATATTAGTTCAGAAGATCTAGCAAGTAATGAAACTTTAGATAATAAATTTACCAAGCGATTTAAAGCTAATATTCCTTTAAGCTTAGATTCAAACAATAACCTTAGCTTTCAAATGTATTTTGGGCCTACAGATTATGAAACGCTTAAACAATACAATCTTAATCTAGAAAATTCTGTCCAAATTGGTTGGGGAATTTTTGGTTGGTTAAATAGGTTTATATTTTTCCCATTATTTTCATTTTTAACAAATTATTTCTCATACGGTATTTCTATCATTCTTATGACAATAATCGTGAAAGTTGCAATTGCACCTCTTACATATAAATCTTATCTGTCTCAAATTAAAATGAAGATTTTAAAACCTGAGTTAGAAGTAATAAACGAAAAGTTTAAAGATGATCCAATGAAAAAACAACAGGAGACAATGAATCTTTATACTAAGTCTGGGGCTAATCCAATGTCTGGATGTCTTCCAGCATTTCTTCAGATGCCATTGTTCTTTGCCCTTTTTGTTTTCTTCCCCGCTGCATTTAGTTTAAGAGGAAAAAGTTTTTTGTGGGCTGATGATTTATCTTCTTATGATTCAATACTTGATCTAGGTTTTTATATACCACTTTATGGTGATCATGTTAGTCTTTTTCCAATATTAGCATCAATTGCAATATTTTTCTACACAAGAATGACAACCGGTCAACAGATGATGCCAGCTTCACAAACAGGTGGAGTTAATATGAAAGTAATAATGTATTTGATGCCATTAATGATGTTATTTTTCTTTAATAATTATGCAAGTGGATTAAGTTTATATTACTTTATTTCAAATGTGCTTACAATTATTCTAATGCTTATTATCAAAAACTTTATTATTGATGACAATAAAATATTGACTCAAATTGAGGAAAATAAAAAGAAACCTGTCAAAGCTGGTGGTTTTAGAGCAAGACTTCAAAAAGCTCTTGAGGAAGCTGAAAAACAAAAGAAAAGTAGAAGCAAGTAATTTCTCATGAAAAAAAATAAAGTTGTTATCGCCTTATCTGGTGGTGTAGATTCTAGTGTAGCAGCATTTCTGCTTAAAGAGCAAGGATATGATTTGATAGGTTTATTTATGAAAAACTGGCACGATGAAAACGTAACTATTTCAGATGAGTGCCCATGGCTTGATGATAGTAATGATGCAATGTTAGTTGCAGAAAAACTTAATATTCCCTTTCAAACAGTCGATTTAAGTAAAGATTATAAAGAAAAAATAATTGATTATATGTTTAATGAGTACTCAGTTGGTAATACTCCAAACCCTGATATTCTTTGTAATCGAGAAATAAAATTTGATGTATTTATGGACATTGCAATTTCTCTAGGAGCAGATTATGTTGCAACTGGGCACTATAGTTCAATCAAAAAAAATAATTTAAATGAAGACAGCTTAAAATATGAATTACACTCTGGGATTGATCAAAAAAAAGACCAATCATACTTTTTATGTCAATTGAATCAAAGTCATCTCAAAAGGATAATATTTCCATTAGGAGAATTAAAAAAAACAGAGGTTAGAGATATTGCAAAAAAAAATAACCTTGTAACAGCTGAAAAAAAAGATTCTCAAGGCTTATGTTTTGTTGGAAAAGTCAGCCTTCCTGATTTTCTTCAACAAAAATTAAAGAAAAAAAAGGGGAATGTCATAGAAATATCCTCAAAGTCAACCATTTACAATAAAGAAAATATATTTAAAAATGACTATGAAAGATTAATTAGTATGACAAATAAAATAAAATACTCAGCTGATTTGGGAAAAATAATTGGCGAACATAATGGTGCTCATTATTTTACCATTGGTCAAAGAAAAGGTTTAGCAATTGGAGGGTATAATAAACCCCTTTTTATAATTGAAACAAATACAAAAACTAATGAGATATATGTTGGTGAAGGTAAAGAGCACCCAGGTCTTTTAAAGAAGGTCTTAAAAACTAAATTATCAGATATTAATTGGGTTAACGATGATTTCAATTATAACAATTCTAAAGATTTAAAGCTTAAAGCTAGAATAAGACATAGGCAAAAACTTCAGGATATTTCAATTTATAAATACAATAATTTTTTATACGTAGAATTCGATCAATTACAGTCTGCCGTAACACCTGGTCAATTCGTTGCTATATACGAGGATACACAATTAATTGCCTCTGGCGTAATTTGTTAAGTTTTATAATTGTTTTTTTTTAAAAAAACATGGAATTATAGACATAATAACCAAAAAAAAATTTTAAATTTGCACGCTTTAATACGGAATTTAATAATTATTGTATGCCAACAATATCGCAATTAGTAAGAAAAGGAAGAACTTCTTCAACTAAGAAGAGTAAGTCTATTGCTTTAAACAAATCACCCCAAAAAAGAGGTGTTTGTACTAGAGTTTACACTACAACTCCAAAAAAACCAAATTCTGCAATGAGAAAAGTAGCAAGGGTTAGGCTTACCAATGGTAAAGAGGTTAATGCATATATTCCAGGTGAGGGTCACAACCTTCAGGAACACTCTATAGTTCTTGTTAGAGGTGGAAGAGTCAAAGATCTGCCTGGTGTTAGATATCACATTGTTAGAGGAGCACTTGACACAGCTGGTGTAGAAGGGAGACTTCAACGAAGATCCAAGTACGGAGGAAAAAAACCAAAAAAATAATTCCCTAAATGAGAAAGAAACAATCAAAGAAAAGACCTCTAATACCTGATCCAAAGTTTAATGATCAACTTGTAACCAGATTTGTTAATAATCTCATGCTTCAGGGAAAGAAATCTACAGCCTACAAATTATTTTATGATGCCATTGAAATAGTTGAAAGTAAGAAAGATAATGAAGAAAAATCCTCACTTGAATTATGGAAGGATGCACTTTCAAATGTAATGCCTCACGTTGAAGTCAGAAGTAGAAGAGTTGGAGGTGCAACATTTCAAATCCCAACTCCTATAAGACCAGATAGAAAAATTTCAATTGCAATGAAATGGTTAATCACTGCATCAAGAAAGAGAAATGAAAAGTCTATGGCAGTTAAATTAGCGCAAGAGATCCTCTCTGCAGCAAAAGAAGAAGGTGCTGCTGTTAAGAAAAGGGTTGACACTCATAAAATGGCTGAAGCTAATAAGGCCTTTTCACATTTTAGATTTTAATATAATATCATGTCAAGAGATTTAAAATTTACAAGAAATATTGGTATTGCTGCTCACATTGATGCAGGTAAGACTACTACTACCGAAAGAGTTTTGTTTTATACCGGAGTAAGTCATAAAATCGGTGAGGTGCACGATGGTGCAGCTACAATGGATTGGATGGAGCAAGAGCAAGAGAGAGGAATTACTATTACTTCTGCTGCTACAACTTGTAATTGGAATTTTCCAACTGACCAAGGAAAGTCAATAAACGAAACAAAAGCTTATCATTTTAACATTATCGATACTCCAGGTCACGTTGATTTTACAGTTGAAGTTAACAGATCCCTTAGAGTTCTTGATGGTCTTGTCTTTTTATTTTCAGCAGTTGATGGAGTTGAGCCTCAATCTGAAACTAATTGGAGATTAGCTGACAATTATAAAGTTCCAAGAATAGGTTTTGTTAATAAAATGGATAGGCAAGGATCTAATTTTCTTGGTGTGTGTAAACAAGTTATTGAAAAACTTGGCTCTAAAGCTGTTCCTATTGTTCTTAATATAGGAGATGAAGAAGATTTTAAAGGCATAGTTGATCTTGTTAAAAATCAAGCTATTGTATGGCATGACGAAAATTATGGTTCAACATTTGATATTGTAGATATTCCAAATGATCTAAAGGATGAAGCTGAAAAACTTAGAGGTGAATTAATTGAAGCAGTAGCAGAATATGATGAAAATATTTTAGAAAAATATTTTGATGATCCTGATTCTATTACCGAGGATGAGATTCATAATGCTTTAAGAGCTGCAACTCAAGATATTAGTATTATACCTATGGTTTGTGGTTCTGCATTCAAGAATAAAGGTGTTCAATTTTTATTGGATGCTGTTTGTAGGTATTTACCTTCACCAGTAGATAAAGACGCTATATCAGGTACTAAACCTGATTCAGAAGAAGAAATTTCTAGACTTCCGAATGTAACTGAACCTTTTTCTGCGCTTGCATTTAAAATTGCCACTGATCCATATGTTGGGAGATTAGCTTTTTTTCGAGTTTATTCAGGTAGACTTGATGCAGGTTCTTATGTTTTAAATAATAGATCAGAAAACAGAGAGAGAATTTCTAGGATATATCAAATGCATTCTAATAAACAAAATGCTATTGATTACATTGAAGCTGGGGATATTGGTGCAGCAGTTGGTTTTAAAGATATTAAAACAGGTGACACTCTATCATCAGAGAAACATCCTATTGTTTTAGAAAGTATGGTTTTCCCTGATCCAGTTATTGGTGTTGCGGTTGAACCAAAAACTAAAGCTGATGTTGATAAATTAGGAATGGCATTAGGTAAGCTAGCTGAAGAAGATCCAACCTTCCAGGTAAAAACTGATGAAGCATCTGGACAAACTGTTATTTCTGGAATGGGTGAGCTTCATCTTGATATTCTAGTAGACAGACTTAGAAGAGAGTTTAAGGTTGAAGTTAACCAAGGTCAACCACAAGTTGAGTATAAAGAGTCGTTAACTCAATCTGCAGATCACAGAGAAACATATAAAAAGCAAACTGGAGGTCGTGGTAAATTTGCTGATATAGTTTTTACTATTGAGCCAGGAGAGAAAGGATTATCGGGCCTTGAGTTTATTAACCTCATCAAAGGAGGAAATATACCTAGGGAATATATTCCATCTGTTGAGAAAGGTTTTAAAGATTCTATGAAAAATGGTCCTCTTGCTGGATTTGAAGTAGACTCAATGAAAGTAACACTTAAAGATGGGTCTTTCCATCCAGTAGATTCTGATTCTTTATCATTTGAGCTTGCTGCAAAAATTGCTTTTAAAACTGCAGCAAAAGCAGCAAAAGCAGTTATTATGGAACCTATTATGAAGCTTGAAGTTATAACCCCTGAGGAGAACATGGGTGATATAGTTGGTGATTTAAATAGAAGGAGAGGTCAGGTTAATTCAATGGATGATAGAGCTGGAGCTAAAGTAGTGCAAGGAGAAGTACCGTTATCTGAAATGTTTGGATATGTTACATCTTTGAGGACTCTTTCATCTGGGAGAGCAACATCAACGATGGAATTCTCTCACTATGCTGAAACTCCGTCTAACATATCAGAAACTGTTATTTCAGAGGTTAAAGGGAATTTAACAGAATAAAGTAATAAATATGAGTCAAAAAATTAGAATAAAATTGAAATCTTATGACTATAATTTAGTTGATAAATCAGCTGATAAGATTGTAAAGACTGTAAAAAATACAGGTGCTGTTGTAACTGGTCCAATACCACTTCCTACACATAAAAAGATTTTTACTGTTCTAAGATCACCTCATGTAAATAAAAAATCTAGGGAACAATTTAAGTTATGTTCCTACAAAAGACTGTTAGATATCTATAGTTCATCATCCAAAACAGTTGATGCATTAATGAAATTAGAACTCCCAAGTGGAGTTGAGGTAGAAATTAAAGTATAATTATTATGTCTGGTATTATTGGAAAAAAAATTGGAATGACAAGTATATACGATGAAAGTGGTAAGAATATTCCTTGTACTATACTTCAGGCAGGCCCATGTACAATTACTCAAATTAAGACTGAAGATAAAGACGGTTATTCATCCTTTCAATTAGGTTTTGATGAGAAAAGAAAAAATATTACCAAGGCTTGTGAAGGACAGTTTAAAAGGAGTAAGTCTAAACCAATGAATAAATTGGTCGAATTTAAAGGATTTGAAGGTGAACTTAAGCTTGGTGACAAGATTACCGTTGATCACTTTCTAGAAGGAGAATATGTTGATGTATCTGGTTTAAGTAAAGGAAAAGGTTTTCAAGGTGTTGTTAAAAGACATGGTTTTGCAGGTGTTGGAGATTCAACTCATGGTCAACACAATAGACTCAGAGCACCCGGATCAATTGGTGCTGGTTCTAGTCCATCAAGAGTATTTAAAGGTATGAGAATGGCTGGTCAGACAGGTAATTCTAAAGTCAAGGTACTAAACCTGAAGGTTGTTAAAGTGATGTCAGAAGATAATATTTTAATTGTGAAGGGAAGCGTGCCGGGTCATAATAATTCATATATAATTGTTCAGAAGTAATGGAACTTAAAGTACATAATATAAAGGGTAAAGAGACTGAAAAAAAAGTCAAACTAAATAATTCAATTTTTGGAATTGAACCAAATGATCATGCTATTTATCTTGATGTAAAGCAGTATCTTGCTAACAACAGAAAAGGTCTTCACAAATCTAAAGAAAGAGCGGAAATTGTAGGTAGTACTAGAAAGATAAAAAAACAGAAGGGAACTGGAACTGCAAGAGCAGGAAGTATAAAAAACCCATTATTTAGAGGCGGAGGTAGAGTTTTTGGTCCAAGACCTAGATCTTATGATCAAAAAATAAACAAGAAGGTTAAAAAATTAGCAAGAAAATCTGCTCTTGCTTATAAAGCTCAAAATAAAGAAATACTAATATTAGAAGATTTCAAGCTTTCGAATCCAAAAACTTCTGATTATCTAAATATTATTAAAGCTTTTGGTCTTGAATCAAAAAAAACTTTAGTGGTGACTAGTGAATTAAATAATAACATATATTTGTCGTCACGAAATTTAAAAAATTCTAAGGTTATAATTAACTCAGAATTAAACACTTATGAAATAACAGATGCTAACAGTATTTTAATTTTAGAAAGTGCGGTTGAAGGAATTGAATCAACTTTGAAATAAATTATATTATGGATATACTTTTAAAACCAATATTAACTGAAAAAGCAACTAATGAAAGTGAATTAAGAAATTCATACACTTTTATAGTTTCTAAAACTGCAAATAAAGTTGAAATAAAAAAAGCAGTAGAGTCCTCTTATGGGGTTTCGGTTTTAAAAGTTAGAACAATGATATATGGAGCTGAATCTAGGACAAGATACACTAAACGTGGTATTCAGAACAGTAAAAAAGGTTCATATAAAAAAGCAATAGTAAAAATTTCAGAAGGAGAAAGAATTGACTTCTTTGCAAATCTATAAATATGCCTGTAAGAAAACTTAAACCGGTTACACCATCTCAGAGATTTAGAATCGTAAATGGATTTGATTCTATTACAACAGATAAACCTGAAAAGTCATTACTTACTCCTAAAAAAAGAACTGGAGGTAGAAATAATCATGGTAAAATGACATCTAAGTACAGAGGGGGTGGTCATAAGAAAAGGTATAGATTAATTGATTTCAAAAGAGATAAGTTTGATGTAACAGCAGAAGTAAAATCAATTGAATATGATCCAAATAGAACTGCATTTATCTCATTGCTGGAGTATAAAGATGGAGAAAAAAGGTATATAATTGCTCAAAATGGCCTTAATGTTGGTCAAACTGTTTTATCCGGTGAGTCAGCAACCCCTGAAATTGGAAATGCTATGCCAATAAATAAAATACCGTTAGGAACAATTATTTCATGTATTGAATTAAATCCCGGTAAAGGAGCTAGTATCTCTAGAAGTGCAGGCTCTTTTGCGCAATTAATGGCTAAAGAAGGGAAATACGTTACCATAAAACTTCCTTCAGGTGAAACAAGAATGATATTAAAAACTTGTTACGCTACAATTGGAGCTGTTTCAAATTCGGACAATCAACTTATATCTTCTGGAAAAGCAGGAAGAAAAAGATGGTTGGGTAGAAGACCAAGGACTAGGCCAGTTGCAATGAACCCAGTTGATCATCCAATGGGTGGTGGTGAAGGAAAAGCATCTGGAGGTCATCCAAGGTCTAAGAAGGGAATACCTGCTAAGGGTTATAGAACTCGATCAAAAAAGAAATTCTCTTCTAAGTTTATAATCGAAAGAAGAAAAAAATAAATAGTATGTCAAGATCACTAAAAAAAGGACCATATGTTCATTTAAGCCTTCTTAAAAAGGTTAACAAAAATATTGAAGACAAAAAGAAGGCTGTAATTAAAACATGGTCTAGATCTTCAATGATTATTCCTGATTTTGTTGGGCAAACAATTGCTGTACATAATGGTAAACAATTTATTCCAGTATATATAACTGAAAATATGGTTGGTCATAAGCTTGGTGAATTTTCTCCAACAAGATCATTTAGAGGTCATACTGGTAACAAAAGATAATAGAATATTGATTAAAAAGTAAATGGGATCAAGAAAGAGAAATAGCGCAGAAAAAATTAAAGAAGCAAAGAAAGATCTATCTTATGCGAAACTTAATAATTGTCCAACTTCACCAAGAAAAATGCGTTTAGTTGCAGATCAAATTAGAGGCGAGAACATATCAAGTGCTTTGTCTATATTAAAATTTAGCCCAAAGGAAGCTTCAAGAAGACTTGAAAAACTCCTTATATCTGCTATTTCAAATTGGCAGTCTAAAAATGAAAATACCAATATCGACTCTGCACAGCTTTTTGTTAAAGAGATAAGAGTTGATGGTGGTAGTATGTTAAAAAGAATAAGAACAGCTCCTCAAGGTAGAGCTCATAGAATTAGAAAGAGGTCTAATCATGTTACATTAGTTCTTTCATCAAAAACAGTTAATTAAATGGGACAAAAAACAAATCCAATAGGAAATAGATTAGGAATTATTAGAGGTTGGGACTCTAACTGGTGGGGAGGTAGAGACTATGGTGATAAGATTGCAGAGGATGATAAAATTAGAAAGTACATACATGCTAGACTTTCACGCGCAAGTGTTTCGAGTATTATTATTGAAAGAACACTTAAATTAATTACTATCACTATAACTACTGCTAGACCTGGAATAATTATTGGTAAAGCTGGATCAGAAGTTGACAAGCTTAAAGAAGAGTTAAAGAAAATTACTTCAAAAGATGTACAACTTAATATTTTTGAAATTAAACGCCCTGAATTAGATGCATTTTTAGTTGGTAACAGCATTGCAAGACAAATTGAAAATAGAATTTCTTTTAGAAGAGCTATAAAAATGGCTATTGCAGCTGCTATGAGAATGAATGCTGAGGGAATTAAAATTCAGATATCTGGAAGACTTAACGGAGCTGAGATGGCAAGATCAGAATCTTACAAAGAAGGTAGAATTCCGTTATCTACATTTCGTGCTGATATTGACTATGCTATAGTTGAAGCTCACACTACATATGGAAGACTAGGTATTAAGGTTTGGATTATGAAAGGAGAAGTATATGGTAAAAGAGAATTATCACCACTTGTCGGTATGAAGAAATCTTCTAATAATTCTAGAAAAAATAATAGACAAAGAGATAGAAAAAATTAACTAGATATGTTGCAGCCAAAAAGGACAAAATATAGAAAAGCACAGAAAGGTAAAATGAAGGGTATATCTCAGAGAGGGCATAGACTATCAAATGGAATGTTTGGAATTAAATCATTAGAATCCAAATTTATAACTTCAAGACAAATTGAGGCTGCAAGAATTGCTGCTACAAGATATATGAAAAGAGAAGGTCAGCTTTGGATTAAAATTTTCCCAGATAAGCCAATTACTAAGAAACCTCTTGAGGTTAGGATGGGAAAGGGTAAAGGTGCTCCTGAATATTTTGTTGCTGTTGTTAAACCTGGTAGAGTTTTATTTGAAGTATCGGGTGTTCCAGTTGCAGTAGCAAAAGAGGCTCTTAGGTTAGCTGCTCAAAAATTACCAGTAACAACTAAATTTATTATTGCTAGAGATTTTAAAGGATATTATGAAAATTAGTGAAATTAGAAATATGACAATTGACGAGTTAAACGAAAAATTAACTGATACTTCAATGAAGTTATCTCAGTTAAAATTCAATAACTCTGTTCAAACAATTGAGAACCCTCTTGAAATTAAAATTTTAAGAAGACAGCTTGCTAAACTAAAAACAGTATTAAACGAAAAAAAAGAATATTAAATGTCAACTAGAACTTTAAGAAAGGAAAGAATAGGAATAGTATCCTCAGATAAAATGGAAAAGTCAGTGGTGGTTTCAGAGGTTAAGAAGGTGAAACATCCTGTATATGGAAAGTTTGTTTTGAAAACAAAAAAATATGTCGCTCATGACGAGAAAAATGATTGTAATGAAGGTGATACTGTAAGGATAATGGAAACAAGACCGATAAGTAAAACTAAAAAGTGGAGAATTGTAGAAATAATAGAAAGAGCAAAATAAAATGATACAATCAGAATCAAGACTTAAAGTAGCAGATAATACAGGAGCAAAAGAGGTTCTTACTATTCGTGTTTTAGGTGGTACTAAAAGAAGATATGCCAGGCTCGGTGATAAAATTGTTGTAACTGTAAAGGATGCAACCCCTAATGGAACTGTAAAAAAGGGTCAAGTATCTATCGCTGTTGTTGTTAGAACAAAGAAAGAGGTAAGAAGAAATGATGGTTCATATATTAGATTTGATGAGAATGCATGTGTATTGCTACAACAAACTGGAGAGATGAGAGGAACTAGGGTTTTTGGACCTGTTGCAAGAGAATTAAGGGATAAACAATTTATGAAAATAGTTTCACTGGCCCCAGAGGTTTTATAATAAAAAGATGAAAAAGATTAAAATTAAAAAAGGAGACCAAGTATTAGTAATTGCCGGAGTCAATAAAGGTGTTAAAGGATCTGTTTTAAAGGTATTATATAATTTAAATAAAGCTCTCGTTGAGGGAGTTAACACTGTCAAAAGGCATACAAAACCTAATTCTGAAAACCCTAAAGGTGGAATTATTGAAAAACAGTTACCAATTGATATCTCTAATTTATCTTTAATGACTAAGGAAGGTGAGAATACTAGGGTTGGTTTTAAAATTGAAGATGGAAAAAAAGTACGTATATCAAAAAAATCTAAAGAAATTATTTAATTATGTCATACATTCCTAGGCTTAAAGAAGAATATTCTAATAAGATTATTAAAGATCTCAAAGTAAATCTAGAGCTATCAAATATCATGCAGGTTCCAGCTTTAGATAAGATTATTTTATCTAGAGGAGTTGGTGCAGCTGTTAGTGATAAAAAATTAATTGATCATGCGGTTGAAGAGCTTACCTTAATTTCAGGACAAAAAGCAATTGCTACATTATCAAAAAAGGATGTTGCATCGTTTAAACTCAGAAAGGGTACTCCTATTGGTGCGAAGGTAACTCTTAGAGGAGAAAGAATGTTTGAATTTCTTGACAGACTTATTACTATAGCTCTACCTAGGGTAAGAGATTTTCAAGGGATAAAGGCTAATGGGTTTGATGGAAGAGGAAACTATAATCTTGGTGTTAAAGAACAAATTATCTTTCCTGAAATTAATATAGATAAGGTAAATAAAATAGCTGGAATGGATATAACATTTGTCACTAACACCAATTCTGACAAAGAAGCAAAAGCATTATTAACTGAATTAGGATTACCATTTAAAAAATAATATTATGGCAAAAGAATCAATGAAAGCAAGGGAAAGAAAAAGGGAAAGAATAGTTGCAAAGTATGCATCTAAAAGAAAGTCTCTTATTGAAGCAAAAGACTATGTTGGTCTTCAAAAACTCCCAAAAAATGCATCTCCAATTAGGCTTCATAATAGATGTAAACTTACTGGTAGACCAAAAGGTTATATCAGACAATTTGGTATTTCAAGAGTGATGTTCAGAGAAATGGCTAATAAAGGATTAATCCCTGGTGTAACAAAAGCTAGTTGGTAAATTAAAGATTATGTATACAGACACTATTGCAGATTATTTAACAAGGTTACGAAACGCTAGCATGGCTGGTCATAAAGTTGTAGATATACCTTCATCAAATATTAAGATGGATATTACTAAGATTCTATTTGATCAGGGGTATATATTAAGTTATAAGTTTGAAGATACTGAAAACAAGCAAGGCAATATTAAGATTGCTTTAAAATATGATTCTGTATCAAAGCAACCTGTTATAAAAGAAATTCAAAGAATTAGTAAACCAGGTCTTAGAAAATATTCTAATTCAACTGATTTTCCAAGAATTCTTAATGGATTAGGAATTTCCATTGTTTCTACATCTAAAGGGGTTATGACAGGCAAACAGGCTGCCCTTCAAAATATTGGTGGTGAATTAATTTGTTATGTTTTTTAAAAATATTTTATGTCAAGAATAGGTAACAATCCGATAAGTATTCCAGAAGGCGTTTCTGCAACGGTTAGTGGAAATCTAATTACTGTTAAAGGTAAAAATGGTGAAATGAATCAAGATTTTGACGGTGTTAGCTTTGATATTTCTCCAGATACTATTTTAGTAAAAAGAAATTCTGAGTCAAAAGATCATAAGTCCAAGCATGGTTTATATAGATCACTTGTGTCTAATATGATTGTTGGTGTTTCAAAAGGATTTACACTTGAATTAGAACTTGTAGGTGTTGGATATAGAGCCACCTCCTCTGGACAGAAGTTAGACCTTGCCTTAGGATATTCTCATACTATAGTTATGAGCATTGCATCTGAGGTAAAAGTTGAATGTGTAAATGAAAAGGGTTCTAATCCGATTATAAAATTGACCTCTGCTGATAAGCAATTGGTAGGACATGTTGCAGCGAAGATTAGATCTTTTAGAATTCCAGAACCTTACAAAGGAAAAGGTATAAGATTTGTTGGTGAACAAATAAGAAGGAAAGCAGGTAAATCAGCATAATATGAAAAACACAAAAACATATAGAAGAAATAGGATTAGACAAAGAATTAAGAAAGTAATTTCTGGTACTCCAGATTATCCAAGGCTTTCTGTATTTCGAAGTAATAAAGAGATCTATTGTCAAGTTATAGACGATGTCAATGGCAAAACTCTTATGCAGACTTCATCTAGAGACAAAGCAATTTTAGATCAAAAACTAAAAACAAACTCTGAAATTTCTTTTAATGTAGGAAAATTAATTGCTGAGAAGGCAGTTAAAGCTGGAATTGATAAGATTAAATTCGATAGAGGAGGATACCTCTATCATGGTAGAGTTAAATCTCTAGCTGAAGGCGCAAGAGATGGTGGACTTAAATTTTAAATATGTATAAAAATTATAAAAATATTGAACTTGTTAAACCTGCTGGTTTAGATCTTAAAGATAAACTTGTTGGTATTCAAAGGGTAACTAAGGTTACAAAAGGTGGTAGAGCATTTGGTTTCTCTGCCATTGTAGTAGTTGGTGATGAGAATGGCGTCGTAGGTCATGGATTAGGTAAAGCTAAAGAGGTTACTACTGCTATTTCTAAAGCAGTAGAAGATGCAAAGAAGAATTTAGTAAGAATTCCAATTGAAAATGGAACTTTACCTCATGAGCAAAAAGGTAAGTATGGTGGTTCAAGAGTATTTATTAAACCTGCAACACCTGGTACTGGTGTTATTGCAGGTGGTGCAGTTAGAACAGTTCTTGAAGCTGTTGGTGTTCAGAATGTTCTTTCTAAATCTCAAGGATCTTCAAATCCTCATAATGTTGTAAAGGCAACATTTGATGCATTATTAAATTTAAGAAGTCCTCTGATGATTTCAAGACAAAGAGGTATATCTCTAGATAAAGTTTTTAAAGGATGAGTAAAAAAATAAGAATTAAACAAGTAAGAAGCACTATTAAAAGGTTAGAGTCTCAGAAAAGAACTCTTAAGGCACTTGGTTTAAGAAAAATTGGAATGGAAGTTGAACATGAACTTACTTCATCAATCTCAGGTATGATAGATAAAGTCAGACATCTAGTTGAGGTAAATTCTGTAAAATAATTAATATGAGTCTAAACAATTTAAAACCTGCAAAAGGATCAAATAAAACTAGTGGAAAAAGACTAGGAAGAGGACAGGGTTCAGGAAAAGGAGGCACTTCTACTAAAGGTCACAAAGGTGCTCAGTCAAGATCTGGTTATTCTAGAAAAATTGGTTTTGAAGGAGGTCAAATGCCTCTTCAAAGAAGAATACCAAAGTTTGGTTTTAAAAATATAAATAGAGTTGAATACAGGGCTATAAATCTAGATGATATTCAAGCTCTTATTACAAATAAAAAAATAAAGAAGGACTTAACAATTGATAAGATGGTTGAATTAAGACTTGCAAAAAAAGGTGATCTTATAAAAATATTAGGCAGAGGTAATATTGATGAAGCTGTAAACGTAACTGCTCATAAATTTTCTGCATCAGCTGAAAAACTTATTGAAAAAGTTGGTGGAAAAATCATAAAAATATAATGAACAAATTAGTAGATATAATAAAGAGTATATACAAGATTAAAGAGTTAAGGGAAAGAATCCTTTTTACTCTTATGCTTTTATTAGTCTACAGATTAGGTGCTCAAGTTGTGCTTCCAGGAGTTGACTCACTCGCATTATCAGATCTTTCATCAAGATCAGATGGTGGAGGATTATTAGGTATTCTTAATGCATTTACAGGTGGTGCTTTTGCTAACGCTTCAATTTTTGCATTGGGAATTATGCCTTACATATCTGCTTCCATAGTTGTGCAGTTAATGGGTGTTGCACTACCTTATCTCCAAAAACTTCAAAAAGAAGGAGAGAGTGGTAGAAAAAAAATTACTCAAATTACTAGATGGTTAACTATATTTATTTGTGTGGTTCAAGCTCCAGCATACCTTTATGGTCTTAGTGCATTAGGAGTCCCAGATAGTGCTTTTATATTTGGTAGAACTCCAATGTTTATTTTTTCATCTATAATTATTCTTGTAACTGGATGTATTTTTGCTATGTGGCTGGGAGAAAAGATTACTGATAGAGGAATAGGTAATGGAATATCACTTCTTATAACTGTAGGAATTGTAGCTTCGCTTCCTCTTTCTTTTACTCAAAATTTAATATCTAGAATCTCTGAAAGCAATGGTGGTCTGATAATGGTTGTTATTGAACTAGCTGTATGGCTAGTAATAATTCTATTAAGTATTCTTTTAGTCATGGCAGTCAGACAAATTCCTGTTCAATATGCTAGAAGAAACTCTGTGCCTGGATCTCAATCAGCAGGAATGGCAAAAAGACAATATATTCCTTTAAAGCTAAATGCTTCGGGAGTAATGCCAATTATTTTTGCACAAGCTTTAATGTTTGCTCCAGCAACAATTGGAAGTGTTTTTGGTACATCTTCTATAGGTCAATGGTTACAAACCAGTTTTAGTGACATATTTGGTTTGTGGTATAATATTTTATTTGGTTTATTGGTTGTTATTTTTACGTTTTTTTACACTGCAATAACAGTTCCAACAAATAAGATGTCTGATGACTTAAAAAGAAGTGGTGGATTTGTTCCAGGAATAAGACCTGGGAACGAAACTTCAGAATATTTGGATTCAGTTATGTCACAAATAACTTTTCCAGGATCTTTATACTTAGCAATAATTGCAGTTTTTCCTGCTATAGTTGTTCAGTTAATAGGAATGCAGCAAGGATGGGCTCTATTTTTTGGAGGAACATCACTTTTAATTATGGTAGGAGTCGCAATAGATACTATTCAGCAGGTAAATGCATATTTACTTAATAATCATTATGATGGGCTTATGAAATCTGGTTCAATGAGAAGTAAACCAACAATTTAAAATGGCAAAACAGAAATCAATAGAACAAGAAGGTAAGATTATTGAAGCACTATCAAATGCTATGTTTAGAGTTGAGCTAGAAAACGGTCATGTTGTTACAGCTCATATTTCTGGTAAGATGAGACTTCATTATATTAAACTGTTACCTGGTGATAAAGTTAAGTTAGAAATGAGTCCTTACGATTTGACAAAAGCAAGAATAACATTTAGAATGTAAAATATATATAAAAATGAAAGTAAGAGCATCAATAAAGAAAAGAAGTAGTGAATGTAAAATCGTCAGAAGAAAAGGACGGTTATATGTTATTAATAAAAAAAATCCAAGATTTAAACAAAGACAAGGTTAATTATGGCAAGAATTTCAGGAATTGATATACCAAAGGATAAAAGAGGAGCAATAGCTCTTACATATATTTATGGTATTGGTAAAAGCTTAGCAATAACAATATTAGAAAAATCAAACGTTGACTCTAATAAAAAGGTTTCAGATTGGAATGATAAAGACATAGCTAGTATCAGAGATGTAGTTGGTAATCTTACAATTGAGGGTGAATTAAGATCGGAAACTCAACTTAATATCAAAAGGTTAATGGATATTGGAAGTTATAGAGGTATAAGACATAGAACAGGTCTTCCTCTGAGAGGACAAAGAACCAAAAATAACTCAAGAACTAGGAAAGGAAAACGAAAAACTGTAGCTAACAAGAAAAAAGCGACGAAGTAATTATGGCAAAATCTACAAATAAAAAAAGAAAAGTAATTGTTGATTCAACAGGTGAAGCTCATATTAATGCTTCATTTAATAATATTATTATATCAATTACAAATTTAAAAGGCGAAGTTATTTCATGGTCATCAGCTGGTAAGATGGGCTTTAGAGGTTCCAAAAAGAACACTCCATTTGCGGCTCAAACTGCAGCTGAAGATTGTGCAAAAAAAGCTTATGATGAAGGATTAAGAAGAATTAAGGTTCTAGTTAAAGGACCTGGTAATGGGAGAGAATCAGCAATTAGAACACTTCATAATAATGGTTTAGAAGTATCTGAAATTATTGATGTAACTCCAGTGCCTCATAATGGATGTAGACCACCTAAAAGAAGAAGAGTTTAATTAATAACAATATAAATGGCAAGATATACAGGACCAAAAACAAAGATTTCGAGAAAGTTCGGTGAGCCTCTTTTTGGCGAGGACCGTACTCTAGAGAAAAAAAATTATCCACCAGGTCAACATGGTAATAGTAAGAGAAGATCTAAGAAGTCTGAATATGCTGTTCAATTAATGGAAAAGCAAAAGGCTAAGTATACATATGGTATTCTTGAAAAACAATTTAAAAATATCTATGATAAAGCAAATAAAGGTAAAGGTATTACAGGTGAATTATTGCTTCAACTTTGTGAATCTAGACTTGATAATGTTGTATTTAGAATGGGGATTTCTAAAACACGAGACGGAGCAAGACAGCTTGTTTCTCATAAGCATGTTAATGTTAATGGGTCAATTGTAAATATTCCATCATACACTCTAAGACCTGGTGATAAAGTTTCTGTTAGAGAAAAATCAAAGTCTTTAAAGGCAATTGAAAATTCACTTTCGGTAAATAGCTCCGAATATGAATGGATTAAATTTAACAGAGAAAGACTTGAAGGAGAATTTGTTTCAATTCCTGAAAGAGAACAGATTCCTGAAAATATTAAAGAACAATTAATCGTTGAATTATACTCAAAATAAAAAATATGGCAATTTTAAACTTTCAAAAACCAGATAAAGTAATCATGATTGATTCTACGGAATCACGTGGTAAATTCGAATTTAGACCACTTGAACCAGGATATGGTTTAACTGTTGGTAATGCTCTTAGAAGAGTATTGTTATCATCTTTAGAAGGATATGCTTTTACTTCTTTAAAAATTGATGGAGTAGATCATGAATTCTCGACTATAAAAGGTGTTGTAGAGGATGTTACAGAAATCATTTTAAATATCAAGCAAATTAGATTGAAAAAGCAAATTGAAGATGTAGAAAATGAGAAAATAAATGTTATTGTTGGAAATCAAAAAGTTTTAAAGGCTTCAGATCTTCAAAAATTTATTTCGGGTTTTCAAATTTTAAACCCAGACTTAGTAATTTGTTCTCTTGAAAAGGATGTTAAACTTTCTTTAGAACTTTCTATAGAAAAAGGAAGAGGATATGTTCCATCTGAAGAAAATAAAAAGACAGGGGAACCTATTGGTATAATTGCGATTGATTCTATATTTACTCCTATAAAAAATGTTAAGTATGACATTGAAGATTATAGAGTTGAGCAAAAAACCGATTACGAGAAATTAGTTTTTGAGATTGAAACCGATGGTTCAATTCATCCAAAAGATGCTTTAACTGAGGCTGCAAAAATACTGATTCACCACTTTATGTTATTCTCAGATGAGTTGATTACTTTAGAGGCAGATGAAATTGCTCAATCAGAAACATATGATGAGGAATCTCTTCACATGAGACAGTTGTTAAAAACTAAACTTGTTGATATGGACCTATCTGTTAGAGCTTTAAATTGTCTTAAAGCAGCTGAGGTGGATACTTTGGGAGATTTAGTTTCTTTTAATAAAAATGATTTAATGAAGTTCAGAAATTTCGGGAGAAAATCTCTTACAGAACTTGAAGAATTAGTTATACTTAAGGGCCTCTCATTTGGCATGGAACTTACAAAATACAAATTAGATAAAGATTAAATTTTAATTCATGAGACACGGTAAGAAAATTATAAAACTTGGTAGAAAATCTGCTCATAGAAAAGCAATGCTTGCCAACATGGCTAATTCTTTGTTTGAGCATAAGAGGATTACAACTTCTTCTACAAAAGCAAAGGCTCTTAAAATATTTGTTGAGCCATTAATTACCAAGTCAAAAACTGATACATTACACAATAGAAGATTATGTTTTAGTAAACTAAGAAATAAATTAGGAGTCCAGATTTTATTTGATGAAATATCAAAAAAAGTTGCTAATAGACCCGGTGGATATACTAGAATTATTAAATTAGGAAATAGATTAGGAGATAATGCCTCTATGGCAATGATAGAGTTAGTAGATTTTAATTCTATATATAACGATCAAATTTCTCAAATATCTTCCGAAGAAACAGTTGTCGAAACTAGCACTGAATAACTCCTTATTAAAAGTAATTAACAAAAGGATATATGTTTTTTCATATATCCTTTTTTTGTTTAATTTTACTTCCGAAATGTCCTACGAAAAAAGAAAAAAAGCACTCGTACTATTAGCTGATGGTACGATTTTTTATGGTCGTTCAGTTGGAATTGAGGGTACTTCATATGGTGAGATTTGCTTTAATACTGGGGTAACTGGTTATCAAGAAATATTTACTGACCCATCTTATTTTGGTCAAATAATGGTGACTACTACATCCCATATTGGTAATTATGGAATTAAATTGTCAGAGTCTCAATCTAAAGAAATTTTTATTAGTGGACTTATATGTAAATCTTTTAGTGCTGTTAATTCTAGATCTAATTCTGAACCTTTGAAAGAGTGGTTTAAATCAAATAATCTTTTAACATTGTGTGATGTTGATACTAGAGCTTTAGTTAGATATATAAGAGACAACGGAGCTATGAATGCTGCTATTACTACAGAGGTTGATAAGATTAATGATATTAAAAAGAAACTTAATGATTTTCCATCTATGGATGGACTTGAGCTCGCTTCAAAAGTTTCAACTAAAGAAGCATATGAATATGGTGATCGTAATTCAAAAAAAAGGTTAGCAGTAATTGACCTTGGAGTTAAAAAAAATATACTTGATAACTTTATAAAAAGAGATATATTTATTAAAGTGTTTCCATTTAATGCTAATTTTGACGAAATGTTAAAATTCAAACCTGATGGTTTTTTTCTTTCAAATGGTCCAGGAGATCCAAAGCCTCTAAAAAAAGTTATCGATACAACAAAAGAAATACTTGATAGAAACTACCCTTTATTTGGAATATGTCTTGGTCATCAAATTATTGCTTTAGCCAATGGTATTGATACATATAAAATGTTTAATGGTCATAGAGGGATAAACCACCCAGTCTTAAATCTTACTACTGGTAAAGGTGAAATAACCTCTCAGAATCATGGTTTTGCTGTAGATTATGAAACTGCTATATCAAATAAATCAGTAGAAATATCACATAAACATTTAAATGATCAAACTATAGCTGGATTAGAAATAAAAGAAAAAAATTGTTTTTCTGTTCAATATCACCCTGAAGCTGGTCCTGGACCAAATGACGGAAATTATCTTTTTGATAATTTTCTATCAAAACTTAAATGATTAAATGAGTAAAATTAAAAAAATAATTGCAAGACAGATTTTTGATTCAAGAGGAAATCCTACTGTTGAGACTGATGTTATAACTTCAAATGATATTATGGGAAGAGCTGCAGTACCTTCAGGAGCTTCTACTGGCCAACATGAAGCTATTGAATTGAGGGACGGTACAAGAGATTTTATGGGTAAATCAGTTTATAAAGCAGTAAATAATGTAAATGATTTAATATCTAAAGAATTACAGAATATGTCAGTATTTGATCAAGAGCTTATTGACTCGAAAATGATAAATCTAGACAATACACCGAATAAATCAAAACTTGGAGCAAATGCGATTTTATCAGTTTCATTAGCAGTATCAAAAGCGGCTGCATTAGAAAAAAAAATCTCTCTATTTAAATATTTAGGTAATGAAAATTCAAATGTACTTCCAGTGCCTCTAATGAATATTATTAATGGTGGAAGTCATTCTGATTCACCAATATCTTTTCAAGAATTTATGATTGTTCCAGTTGGTGCCTCAAACTTTAGTCATGCACTTCAAATTGGTAATGAAGTTTTTCATAATCTAAAATTGATTCTAAAATCAAGAGGTCTATCAACAGCAGTTGGAGATGAAGGTGGGTTTGCACCTGATCTTGACGGTACTGAGGACGCTATAAATACTATTATTAGTGCAGTTGAGAAAGCTGGATACAAAATGACAGAGGATATTATGTTAGCACTTGATTGTGCTTCATCAGAATTTTACAAGGATGGTTTTTACGATTACTCAATTTTTGAAAACAGTAATAACTCTAAACTTAATTCTGCTGAGCAAGTTGATTATTTAGTTGATCTTTGTGAAAAATTTCCTATTATATCAATAGAGGATGGAATGGATGAAGATGATTGGGAAGGTTGGAAGCTTTTAACACATAAACTTGGCAATAGAGTTCAATTGGTTGGTGACGATCTATTTGTTACTGACTTTAACAGGCTTTCAAGGGGAATTGAAGAAAATATAGCTAATTCGATTCTCATTAAGTTTAATCAGGTTGGATCTTTAACTGAAACAATTTCATCTATTAATCTAGCATCAGATAACAATTTTACTTCAGTAATATCTCATAGATCAGGTGAAACAGAAGATTCAACAATTGCAGATGTTTGTGTAGCTTTCAATACAGGTCAAATAAAAACAGGTTCTATGTCAAGATCTGACAGAATGTCCAAATACAATCAATTAATACGAATTGAGGAAGAGCTTGGGGACACTGCAAAATATCTTGGAAGAAAAGCTTTTAATTTAAACTTGTAATAATTTAAATTTTATTTAATTTTTTTCTTAACTCCAGGTAATTTAACTTTGTATAAATACCCAAAGATGGATAAATCGGCAAAAATTGAATATAATGGTAAATCTTATGAATTTCCAGTAATTACTGGAACCGAGAATGAGGAAGCTATTGATATCAATAAACTAAGGGCTGAAACAGGATTAATTACTTATGATCCTGGGTATAAAAATACTGGACACTGTATAAGTGATATAACATACCTTGACGGTGAAAATGGAATCTTAAGATATAGAGGATACTCAGTCGATGAGTTATGTGAGAAGAAATCCTTCCTTGATGTTGTTTATTTACTTATTTTTGGAGATCTACCTAGTGATTCACAGTTAAGTAAATTTCAAGATGATATAAGGGAGGAAGCATTAGTTGACGAAGATTTAAAACGTATTTTCAAAAGCTTCCCTAGATCTGCACATCCAATGGGTGTTTTGTCATCTTTAACGTCAGCTCTTATTGCATTTAACCCTCTTAATGAAACAAAGATATCAGTTAACGATAAAAAGGGAACAACAGAAAATGATAAAATGTATATGTCAACAGTTAGACTTTTGTCAAAGTTTCCGATTATTTCATCATGGACACTTAGAAAAATTAAAGGTCTTCCACTTAATTATAGTAATAATAAATTATCTTATACTGAGAACATTGCCTACATGATGTTTGCCCTTCCAAATAGAGAGTATATTCAAAATGATGTTATAATTAATGCATTAAACACCCTTTTAATACTTCATGCTGATCATGAACAAAATTGCTCAACATCGACAGTAAGAATCGTAGGCTCATCTTATGCTGGATTATACGCATCTATTTCTGCTGGAATTGGCGCATTATGGGGAAGACTTCATGGTGGTGCTAATCAAGCTGTAATTGAAATGTTAGAATTAATTAAAAATGATGAATCTAACATAGATAAGTATATTGATAAGGCAAAAGATAAATCTGATCCTTTTAGATTAATGGGTTTTGGCCACAGAGTATACAAAAATTTTGATCCTAGAGCTAAAATTATAAAGAAAGCAGCAGACCAAGTGCTAAACGATTTAGGCATTAACGATCCTGTTTTGGATATTGCTAAGTCTATTGAGCAAAAGGCTTTAAATGATGAGTACTTTATTGAAAAAAAATTATACCCTAACGTTGACTTTTATTCGGGTATAATATATAGAGCACTTGGTATACCAACTGATATGTTTACTGTTATGTTTGCATTAGGAAGAATACCTGGATGGATAGCACAATGGAAAGAAATGAGAGATTCAAATAATCCAATTGGTAGACCTAGACAAATTTATAATGGACCTACACATAGGAAAATTTCATAATAATTTAAATGGAAATCAAATCAGAGATTTCAAGTTTAGCTTCAAGATTTTTAGCTTTAAATTATAGCCTTGAGGTAGATCAAATAGAAATCCAAAATACTAAAAAAGACTTTAAAGGAGATATAACAATCGTTTTGTTTCCTTTTTATAAAGAAATTAAAAAAGATCTAATCTCAGAATTTGGAAAATCTTTTGGTGAAAATTTAGTTAAAAGCTCAGATAATATTTCTGGATTTAATATTCAAGGTGGATTTTTAAATTTAGATGTTGAGGATAGTTATTATCTTAAATTTATTGACTCAATCAAGAATAATAAAAATTTTGGAAAAGTAGAACAGTCTGATGAAACTTATATTGTTGAGTTTTCATCTCCAAATACAAATAAACCTCTTCACTTAGGTCATATAAGAAACAACTTGTTAGGTTATTCCATTGCCAAAATATTAGAAGCTAATGGAAAAAGAGTCAAAAAAGTTCAAATAATTAATGATAGAGGAATACATATATGTAAATCAATTATTTCATGGAAATTATATGCTAATGGTGCTACACCAGAATCTGAAAATATAAAAGGTGATAAATTTGTAGGGGAGTATTATATTATGTTTGATAAAGTACACAAAGAGCAAATGAAGATTCTTATTGATTCAGGAATGGACAAAGACTTAGCATCTGAAAATACATCAATAATGAAAGCTGCCAAAGAGGAGCTTTCTAAATGGGAAAGTAATGTAAAAGAGACTAGAGAGGTATGGAAAATGATGAATGATTGGGTTTATAAAGGTTTTGAGAAGACATATAATTTATTAGGAGTATCCTTTGATAAAAATTATTATGAAAGTGAAACATACCTTCTAGGTAAGAATATAATAGAAGAGGGTCTACAAAAAAACATATTGTATAAAAGACAAGATTCATCAGTTTGGATTAATCTTGACAATGAAGGTCTTGATGAAAAGCTTTTATTAAGATCTGATGGTACTTCTGTATATATGACCCAAGATCTAGGTACTGCTGTTCAACGAATATCAGATAACTCTGATGCAAGAGGTATGATCTATACGGTTGGCAATGAACAAGATTATCATTTTAAAGTATTATTTAAAATTTTAAAGAGATTAGGTTATCAATGGGCTGATAATTTATTTCACTTAAGTTATGGTATGGTTGATTTACCATCTGGTAAAATGAAAAGTAGGGAAGGAACTGTTGTTGATGCAGATGATTTAATATATAATTTAATTGATTCTGTAAAATTAACCACAGAAAGTTTAGAAAAATTTCAGTCTACAAATGATGAATTAGATCATGATGAGTACAAAAAAATTGCTCTAGGTGCTTTAAAATACTACATACTAAAAGTTGATCCAAAAAAAAATATTTTATTTAATCCAGATGAATCAATTGATCTTACTGGAAATACTGGACCATTTATTCAATATGCTTATGTAAGGATTCAATCAATTTTAAAAAAAGTCAACAAAGTAGTATCAATTGATCATGATTATAAACTTAGTAGTAAAGAGAAGGATGTTCTTATACTTATTCATGAGTATCCATCTATTTTGATTAATTCATATAAGGATTTGTCACCTGCAATAATTGCTAATTACCTTTATGAATTAGTTAAAAGCTTTAATTCTTTTTATCAAAATCACCACATACTTAATTCTGAATCGAAAGAGTCAAGTTCTATCCGAATATCTATATCAATTAAAACAAGCAGTATTATAGAGTCAGCATGTGATCTTTTAGGGATTGATTTGCCAAAAAAAATGTAAAAAAAAAGTCACCCGAAGGTGACTTTTTAATTTATCTGAGTGTAAATTACTTAGATACTGCAAGGTTATACACAACAAGACCAAAACCGATTTTGTTAATTGCATCACCAACGTTATAGATAACATCCATTTGACCAGCAAGGCCACTAAAGATACCACTATACCAACCGTCGGTTCCTGCCATATATCCAATAGGATAAATAGCCCAACCTATAAGTACGAATTTACATAGCATTCGGTGTGCGCTCTCGACGTTACCTCCAGCTGATTTGGCAAGCTTAGATGCTCCACCGAACCATATTTCAGCAACTATTGCAAAATATGCTATACCCGAAACAAGACCCCATAATTGAGCCTCTAAAGGTCCAACACCTGCTTCACCGAAGTAACCAGTAACAAGCATTACGACTGAAAGAGCAATTAACTTCCACAATAGACTTTTTGTAGCACCTGATGGTTTTAAAATTAGATAGAACTCTACACACATTAGTGGTACAGTTAATATCCAATCTACATATCTGTAAGCAGTTGTAATATCACCTTCCATAGCAGCATTTCTCATATAGTAATAATGAAGAGCTGCAATTGCAGTAATAAGAGCTGAAACTAGCATTGAAGTTTTCCACTTATCAGCTACTAAACTCATAGCAGAGAAAAAGAAAAGAGTTGCAGCAAACATTGCGGCAAAACCAATCCAAAAAGTGAAATCTGTTAAGCTAAGATCAGTTGCTAAAACTGGTAAAATACTTAATAAATTTTCCATAATTAAATTAATTATTGTTTATAGAAATTAAATTAAATAAAATAATGGAGTAAAAAAAGATAATTTGAAAAAAAATCATATCTTTTTTTGTGGATATTTCATTACAATATGACTAAAATTATCAAATTCAGAATTATAATTTTTATAGTTTCTATACTTATAAGTTACTTGTTGTCAGATAATTATCAAAATATGCTTGGCTTTGTACTCATTCTTTCTATTGGAATCATTCATGGAGCAAATGACCTTTTAATAATTAAAAAGTATTCAAAAAAAGATACTCTAAGGGGTACAATGTCCTATTTTTTATATTATTTAAGCTTTGTTTTACTAGGTTTTATATTTTTTTACCTTTTTCCTTCAGTAGCATTATTAACATTTGTGTTGGTATCTATCTATCATTTTGGAGAACAACACTGGGAAGCTAACAAACTAAGTAATCAAATTAATCCAGTTAAAAGATTTTTTCTGTTTATTTTTCATGGTTCACTTTTTTTTATCATCATTTTTATTAATAATATTGAGATTGTAAACACTGTCTTAATTTCTTTTAATATTACCCCACTCATTTTCTCATATTTAAAAATAGTATTATATGCTCTAGCTTTTTTATATATACTAAACCTTTTTTATTTTAGAGAAACAAGAAAGCATCTTTTTGCTGAAATATTATTCTTTTCGCTTTTATTTTTATTGACAATTAATTCTACTCTTATTTTTGGTTTTGCTATATATTTTATTTTTTTCCACAGTTTATTATCAATTAAGGATCAAGTAAAGTTTATTTATAATAATAATAAACCTGAAAACATAAAAAAATACATTTTAAGTGCTATGCCATATTTCATTTTAGCTATAGTATTTTTAATTTTATTTTATCTTTTAACAGATTTAGGAACTACCGATATTTTACCAATAATATTCACTTTCCTTGCAGCAATTACTTTTCCACACGTTCTAGTAATTGAAAAAATGTATGGAAATATGAAATAAATTATTTAAAGCAATATGTATATTTGATAAAATAACTCTATGAAAATAATTGACGGAAAAAAAGTGTCTATTGAGATTTTAGATGAGATAAAATCATCTGTTGATATTAGAGTATCAAATAATTTAAAAGTTCCTCATTTGGCAGCAGTATTAGTAGGAGACGATGGTCCAAGTCAAACTTATGTCAATAGTAAAATAAAAGCATGTGAAAGAGTTGGATTTGAATCATCCCTTTTCAAGTTTCAAAAATCTATTTCTGAGGTTGACCTAATTAATGAAATTGAAAAGATTAATAGAAATAATAATATTGATGGCTTTATTGTTCAACTTCCTCTTCCAGATGGAATAAATCAAGAAAACATTTTAAGTAAAGTAGATCCAAGTAAAGACGTAGACGGGTTTCATCCAGTTAATTATGGAAAAATGGCTCTTGGAATAGAAACTTTTTTACCAGCTACGCCTGCAGGTATTATTGAATTAATTAGTAGATGTAAAATTGATCTAAAAAGTAAAAAATGTTTAGTTATTGGAAGAAGTCAAATTGTAGGAAGACCAATAAGTATTTTACTTAGTCAAAATAAAATTTTTGGAAATGCCACTGTAACAGTTGCTCATAGTAGGACTACAAATTTAAAAGAGTTATGTATTAACTCTGATATTATTATATCTGCTATAGGTATTCCACAATTTATTAAAGGTAATATGATTAAAAAAGGTGTTACTATAATTGATGTAGGAATATCAAGAATTGATGATAAGTCATCTTCTAAGGGTTATAAAATTGTTGGTGATGTTGATTTTGAAAATGTTTCAAGTAAAGTTGGTTTTATTACTCCTGTTCCAGGAGGTGTTGGCCCTATGACTATAGCTATGTTATTAAAAAACACTTTAAAGTCATGTAGTCAAACTGACTAGCTATTCAATCTTGTGCATTAAACTATAAATTTTTAGAATTAAAAGTCCAAAAAGAACACTTGATATTATTAAAAGTAAATTAGTTAAACCTGTTGAAGAAAAAGATAGTCTTATCAAAATAGTACAAATAATAAATCCAGTATTTCTCATAATTTGACTGTACCTTTCAGTATATAAAAAAGATAGAAGTAGGATGAATACATCAGCTATTATTAAAATAGAAAAAAAAGTGTTGTAAAAGACTTCGTTTACGTAATAAAATGAGCTAGCAAAATTTGAACTCATACCAACAGAATACCAATTATAAATTCCTGTAATAAATAAAACAACCATTACAGGTATTAAAGCTATACTTATAATCTTTTTTGAATCAATAAATTTATTTATATTTTTTTCAGTTTTTTTATATTGAATTCTAGATTTAACAAGATTAAATAAATAAATCAAAAAGAAAAGTGTCAAAATACATATTAAGTCATAAGTAATTTGAATATTATCAGGATTTTCTAACCAGTTATTTGATTCAAGATCAAGTTTAGGAATATCATAAAATATTCTTCTAATAACTATTAATGAAATTATCTCAAACTGCTTTAAAATAGATGTTGTAAATGATCTGGGTAAATAATAGATCAATAAAAATATTTCATAATATAAAATTATAGAGAATGGAGTGTAAATTGCAGATATTGGATTTGTAAGAAGTAAGCTTTCATTACCAATGTTAATAATTGAATAATTGTTGAGTAAAACAAGCGATAAATGGAAAACAAATCCAATAGTTGCTGTCCATATAGTAATGCTTTCAATCTTTTTTCTGTTTAGTTCAGAAAATATAATATCAAAAGTTCTAGATCCAATTTTAAGCATAATTATATTTTAGTTGAAAATAACATATTGATGTCTTTAAATGATTTGAATTCAAGGGCATTACCTGAATTATCATAAAAAAACATTGTTTTTTGTTCACCTGGAAGTCCTTCAAACCTTATATATGGTTCAATAATAAACTGAATTTTATTTTGATTTAATGAATTTGCAAACTTATCAAAATCATTCCAGGGAATAACAACTCCAAAATGAGGAATTGGAACAGATTTACCATCTACTTCATTATGATGAGAATTACCTTTATGATTTGGGTCAACATGAATAACTAATTGATGTCCAAAAAAATCATAATCTGCCCATTCACTCGATTCTCTACCTGGTTTGCATCCTAAAATATTATGATAAAAATTTTTAGATTCAGATAAATCTTTGACTGGAATTGCAAGATGAAAAGGAGATAATTTTGTCATAACTTTTTCAATATAATAAATATTTTTCTCTAATTTTTTTAAACTTTTCAAGATCATTGTTCCAAGAATTTCTAATTTCTGATTCACTTAGACCATCTATTATTTGTTTTTTAAGATTAGAGGACCCTGATAATTTATCAAAATCACTTCTAAAAAAATTATTTTTATCAATAATCTGGTTATATGATTTGATTAACCATTTGAGCTCAATCTTTTTTTTTGTTCTATAAATTCTAAGATCTTCACCACTTGATTTTACTCCATTTAATTTAGGAAATTGACTTCCAAAATTTGGTCTAGGGATGAAGCTAAAGCTCCCTTCAAAGTCTGGATGACCATAGACTTGAAATTGATTTTTTGTTCCTCTACCAACACTTACCTCAGTCTTTTCAAGAAAGGCAAGACTTGGGTATAGATATATTGATTGGAGGTTTGGTAGATTTGGTGAAGGTCTAATTGGAGGTTCATATCTTGAGTTATGATTGTAATTCTCAATTTTAATTACTTCTAAATCAACTATTAAATTATTTTCTAACCATCTCTCTCCATTAATCATTTGCCCGTATTCCCCAATGGTCATTCCATAAACAATAGGAACTGGATGTAATCCAATAAAACTTTTATTATTATCCTCTAGAATGGGACCATCTATATAAAATGAGTTTGGGTTTGGCCTGTCAAGTATCAGTAGTTTTTTATTTGTTCTGGAAGCTGCTTCCATAGCGTAATGAAGAGTTGACAAATACGTATAAAATCTTACACCTACATCTTGTATGTCAAATATTAATATATCAATATCATTAATATCTGAATCATTAACCTTTCTATTTTTTCCATAAAGTGAAATAACTTCAATTGATTTATATAATCCATTTTCAATTTTTTCACCATCATCTTTATCTCCAAGAAATCCATGTTCTGGGCTAAATATCTTTACTACATTTATGCCCTTATCTAACAATGTGTCAATTAAATGGATGTTTTTATTTTTGGTCCTAATAACACTTGTATTATTTGCAATAACTGCAACTTTCTTATTGATTAACTTATCAATATATAGATCAAACCTTTCAGATCCAGGTATTATATCTTGAGAATATATGTTGGGAATTATTATAAAAGCCAGTGCAAATAAAAGTGTATTTTTGGATAAAATATTTAATTTGAATTTGCCTTTTTTCATATATCAAAAGTTAAGATCTAGTAATGATAAAAGTAATATATCATCTCGTATAATAAAAATAGCAATTACCTCTGTCTTTCTTGGTGTATTTATATCACTTTCAGCTATTTCAATTGGTAAAGGACTTCAGTTGGCTATAAAAGATAAATTATATAGTTTAAGTGAGGATATAATAATATCTACATATGAAAATAATTCAAGAGGAATTTTATCACAAAAAATATTTAACATTGAAGATGTTAATATGGAAATTCAAAATAAATATCCAGATTTACAACTTTCATATTCTATTGAAAAACCATCATTAATTTCAAATGAAAATTCATTTGAATCTATAGTATTCAGGGGTTTCGACAATAACTATAACTTTGAAAATTTAAATAAATTTATTCTTGGATCAAGAATTCAATCTAGTTTATCAAATAAAGAGATAATTATTTCAAAATCTTTATCTGATAAACTTAAAGTTAATGTTGGTGAATATCTATCTCTTTATTTCCAAACAAGAAAAAATCAAAAAATTCCAAATATTAGGTCTTATAAAGTGTTGGATATTTTTAAAACTGACTTTCCAGATTTCGATAATAATTATATTATAGGTAGTGCTGAATCACTGCAGAATATTTATAGTTGGAAAGAAAATGAATTTGCATCAATTAATATTTCAGTTTATGATAATTCAAAAATACCTATAACGGAAGAATCTTTATCTAAATTAAAATCAATTGAAAAAAACAATCTTTCAGTTAAAACAGTTGAATCGAAATATCAAAATATATTTAGTTGGATTTCAATCTTTGATTTTAATATTATAATAATTACAATTCTAATGATTTTAGTGGCAATAATTAGTGTTATTATTTCATTGTTCATATTCATTTTTGAAAAGATTAAAATGATAGGAATATTAACTTCTTTGGGTTTAACCAATAATTCTCTTAGAGAAATATTTATTTATCTGGGTATTGATATTATTCTAAAAGGCATGATTCCTGCTAATATTCTATTTTTTTTAGTTTCAGTAATTCAAAATAATTTTAAAATTATAAAGCTAGATCCAAATGATTACTACATAAATTCTGTGCCATTTAGTATTGATTTAGTATATATAATTTCTTTAAATTCATCATTTATAATAACTAGTTTAATAATTTTATACTTTACTTTTGTATCAATTACTAAGTATACTCCATCATTCAATATAAATTCTAAATGAAATATTTTAAAAATATCCTTGAAACTATTGGAAACACACCATTAATTAAATTGAATAAAATTGTCAAATCAATAAATGCTGATGTTTATGTTAAGGTAGAAAGTTTTAATCCTGGTAATTCAGTGAAGGATAGGATGGCTTTAAAGATGATTGAGGATGCTGAAAAAGAAAATAAATTATTACCTGGAGGAACAATTGTTGAGGGTACTTCAGGAAATACAGGCATGGGATTAGCTTTGGCTGCTATTGTTAAAGGCTATAAATTAATATGTGTTTCAAATGATAAACAATCAAAAGAAAAATTTGATGTTTTGAGAGCCATGGGGGCAAAGGTTATTGTCTGTCCTACAAATGTGGAGGCAAGCGATCCGAGATCTTATTACTCTGTTTCAAGAAGAATATCTGAAGAAACAGAAAATTCTTGGTATGTGAACCAGTATGATAACCCATCAAATTCAATCGCTCATTATGAATCAACAGGGCCAGAAATTTGGAAACAAACGGATGGTAAAATAGACCACTTTGTAGTTGGTGTTGGGACTGGAGGAACCATTTCTGGTGTAGGAAAGTTTTTAAAGGAAAAGAAACCTAACATAAAAATATGGGGCATTGACACTTACGGATCTGTTTTTAAAAAATATCATGAAACAGGAATCTTTGATGAAAAAGAAATCTATCCCTATTCCACTGAAGGTATTGGAGAAGATATTCTTCCAAAAAATGTTGATTTTAGTGTAATTGATCATTTTGAGAAAGTTACAGACAAAGATGCTGCGCTTTATACAAGAAAGTTGGCAAGAGAAGAAGGTATCTTTGCTGGAAATTCATGTGGAGCTGCAATTGCTGGAGTTATTCAGTTAAAAAACAACTTTAAAGAAAATGAAGTTGTGGTAGCACTTCTCCATGATTCTGGAAGTAGATACATCGGAAAAATTTATAATGATGAATGGATGAAAGATAAAGGATTTATTTAATCTCTAAAAGTTCCTTTAGGAAATGAAACTAGACTCTCGAATCCTTTTGAATTAATTGTTGAAACCCCAAAAATGAAATTATCGATAACAATCCCTTCAAGAGTATAATTATTTAATTTATCTAATAGCCTACTATTATCCCAGGTTGATGAGGTAGTTTCACGCCAATAAATTTTATATCCG
>ERZ802830.536-NODE-536-length-37888-cov-8.26297_pt1 | contig 37888 bp, 37 predicted proteins | sample MGYA00345654_ERZ802830 | MGnify/ENA primary metagenome ERZ802830 (study PRJEB30503, sample SAMEA104212375) | marine metagenome | biome: Westerlies Biome; feature: [SRF] surface water layer (ENVO:00010504) within the epipelagic zone...; material: water... | reverse complement strand
ATCATTACCTTCCAGGCGATCACCATCTTCGGTGCGGGCGATCCTAAGGCGATGGCCGGCGGTATTTCCAGCGCATTGATTACGACAGTTCTTGGCCTCTTAGTCGCTATTCCTACGGTTCTGTTGCACACCGTTGTGAACGGCCGAGCGCAGAAGATCATCCACATTCTCAACGAGCAGGCGACAGGCATTGTTGCAGAGCGCGCTGAGGCTGCGGGTCACTAACGGGTCGGCTGAGTACGGAGTAGACGCGATGGAGTTGATCGACAGCATCTTGGCGTTCATGGAGAAAGGAGGCAATGTTCTGTGGATCATTGCCACACTCGTCTTTTTTATGTGGACCTTGATCATTGAGCGCTTTATCTACTTCCTAGGTGGTGGCTGGAAGGCAGATCGTCTGTCCACAGTTGATACCTGGGAGAGCAGGGCCGAGCGTAAATCGTGGAATGCTAAGCAGATTCGCGTGAAGCTACTTTCTGAGAACAGAAGCTACATCAACGACAACATGAGCCTGATCGCTACGTGCGTTGCTCTTTGTCCCTTACTAGGGCTGTTGGGTACGGTAACCGGGATGATTGAGGTTTTTAACGTGATGGCGGTCACCGGTGGTGGCGATGCAAAGTCAATGGCGGGAGGGGTCGAGCGTTCAACGATCCCAACCATGGCTGGCATGGTGGCGGCGTTATCAGGCCTGTTTGCTAATACGCAGTTACAGCGAATGGCGTTGCGTGAGCAGCAGTTGCTAGAAGATCAGTTGACGTCTGATCACTAAGCAGCTTTCGAGGGAAATTAAGTGAGAAAAATAGCGAAACAGCGAGAGGAAGAAGGCGCCGAAATAGACTTAACACCTATGTTGGATGTCGTCTTCATCATGCTCATTTTCTTCATCGTCGTTGCATCTTTCTTGAAGGAAGCTGGAATCGAGATTAATCGTCCCGATGATAATCAGCCGCAAGATCCTAACGACTCGATCAGTATTGTTGTCGAAATTTCTTCGGACAATCAGTTGTGGATGGAGAACCGCCGTGTTGATGTGCGCGCTGTCCGAGCAAATATCCAACGATTACTCGCCGAAGACCCAGAAGCGCCGGTCACGATAAAGGTTGCTAAGGGTGCTACGACTGGTGTGGTTGCAGATGTTGCAGACGCGGCCAGAGAGGCGGGTCAATATAATGTTAGTTGGGCAACTGACAAGGGTTAGAGAATGAGTTTACGAGACCAGGCTGGCGCCTCCGCTGCTTCGAAGCAGGACGAAAGCCAAATTGATCTAACACCTATGCTTGATGTTGTTTTCATCATGCTGATTTTTTTCATTGTGACTTCTTCTTTTGTAAAGGAGCCCGGCGTAGACATCGAAAAGCCAGGGGCGTCTACAACCGAGGCTTGCCCCAATGGGACTATTATTTTCGCGGTAGATGACCAGGGAAAGATTCATTACAACAAGAACCAAATAAAACTTGAGCGCGCCAACTTTCTTGCAAAAGCGGCAAAGGATGAAGCGCCTCGAGCCAATATCGTGATCCAGGCGGATTATGATAGCCCTGGCTATGTTGTAGAGGAGCTGTTTGATTCTCTGCGAACAACCTTCACCGCCCCTCCATGCGTTTCCACGTTAGATGAGTAGTAAAATGCCAGCGATGTTACGATCAATTGTTGGAGCAGCGGCAGCAGTTCCTATCGCTCTCGGACTGTTTTATTTAATGCAGAGCCTCATTGACACCCAATTCGAGCAGGAAGATATCAAGACCAGAAAGATTGCAGATATCGTCGTTCCGGATAAGGTGATCGAGACCAACTTGAAAGAAGTGCTCCCCGAGAAGGTGGAAGATCCTGATGAGCCACCGCCCGATATGGAGCCGCTCGACTTCGATACTGACCTCGATATGAGTATGGCCAATATGGCACCGACAGTTGCTGTTAACGTCAGCATCAATGCATCGGGACTGTCATCGGGTGACGGCGAATACCTGCCGATCGTTAAGGTGGCACCGATCTATCCTCGACGTGCGCAGACGAGAGGGATTACGGGTTACTGCATTGTGACGTACACAGTAACGACAACCGGAGCGATTCGCGATCCCTACGTGGAAAACGAGACTGACTGCTCGCCCAAGGGGATTTTCGAGCGCGCTTCTCTAAAGGCAGCGCTTAAATTTAAGTACAAGCCTCGCGTGGTAGATGGCGAAGCCATTGAAGTGGCTGGGGTACAGAACAAGTTTACCTACGAGCTAGAGGGAGGTCGCCGATAATGCCTTTGGTAGCTAAATTCTTCCGTCGGTTAGTTGTGTGCGGGTGCGCTGCAAGTCTTTCGTTGGCTGTTCTTCTGGTTTCAGACCAAGCGTTTGATGCTGGCTTCGTGCAGGTGGCTCACGCGCAAGACGCGCCCAAGAAGGAGCGCGAGACGCGAAAGACGCCCGCGTTGCGCAACAACATTTATGAAAAGCTCGCGGAAGCCCAGGTATTTGCAGAAGCAAAGCAGTACACCGAAGCTGAGGCGGTGCTCGACGACATGCTGGATGCGACCAGCAAAAAGAGCAAGTTGAACCGTTATGAGTTGGCAAACGTGTACAACACGTATGCTTACCTTCGCTATGCGGTGGAAGATTACAACGGCGCGCTAAACTACTACCAGAAAGTGATTGATCAACGTCCAGATATTCCATTGGCCCTTGAGATCAACACACTGTACACGGTGGCTCAGCTCTATTTTCTTCAGGAAAACTGGTTAAAAGGAATCGACACACTCAACAAGTGGATGTCGGTAACGGAGACTCCCAGCACCAACGCCTATGTGTTGCTGGCAAACGGGTATTTTCAGCTCAAAGACTACGACAAGAGCTTGGCGAACATTCAGATCGCCATTGATCGAGAGGAAGCTGCGGGTAAGTTGCCAAAAGAGCAGTGGTATAACCTCGCACGCTTTATTCACTTTGATCGAGATAATTTCCGAGAGGCGCTCAATATTCTCGAAACCCTGATCATGTACTACCCCAAGAAACAGTACTGGGTCCAGGCATCCCATTTGTACGGTGAAGAGAAAGATGAGGCGCGTCAGCTGGCCCTACTCGAGGCAACCTACGAGCAAAACCTGCTTGATCGCAGTCAGGATATCGTACTGATTTCTCAGCTTTATCTGCAGGCTGAGGTCCCTTACCCGGCGGCGCGAGCGATGGAGAAAGGTCTCGCCGATGACGTCGTTGAAAAGGAATCAAAGAATTACGAGCTCGCTGGTGTGGCATGGCGTCAGGCGCAAGAGGTGACTAAGAGTCTACCAATGCTGGAGGCTGCGGCGTCTAAATCTGAAAAGGGTGAGCTCTATGCACGCCTGGGCAATGTCTATCTCGATGTTGATAAAAACAAAGAGGCGGTTGAGGCATTGAATCGAGGCCTGGACAGAGGGGGTGTGAAGCGCCCGGATCAAGCTCGTCTGGCGCTCGGTATGGCCCATTTCAATCTCGGTGACTTTAATGCGGCGCGACGCGCCTTCCGTGAGGCGAGAAAAGATAAGCGTGCGCGGTCCTATGCTGACCAGTGGCTAAAGTATATTTCCAGTGAAGAAAAGCGACTGGAAGAGATTGCCAAGGAAATGGGCTAGTTAAAGTACCCAAAAAGAAAAGGCCGCATAAAGCGGCCTTTTTTTTGGTGGGAAAAAAATTACACAGGAACTACGTTCTCTGCTTGTGGTCCTTTCTGGCCAGCTGTGACTGTGAATTCCACTTTTTGCCCATCCGCGAGGGTTTTGAAGCCATCGCCCTGAATAGCACTAAAGTGTACGAACACGTCGGGTCCGCCTTCTTGCTCAATGAAACCGAAACCTTTGGTTTCGTTGAACCATTTAACGGTACCTGTAACTGTAGACATACTGTTTTACCTATCGTTTGAAAATGTAACTGTGCTTAAGCACAAAGTCGCTAAGAGAACGCAAAAGAAGCAGTCGCAACGTCAACGTATCACCACGCGTGCGCACACTATATGCCTTGCTAGGCATAACGTCTAATGAACCTTTTGTGGCGTTGTCACATTTTACGGTGTAAATGGGACGTTTTAGCCAATAGATAAGAGTTTGATTGAGTTTGTAGCGCCTGCTGTTCCAATCAACGTACCCATGGTCATCAAGATGTGGTCGCCCTTCGTGACAAATCCAGCATCACTTAAAAACTCCATCGTTCGCGCGTCAATGTCTCTGGTATCAAACGCCGTGATGTCGAAATACAGTGGAATGACTCCGCGGCACAATGCGAGGCGCTGCAGGGTCTCGGGGTTTCGACTTAAGGCGAAAATGGGTAGACCCGAACTCAACCGCGACATGAGCGTTGGTGTGGCACCCGTTTCCGTATGTGTGGCAATACCGCGAACCCCCGGGAAGTGATTGGCGCCATACATGGCGGAAAGGGCAATGGTCTCCTGAGGTGCTCTAAATTCGCGATCCTGGCGATATCGCGAGGTTCTTGCGACTGGATGGCTCTCTGCACCAACCGCAGCGTTCGCCATCGCTCTCACTACTTCCACGGGATAAGAACCCACCGCCGTTTCCGCCGATAGCATGACCGCGTCCGTACCATCGAGAACGGCATTCGCAACATCAAACACCTCTGCGCGCGTAGGCATGGAGTTGCTGATCATTGACTCCATCATCTGCGTCGCGGTGATGACCATTCGATCGCGCTTACGTGTCCGGGAGATCAGATCCTTTTGAATCCCAATCAGCTCAGCATCACCCACCTCAATACCGAGATCGCCGCGTGCGACCATCACACCCTCGCAGGCGTCAATGATGCTATCGAGCAGATCTCTATCAGCGACGACCTCAGCTCGCTCTATCTTCGCGATAATGGCTGCGTCAACCTTCGCCTGTCTAAGAAGCCCTCTAGCCTCTTCAATGTCATGAACCGCTGCGACAAATGAGATAGCCACGAAGTCTGGCTTAATCGACTCCATCGCCTGAATGTCAGCTTTATCCTTGTCCGTTAATGCCGGTGCCGCAATGCCACCGCCAAGCTTGTTTACACCCTTGCGCGAGCTCAGTTTTCCCCCGATCAGAACCGTACAGTCGATATCTGATTCGGAGACGCTGTCTACTCGGAGTTGCATTTTTCCATCATCGAGCAGGAGGACATCGTCGACTTCAACGCTGTTCGGAAGGTCTCGGTACTCAATACCTACAGCCGATGAGTTGCCCTTCTCAGGATCTACCGCGAGGCTCAAACGAAAGGAGTCACCCGCTGTCAGTGCAACACTGCCCTGTTCGAAGCTGGCGATACGAATCTTAGGTCCCTGCAGGTCTGCAAGAACGCCCACGTAGCGATCGTGATGTCTCGCCTGTCGTCGGATGCGCTCAGCAATAAGCTGATGGTGCTCGACAGCCCCATGACTGAAATTCAGCCTAAAAACATCCACGCCCGCAGCAATCAGGCGCCCAATCATGTCTTCGCTGTCGCTCCCAGGCCCAACTGTGGCGACAATTTTTGTTCTTCGGTGCACGCGGGTTGCGTTCTTTGACACTACGAAATTTTCCCCATTTGTTTGAGTAGTTCGCGCGTCTGATCAGCAAAATCAGTAAACGCACCGTCAACTTCAAGATCTACGAATAGTTTTTTGTGTAATGCGTCAAAGTTTACACCGGGTATCGATTCCGAATCTGCTCGTAACGTATAGGGATGCAAAAAAAGACCAAGCTTTTTGGCGGCCACGACCATTTCGGAGGGGCCGCCCGACATATTTTCGAGAAGATTTACGTCAGGGCCGATTCCATGGGCATACTCTGCGACTTCTTTTAGCCCTGACATCGTATGCATTCCCTCAAAATCGCCACGCCAGTTGGCGATGCTCTCAGTGAGAACGAGCTGGACAAGTGGCCCTTTGAAAATTCCTTCATGGGCAAAGCGTTTCAATGTCTCTGGATCAAAGCACTGAATCACAGTCTCGGCATTTTCACCGAGTCGGTTGAATACGGTCAGAACGTCTAGGACCGCGTGGTAGATATCTACGCCTTCCTGCTCGTGAAACTCAGGGCGCTTAAGTTCAACGTATACACCTGTGCGTTTGCCCGATGATGCATTGAGTCGATCAACGGTTTCAATCTCCTCTGCCAAGGTCGGTACCTTAAATTCAACCCCCGTGCCCGAGTAGCGGCCGGGAAACACAGGATTACCCTGACTGTCTGTCCTCTCGTGCGCGTTCAGCGTTTTTATCTCCTCAAGCGTGAAGTCAATGGCATAAAAGAGCCCATCGTCTCGGTGCCGCTCTGGAAACAATCTTGCTACGTTAGTCGTAAGTTCGAGTGTTACGTCATGTAGCACGATCGGAACGCCATCTGACGTTAGAACTACATCTTGCTCGATGTAATCTGCACCGAATGTATGCGCGAGTTCTACGGCGGGTAAGGTATGTTCCGGTAGATATCCGCAAGCGCCACGATGCGCAATGATCGCTGGACACGGCATCTTTATATTGCCCATCTGCGTTTCCCCCAAAACGAATCAGAACTGACTAGGGTTTTTACAGCAAACCCTGTATTTTGCTCAAGTTGATATTTTAAACAGCCAGAAACTCATCCTATGTTGAGGGTCCTGGTGACTGACAGGGTTTTTTTGGTGGCAATCCAACCAAACAACAATCGGGCGCCCAATCCGCCTTTGGGTTACTCCCGTGACTGTGATCTCAGTGAGGCAAAGCAGATTCGCTTGGTTGCTGAATTTCATGCGAATCGGATCAGACCCAGCCGGATTGCGTATCGACTTGGTATCGATATCGCATTGATTGACGCGCTTTTGGCGGGTGAGTACCAAGCGTCGTTTTTTACTGAGCGGTTAGCTGCTGCTCAGAGACGTCGCCGGGATTTGCGGATGCGCTCTTCAGAGCGACTGCGTGGTCAAGCCGCTTATGAGATTAGGGTGAAGGCGCAGCGAGATTACGATGCATCGCTTTCGCAACCTTAATTGTTTGACGCCGTGCTTTGGCTAAGGCCAAAAGGATAAAAAAGAAAAAGGAGCTTGTATGAACGGATTAGAGCGGTGGCACCATGTAATGAAGGACGGGAACATGGAGGCACTCTATGACCTGCTTCATCCAGACTGTGTTTTTATATCGCCCGTGGTTCATACCCCGCAGGAGGGCCGCGAAATCACCTATGCCTATTTGCGCGCTGCTAACAAAGCGCTGTCCGAGGACTTTCAGTACGTGCGAGAGGTGGTGCAGGATAATCATGCCGTGCTTGAGTTCACAGTGAAGGTGGATGGAATCTTCGTGAACGGCGTGGACATCATTACCTGTGAGGGTGATCAGATTGTCGAATTGAAAGTCATGGTTCGACCACTCAAAGCAGTGAACGCTGTCTGGAAACAGATGGGCGAGATGTTGGAGCAGTTGAAGGTGGCGAGCTGACCTCAGTACCAAAAAAAAGGGCTGACGCGAGGTCAGCCCTTTTTCCCTTCATTTCAACTATGCTGAGCCGTGATTAGAACGAAAGGCTCGCTTTGATACCGATGTTGCGACCCGCGAGCGGCACCTCGTTTTTAACAAATGAAGTGTGGCTGCGAGCGATCTCGTTGGTCAAATTGCGGCCAAACGCGCTAATCGTGAGCATGGCCCCATCACCAAGATCGATACTATGCGATAAACGACCATTGACTAGTCGGTAATCTGCTGTAGGGGTCTCAAAGCTGCTAATCAAATTTTGGCTACCGACGTCCTGAATTTCCATCATGGCGCGAGTCATGCCGCGGCTGTAGTCCATTGCAAAAACATTTCTTGATGGCGTGATGCGGGGCACGTTGCCACCACCAGAAAAATCAGCCTTGACCTGATCACGATGCAATCGAACCTCTAATTCGCCTCCCGCAACGTTGAAGCGTCGGCCAATCTCGATTTCGTAGCCACTGAAGGTTGCATCAGCTTGCATATACTCTGCTAAAAGTAGGCCGCCGTGCTCTTCATGCTCACCCTCGTGACCTTCTTCCTCATGCTCCTCGTGCTCCTCCTCCGACTCATCTCGTAGGTAAATATAATTATCGATAGTGTTTCGATAAATAGATGCGCTGGCGAACCACGTTTCATCGTTGTAGAACAAGTTAAAATCGATATTGTTAGCTTCCTCAGGCTTGAGATTAGCATCACCTACTTCGTAACGCGCCACTGCCAAGTGCTCACCATTCATAAAGAGTTCCATGGTAGAAGGCGTGCGAGTCACGAAACCCAAATTTACGGAGCCGGACAGGGAATCGGTGAGGCTCCTGCCAATTGTGACGACACCACTGACAGACTGATCTTTGAAGGTAAAGGGCTCTAATTCAAAACCCTCGTGTTCGTCATGATGCTCTTCTTCATCATGTCCCTCTTCTTCATGTTCCTCCTCTTCGTGCATCTCTCGGATCGTTCCTTTTCGTTCAATATCGTCGTATCGAATACCGACATCAATATCAAAACCAGAGACATTGAAACCGCCGAATGCGCCGATAGTGGTTTCAGTAGATTTAACAGGCTCCATGAAAGCTTCTTCGCCAAGCACCGCTACCTTCTCGGAGACTTGATTCACGACTACTCGACGTGGATTTTCTGCAGAGCCTAAATTAAAGATCATTTGAACCTCAGTAGAGTCGTTGCTAAAGAGGGTTGGCTCTTCAGAATGTCCTTCATGTTCATCCTCGTGTTCATCCTCACCATCGCCCTCTGCATGCTGCTCGACTAACGTGTAGTCGGTATCACGAATACTGAATTGAACGCTGTTTAGGAGTGCGTTATTAACATTTAGGAGCCCTTCGATTGTGAAGACTTCTGAGTCGGTCTGGGAGAAGATACGCTCTCCCTCATGCTCGTCGTGATCTTCTTCACCCTCGTGGTCATCATCATGGTCTTCACTTTCGTGGTCACCGTCGTGATCTTCCCCGTGACCTTCCTCTTCGTGTCCGCCGTGCGCTTCACCGTGAAAGGGAATACCGTAGGTGTAGCTGATATCTTGGTAAGAGGCCCCTAAAAATCCCCACTCACCTGTTTTAGAAATGCCAAACCGGTGTGCTTTCGTTTCATAGTCCGAATTAGCGAGAGTGCCCATGTCTTCTTCATGGTCCTCGTCATGGTCATCATGCTCCTCGTCGTGGTCATCATGCTCTTCGTCATGATCCTCCTCTTCATGCAGGATGGCCCCATTTGGGACTTCGTAATCCTGTGCGTCGAAACCGGTGAAGCTGTAGCTAACGTTAAAACCACCAATATTTCTTTTGAAGGCTGTGCTGAACCCCTCTCCCTCATTGCCGGTTTGCTGTTCAGCGGATAATGTGAAGCGTGGTTCTTCAATATCGGATTTCGCGATCGTATTGTCGACAACATTTATAATGCCGCCACTCGCGCCGTTGCTGTGAAGCAGGGCCGAAGCACCACGGACAATTTCAACCTGCTCAATGTTACCTAGATCCAAGTCAATGGGGTGGTCGGGGCCAATGCCCGCGACATCACGAACTACCAGGTTGTTCTGCAATACCTTGACACGATTATTGGAGAGCCCGCGAATTACGGGTTGTCCTACCGCCGATCCAAAGTTATTCGATGAGACTCCTGCAATTGTAGTTAGGTGCTCGCCTAACGATTGGGTCAAATTCTCAGTGATGTCAGTGCCAGGAATGACTGTTACTGAACTCTCGTTCTGTCCCTGAACTTGGTGGGTAAATGATGATGTGACTACGACTTCTTCGAGAGTCGACTCTTGTGAAAAAGCGAGCGGGGCGCACAACAGGGCGACCGCTACATAGGCTATACGTGACATAAATTAGCTCCTCAAGAGAGAATTAGGCAGCAAAAAGAATTAAAAAAAATGGATTCAGTTGCTGGGTGGAGCTCTTGAGGAATAGTGATGAAATGGTGTGGCAAGCCCCAAGCTGGGCGGGGTCTCGCGGACGACTGCTGTAACGCGAAGATAAAAGTGGGTATTGAGTGTTTTATTCGTCGCTAATACGACACTACAGCCATGACACTCGACGAGTTCGTGGCCCGCTTCGGGCAGCACCTCGTGTGTTGACGCGTGCGCAACCGACCCCACCACCAAAGAGGCGGCGATTAAGGTCGATATCAGAAGCCGTAACGTCACGTCTGTTTTGAACACTTAAGTCTCACTTATCGCCAAGGATATGACGAAATGACCTCACCGGTATACCCTGTCGAGGTTTTTACTCGGAGCATCGCTGAGAAATCGTTGATTATAGGCGACTGACGGTGCCGCGCTTGTGTAGGCTTAGGCTCTGAAATAAGTGGGATCAACATGCAACGAATCGTAGTTGGAATCAGTGGAGCATCCGGTGTCGTGTACGGCGTCAGGGCTCTCGAGATGCTGAGAGCACTCGATATTGAAACGCATCTCGTGATGTCAAAATCGGCTGAGCTTACGATTCACTATGAACTAGATCAGTCGGCCAAGGAGGTGAAGGCCCTGGCATCCGAGGTCCACTCGGTTCGCGATGTTGGTGCGTCAATTGCTAGCGGGTCATTTAAAAGCCTGGGCATGTTAATCGCACCTTGTTCCATTAGGACACTCGGCGAAATCACTTCCGGCGTTACGTCATCACTTCTCACGCGTGCCGCTGACGTCGCCCTGAAAGAGCGCCGCCGGCTCGTGCTTATGGTGAGAGAAACGCCATTTCACCTCGGACATTTGAATAACATGGTAGCCGCGACCGAAATGGGCGCTGTTATAGCGCCGCCACTTCCTGCGTTTTATGCAAACCCCAAGAGCTTGGACGATATTGTGAATCACAGCGTGGGAAGAGCCTTGGATTTGTTCGGACTCGACGCACCGGATACGCACCGCTGGACCGAGAGTTAATGTCTGCCAGCACATCCTCGCGACACAGTCCCCTTATTTGGCTGGTCTTTCTGGTTATCGTCATCGACCTGGTCGGCTTTGGCCTAGTGATTCCCCTGCTACCCTTCATGGCTCCCAGCCTGGGCGGTGATTCAACGGATATTGCTTTTATTATGATCACCTATGCCTTGGGCGCGGCGTTGGTGTCGCCTGCCTGGGGCAGACTTTCTGATAAGTCTGGACGTCGCCAGGCACTTGTATTGGCACTACTGTGCAGCTGTTTCGCTTATGTTGTGACGGCCCTGGCCGAGACGCTTTGGCAGGTTTATCTCGGTCGTGCGCTATCGGGTCTCGCCGCAGGAAGCCTTCCCGTGGCCACGGCGTTGATGGCGGACTTGAGTCCGCCAGAGCGGCGGGCCAAGGCAATGGGTTTGGTAGGTACGGCGTTTGGACTTGGGCTTATTGCAGGGCCTGTTCTTGGCGGCCTATTGACTGGAGATTCGGAAAGTTTTGCACTGCCCTTTTATACAGCGGCGGTGATGTCGCTGATGGCGGCCATCTGCGCCCAGACGATGTTACCCGCCAGTATGGTAAAACCCTCTTCATCGCGATCCGGGACAGAAGAGGGTGCGGTGCCTGTGTCAGTGCTGGGGCCGCGGCAAAACAAACTGCTGATAATGCAATACGTGACCCACACGTGCTCGGTTAGCTCTATTATCTATCTCTTTCCTCTGTGGGTGGCCGATGCATTCACATGGGGCCCACAGGACGTGGGCTATTTCTTTGGTGCTGTCGGTGTTGCAATGATTACCTTGCAAGGCGGACTGCTGGCGGCGCTGACTAAAGTATTCGGCCACATTAACGTGTTGCGCGTTGGCTCCGTGACCTTTGCGGTTTCATTGTTTGTCGTTGCTACTGCCGACACCACGGTTTGGATGCCCGCAATGATATTCCTTGCCTTTTCTGGTTCCACCGTCTGTCTGCCGCTGCTCAATGCGATTGCGTCTGAAATTGTGGAGCCTAGCCATCGTGGGCGAATGATGGGGATGACGGCTTCGGCCTCCTCCATGGGGCGGATCGTTGGGCCTTTGTTTGCTGCAGGGCTTCTAAACTCGCGAGATTTCAGCACCGCGTGGTTGGGCAGCGCACTGATGGTCCTGTTTTTGGTCTTCTGGTCCTTTACGGGCGCGAGAAAATTCAATCGACTGGAGCTGAGCTAAGATGAGAGTTGTCGTTACTTTCCCAATTCCAGACGTAGCGAGGCAGATGATATCTGAGCATGCCGAGCTTCAGTGCTGGGACAGCGAAGATGCCATACCGAGTTCGACGCTGACCGACTGGGTCACCGATGCCGATGCTATTTTAACGACACTAACATGTCCGATTGGCAGGGGGGTGCTCGAGCGCGCATCGCGACTGAAAATTATTTCCACTGTCTCAGTCGGTGTCGATCACATCGATGTCGATGCCGCAGCGGAGCGAGGTGTCATTATCGGGCACACGCCAGGCGTTCTTACCGACAGCACGGCCGACCTTACTTTTGCATTAATGCTGGGTGTCGGACGACGAGTTGCGGAAGGTGATGCATTGATCCGTTCCGGTGCCTGGAGCGAGGGTTGGAAGCCGAACCTACTTCTGGGGACTGATCTCAGTGCAGCAACAGTTGGCCTCATTGGGCTGGGTCCCATTGGGCAAGCGGTAGCCGCTCGGCTGAAAGGCTTCGGTTGTCGAGTGATTGCCTCGAATCGAACAAGGCGACCGCTTCAGGGCGTTGAGTTGGTCGATCGCGACACACTGCTTTCAACCGCTGACATTGTCTCGCTGCACACCGCACTGACACCTGAAACGGCGGGCATGCTTGGACGAAAAGAGCTGGCCTTAATGAAGGATGGGGCAATCCTTATCAATACCGCCCGAGGTGCGCTTGTTGACGAGACCGCGCTCATCGATGAGATTAAGTCGGGCCGCCTAAGGGCGGGCCTGGATGTTTATGCCGAGGAGCCATTGCCCCTGGATAGCGAACTGCGTGAGCTACCGGGCTGCGTGTTACTGCCGCACGTTGGCAGTGCCACTGAGCGCACACGACGCGCTATGTTTGAGCTCGCTTTGGGGAATTTGTTTGCGGGGCTGCAGGGCCGCGATCTGCCCGCTCGACTCGGTACGGCCTTAGCTACAAAGAGCTAGCAAAACAGCCTGCTTTAACGCGTCTTAGCCTGTGCCAGTGAGGCAGGCCCATCAGCAGCGCTGACATTTTGCTTGGGGCTCGCGATGCTGTTTACTAGAAAAACAACAGCTTTATGATCATTGCCACAATTGCAACCGTGAGTACACGCCGAATCAGGTGTTCGCCGTGTGAGAGCGTTAATCGGGCGCCGACCATGCCTCCCGCAATGTTACCGATGGCGGCGATGGCACCCACCAACCACATGACTTCACTTGTCGCCGCAAAGACGAATACGGCCAGTAGCGTGTAGGTGAAGATGATGAAGACTTTGAGGATATTGGTATCCACTAGGCTAAGGCCCATCACTCTGTGCATGATAGGCAAGACGACAAAGCCCATGCCTATTTGAATGAAGCCACCCCAAAAGCCCGCGACTGCCATTAACACGTGGCCGAGGCGAAGGTTTTTAGGTGCGTTTTCAGCATCACTCTGTTTTTTACCCTGAGGGGCCTGCATCAATATCAAGACAGCCACCATGACGATGGCTAACAGGCCTTCGAACTGCTCATTGTTGAGTTTGGTGCTTAGCAAGGCACCGAGTAGCGCCGGCGGGATGGCTACCAAGGTTAGCGTAACGCAGAGCTTGGCGTGGGGTACGCCATGACGCAGGTAGGTGACAATGGCGGAGGCATTATGCGCAACGATGGTGATACGGTTGGTGCCATTGGCAACCGGTCCCGGCATGCCCAAAAACATCATGATGGGTACCGTTAGGATTGATCCACCACCCGCCATGACATTAACCAGTCCAGCACCAAACCCTGCGACAATGAGGATGACAATTTCCCACCAGACCAACTCCATGACTAGCTGGGGGTCCTCATGGTGACGAACTCTTCTGCAGCCGTGGGGTGAATCCCGATTGTGCTGTCGAAGTGCGCTTTGGTGGCGCCGGCTTTCATGGCGACGGCCATACCTTGGCAAATCTCGCCTGCGTCAGGACCCACCATATGCAGGCCTATAACTCGATCTGTCGATTTATCGACAATCAGTTTCATCAAGGTACGCTCGTCGCGTCCACTTAATGTGTGTTTCATCGGTTTGAAATCCGATTTGAAGATTCCAAGCTCCAGCCCCAGGTCTCTGGCGGCTTCCTCAGTCAATCCAACCGTACCGATGTTCGGCTGGCAAAATACCGCGGTAGGAATGAATTCATAGTCCATGGTTTTTGGACGGCTACCAAACTGGGTGTGAGCAAAGGCCATCGCCTGCGCTATCGCCACTGGTGTGAGCTGAGGACCACCCGTCATATCACCCAAGGCAAACACACTGGGCTCCTCGGTTTGAAATTGCGCGTTTGCTTTAACGTATCCGCGGCTGTCCAACGTGACCTTGGTGTGCTCCAGGCCCAGGCCTTCAATATTGGGGTGGCGGCCAGTCGCGCACAGTACCGTATCAACGACTAACGTACTGCCATCGGTCAGAGTCGCCTCGTAGCCATCGCTGATCGGGGTCAGCGATTCGATATTGGTATTGAAGCGAAGGTCTACGCCTGTCTTGCGAATCTCTTCGGCAGCAAAGGCTCGGATATCACCGTCGAATCCGCGCATGAACAGATCGCCTCGATAGAGTTGTGTGACCTGTGATCCCAGCCCGTTGAAAATGCCCGCGAATTCAGTAGCGATATAGCCACCACCTATCACCAAAAGGCGATCGGGGAATGAGTCCAAGTCAAACACTTCATTAGAGGTAATGGCGTGTTCATTGCCCTGAAAGTCGGGTTTCGTTGGCCACGAGCCGGTTGCCAATAGGATTTTCTCGGCATGGTACTGAGTCCCGTTGATCTCGACGGTGTGCGCATCAATTAAGTGAGCCATTCCATCCAGTGTCGAGGCCCCTGAGCCATCGAGCAGGCGCTCATAAATACTGTTTAGTCGACTTATTTCAAGGGACTTGTTATCTCTAAGTGTCGCCCAGTCAAATGCAGTTTCACCGACACGCCAACCAAAACCCGCGGCGTCTTTGAAGGCCTTCCCGAATTCGCTGCCATACACGTAAAGCTTTTTGGGAACACAGCCGACATTGACGCAGGTGCCGCCCAAATAAAGCCCTTCCGCTACGATGACTTTTGCACCCAGGCTGGCGGCAACTCGCGAGGCTCTGACACCGCCTGAGCCGGCACCAATGACAAATAAATCGCAACTGGTATCCTTATGGCTTTCCGGCATGCTGGGCGCTCCTCGTTAGGTTTTAGCGTAGAGAGTGACTCGGCTTCTCGATGACTCTTATGCAGATCCGCCAAATGATTATTGTACCGCGATACGCAGATCGATCTCTTGATTGGCTGTTAAAAATGACCTTTTTCTTCGGTTTATGTCTTACTGCTCTGTTGATGTCACCGAGCACAAATGCGCTCACCAATGCGCGCATTGTGCTGCACGATGGCTCCTCCATCGTCGCCGATATTGTGGATTACCGAGGCGATCAGATTACGCTATCCACAAGCTTTAGCCGCGATTTGAAAATTGATACGGCGTTAATCAAGGATATTCAGGCGTCTGCAGACGATCGGGAGATTTCAACACTGTTGCTGAAAGATGGCCGTCGCGTAGAAACGGCACCGATGATGGTCACCTCTGGCATCCTGGCTTTATCGGACGGTGAAATAATCAAACTGGTCGACGTGGACAAACTCAATCCTGAGCCCTGGGAGATGGGGCAGGGTTATGCTTGGGAGGGTCTTGCATCGGCTGCATTTACCTTTGCCCGAGGTAATACGGACTCCGATCAACTCGATGTCGCGGTCAACACGCAGTTTGATAGTACCCGCGATCGAATCACCTTGCGGGCCAATGTGGAGCAGGATACCTCTGTTGTCTCCGTTCAGACGGAAGGTAATGGAGGCACCAACGAAATAGTTAGTTCGCGTGAGCCCTCTGCCGACAATTGGCAGGTGGTGGCCAAGTACGACTATTACCTCGAGGATTGGACGAATCACTATCTGGGTATCAACGCGTCTGTGGAGGCGGATAAATTTGCCGATATTCGCATGCGGAGTTATCTCGGTCCTTACTACGGGCGCAAATTATTCGATGGGGGTTGGGGCAAGCTTGACGGAGAACTTGGATTTGTCTGGGTTGATACCGATTTTTTCAATGCGCAAGACACCGAGTACTTGGGTGCTAACTGGAACGTCACCGGAGAGAGCGAAATTCTCGGCGGGGATTCGAAGGTTTACCTGACCCATGTCGGCATTTTGAATGTCAGCGATGACAACAGTGTCATCCTCGACACCACCATCGGCTTTGGCTTTCCGTTCTTTTTTGGTCTCGAGGCGGCCGCGGAGTTTACCGTTGATTATGACGGCGCGGCTGCGGCGGGTAAAAAAGCCATCGATCAGTCGTATAACTTGAGAGTTGGCTATAGTTGGTAGTCGTATAGCCCGCAGGCAGCCGTTTTGAGTACAGACCCGTCACCAATATCTTTCCTACCACTGGGTGGTTGCGGCGAGATTGGTATGAATTTGAACCTGTTTTCGTCACAGGGCCGGTGGCTAATGGTGGACTGCGGCATCACATTCGAACAAGCCAATGAGGACCACCGTGGCAGGCCGTCTATTCAGATGCCGGACCCAAGCTTTATATCAAGCCAACGTGATCAGTTAGACGGCTTGGTGGTGACGCATGCGCACGAGGATCACTTCGGTGCCATTCCCTATTTATGGCAAGAGCTTCGGTGTCCCGTCTATGCGACGCCCTTCGCTGCAGCGGTTATCAGAAAGAAAGCGGCCTGGAGAGGCGCGCCTCCGCCCGAGCCATTGATTGAGGTTTTACCGGGCGAAACTCACACCATTGGGTCATTCGACGTTACCTGGCTGCCAATCACCCATTCGACTCCCGAGACCTGCGCATTGTTGCTGGAGTCTCAGGGCACGCGCATCCTGCACACGGCTGACTGGAAAATAGACGCACGACCCGTGATTGGAACGCCTTGGTCACCCGACACCTGGACAGCGCTTGCGGCAAAAGGAATAGACGCTGTCATTTGTGATTCAACCAATGCAACGACACCAGGGAGATCTCCTACAGAGGGTGAGGTGGGAGATGCGTTGGTAAAACTTGTTACTTCATTAAAGGGCCGCGTCGTGGTCGCCTGTTTCGCCAGCAACGTCGCCCGTGTTCAAAGCATATTCCGCGCGGCTCATGTCTCGGAGCGTCGTGTCGGTCTGCTTGGGCGATCGCTCGATATCATGGTGCGGTCAGCTAAGCACTCCGGTGTATTCGAGCCGCAGGTGCCAATCATCGATGCGGAGCACCTAGGTTATTTACCAGAGAATGAGGTGCTTGCTGTCGCGACGGGTACTCAAGGTGAGGTCGGCGCGGCGCTACATAGACTGATGATGGATACACATCCACACCTCTCGCTGGGCGAGGGCGATACCGTAATTTTCTCATCTAAAACGATTCCCGGTAACGAGGAGTCTGTCCAGCGCCTGATCGAAGGTCTGAAGGATCGAGGTGTGAGCGTGATCCATGCGGATGATGTCGTGACAACGCTTCATGCGTCGGGACACCCCTGTCAGGACGAGCTAAGGGAGCTTTATGAAACCTTGAAGCCTCGGCTAAGCATTCCCGTCCACGGTGAAAAGCGTCACCTGCAAGCGAATGCTGATATCGCTAGAAGCAGTGGTGTCCCATTGACCTTCACAGGTAACAACGGGGACCTGTTCTATTTGTCACCGTCGCCAGGCGTCCGCCGTAAGTGGGCACCGGTTGGGAGGTTGCAGGTCGATGAGCGGGCGAGAAAGCTGGAGCGTATCGCTACCTAAAGGACGCTACTTCTAACTCGCTTATCCAGCCCCCTGGCTGACGCGAATGACCTTGCCGCCGGCTTCATCGATGACCGCTACAGAGCCATCACTTAGGGCTCTTACATCACGTACACGCGCTTCAAGCTCGGGAAACGGCTCGGTCAAAACGGGTTTATCACCGGATACGTCAACCGCGACCACCTTTTTAGCTTTAAGTCCGCCGACGAGCAGCTTTCCGGTAAGGCTTGGAATGGCTGAGCTTGTGTACAGGGCGAGACCCGATGTCGCAATACTGGGCACCCAATAGGTCACCGGTTGCTCCATGCCAGGGGCTTCGGTGAAGGGAGAGATAATGGCGCCCGAGTAGTCCACACCGTAAGTAATTGCCGGCCAACCATAATTCTTACCTGCTTCGATTCGATTGAGTTCGTCCCCGCCCTTCGGTCCGTGCTCGGTCATCCAGACCGATTGTGTCGCCGCATCTACGATTAATCCCTGTGGGTTTCGATGACCATAGCTGTAGACATAGGGCGCGTCCGCAAACGGATTATCAGCGGGTGCCTCACCGTTTTCGGTCATACGTAGCAACTTGCCGAGCTGGCTACCGGTTTTCTGCGCGTCTTCACGCAGGGTGTAACCCTCGCCGACCGAGAGCAGCATGGTGCCATCAGTCAAAAAGGCCATTCGACCACCAAAGTGACCTCCTCCACGCTTGGTTGGGGTTACCTCGAAGATAACGTTGACGTTAGTAAGGGCGCTTCCCTCCAGAACTCCCCGTGCGACCGTCGTTCGATTACTGTCTTCTGAACCTGCGGCGTAGGCGAGAAACACCGTGTTGTTATCGGCAAACTTGGGGTGAAGTACCACATCGAAGAGACCGCCCTGACGTTTGGCAAAGACCTGCGGTACCCCTGTTACCTCAGTCATTTCACCCGAGGGCGCTACGTGTTTGATACCTCCAGGCCGCTCTGTAACCAAAAAACCACCGTCGGGTAGCTCTGCAACCGACCACGGTGTGTCTAGCCCCTCGGCAATCGTTTCCATCTGAAGTGCCGCAAATGAAAGCGCGCTCGCGCTGCACAGCGCGATGGTGAACAGGGCTTTAAGAGAAGCATGTGTCAACATGAGGTGTCTTCCTGAACTGGATTGTTGCTCGACTATAGCGCAAGATTCGCGCATCTGTGGAGTGAAGAATTGGATGTTGATATGAGGTCGGTGATAAGTCTGCTCGTGGCAGTCTTAGTTGGTTACAGCTTGAGCATTGGGATCAATTCGACGATCAGCGCGGCGACCTTGGTAGGTTTTGGTATCGAGGTTAGCCTATCAGATCGGCTCGACATGATCGCCAAAGAATGGGTGGGTCTGGGCACCATCTATCTACCCTTGTATCTCGTATTGCATGCCGTGTGCTTCTGGCTTCTGGGCCGCGTACTTCGCGGTGCCGTGCTGACTACTGTCGTGGCTCGTGCGAGTTACGCGGGTATTGGCGCAATGTCCCTGATGGCATTCTATTTGACCTTCGATGCCGTCATGGGGTCGGGTGGCGTGGTGGTCGCCTCGACCCGCACGACGGCGGGTCTGCTCGCTAACGGTGCCACAGGTGCTGTCTCCGGTTTTTTGTTCCAATGGTTGAGCACGGCCCCGGGTCAGACGCATTAATTGGCGAAGCTGGCACTTACAAAAACTCGCTGAGCCGCGTTAGGCGCAACTGAGCAGCAATTTCCCAGCGTGAGCTCCCGACGACATGTAAGTCTGTGCGGCAAGCGCATCCTTCAAGTCGAATATCTTGTCCATCAGTGGGCGCATGTGACCGTTCTCGACGAGCGGCATGAGTTGCTCATCAACTTCGCGGAAGCATCGAGCCTTCTCTTCATGCGTCAGACGACGCAAGGTGCTTCCTGTCAGTGTCGCACGCTTCATTAGTAGCTGAGTGAGATCGATCGTGGCCTGACCACCGCGCATGAGACCAATGCATGCAATTCGCCCGTCAACGGCTAAACACTCAAGATTGAATTGTTCAAAGTCACCGCCAACCATATCGAGGACCACATCAACATGGCCTAAAACATCATGTTGGGCGCACTGCTCTGTCAGCGGCGCCTCGTTATAGTTGAGTGCTATATCAGTGCCGATATCCGAGAGTAGCTGGCACTTGTCTGACGATCCGGCCGTGGCAATGACACGGCAGTTCATGGCTTTACCCAGCTGAACTGCGACATTGCCAATACCGCTGGTGCCACCGTGCACCAGCAAGGTCTCGCCATCTTTCAGTCCGGCACGCACAACGACGTTGTACCAGACGGTGAGAAATGCCTCGGGAAGACAGGCTGCTACTTTCATATCAATCGTTTGTGGCACACGAAGGGTACAGGCTGCCTTGGCTCTAGCCTGTGTCGCATAGCCCCCACCATGCACCAGTGCACAGACCCGCTCACCGGGAGAGAAGCCGCTGCTGGCACCCGCTGTGCGAACCGTTCCAGATACCTCGAGGCCCATCACGGGGCTCGCATCTTCAGGTGGGGGGTAAAACCCCATACGCTGTAACACGTCTGCTCTGTTAATGCCGGCGTAGGCCACATCAATGACGACTTCGTCGGAGGCGCAGGTCAAATCATCGGCTTGATTCAGGGTGAGGGTGTCAGGGTCTTCTATGTGGATATATTGGTATGACATAGTGGCGCTTAATCGATCCTCGAGTTACTGTTAAAAACAAAATACAACAATGTGGCGAGCATAGCGTTTTATCGCGTGTTTCAGCAAAGTCAGGGGCAAGTCATGGCTAAACCAATGTTTCTTCGTAAGCTCAAAAACCGCATCTTTTTTGCAATGGCAAAGGTCATTGCTGGGAAGCCGAAAGGCAACTATATGGCGTTCGTGGGTAAAGCTAGTTGTGCCCGCCTTTGCGATCGCATTGTTGAGCTGGGTCATACTTCAGTTCTGGTTGTGACCGATAGAGCGCTACGAGATCTTGGTCTTGCAGATGAAGCCGTTGCTGGTCTCAATCGCGAGGGCGTTACGCTGAGCTGGTATGACAAAGTAGACCCTGATCCCACCTATGGACACGTAGAAGAAGGCGCGCGGATCTTAAAAGAATCTGGCGCAACGGCCATCCTTGCCGTGGGTGGCGGCTCCTCAATTGATTGCGCAAAGGTAATCGCCTTTCGGAAGTACAACGACGGTGACATGACCAAGTGGGCGGGTATGGGAAATGGCCCTGATGAAGCGGCACCACTGTTTGTCATCCCTACGACTTCCGGCACAGGTAGTGAAGCGACAATGGGCGCTGTTATCACGAATCAGGCGTCGCATAAAAAAGAGATTATTGGTGGTGAGGCTATTCATCCAAAGGCAGTCGCTTTAGACGCCTGTCTCATGGTGGGTTTACCCAAGCCCATTACGGCCGCTACGGGAATTGATGCACTAACACACGGCATTGAGGCCTACATCTCCACCTGGGAGCGTGGTAATCGAACTGAAATGGGCCGCATATCGGTTCAGGGCGTTTTTCGGTGGCTTCGGTTAGCCTGTGAAGAGCCGGGTAATATGGATGCACGAGAGGGTATGGCACTCGCGGCTTACAATGCAGGGGTTGCCATTAACCAGGTAAACGTCGGTAACGTGCATGCCATTGCGCATCAGCTAGGCGCCAACTTCGGTATCCCCCACGGGCATGCGAATGCGCTGGTTCTCCCCCATGTGCTGACACTGTACGGAGATACGGCGGTTGACCGTTTAGCAGAGCTGGCTGTTGCTACGGGCATTTCAGACTCGGGTCACCCCGAGACTAGAGCGCGGGCCTTCATTGCAGAAGTTGAAAAACTGATCGCCGATGTGGGCATTGCACCGACGGATCCGCGTATCAAGCGCGATAAGTTTGATGTCATTGCCGAGGCGGCCATGGATGAGGGTGACGGCTACTTCTGTCCTAGACAGCTTGAGAAGTCGGAGATTCTAAATCTTCTTGAGGCGATTTCAGAATAAGCGGTGTTGCCAGCCACTGGCTTGCAATCCGCACGGCTTCTTGAAAATGTGCTGAGTTGCCTTCAGAGCAAACGAATCCGTGACTGGCCTGAGGTAGATGCTTGTAGGTTATTTTGCAGCCTGAGCGGTGAAGCCGCACCGCAAAGCGAGCACCATCATCACGAATGGGGTCACGCTCAGCGGTAATAATGAGCGTTCTTGGAAAGTGGTTGAGTGTTGTTCTGCGTCCAGGGAACATTCTCTCTAGCGCAGGATCGGCAGGCGCCATTCCATCGAGATAGGTATCACAGAACCAGCGCATATTTCGTGCGGGGACAAGTCCGGTCTTCGCATGCTCGGTGTAGGACGGTAAATCACTGATGTAGTGCTGAGTTGCGGGGTAAATCGCCAGGCAACCAGCAATACCGTAGCGCTCCCGCAGCGCAAGGGTTGACGCTATGGCGAGGTTGCCGCCAGCGCTGTCTCCAGCAAGAATAAACAGGCCGTTGTTAGGCGCCAGGTTGTCCAGATTGTCCAGTATCCAGTGTGTTGCCTCTAGGCAGTCGTCATGCGCGGCTGGAAACGTATGCTCGGGTGCAAGCCGGTAATCGATAGAAATTAGGCTACAGCCACTATTTAAGCTGAGTGCACGGCAAAAGCGATCGTGCGTTTCCATGTCGCCGACGACAAAGCCACCGCCATGGGCATAGATCACCATCGGCTTATCCGCATTGCCGTGGTACATGCGCAAACCAAGCTGACGGCCATCCAGCTCTACGTACAGATTGCTAACCGACACCGGATCCTGCGGAATGTCTTCCCACATTTTTCGATGGCGGCGCAGGTAGAGGTAACGTGCCGCTCGCGCAATTAACTGGTTAAGCAGCGACGTCATCTGCGTGAATGAATTCCGAGTTGGGATTGGCGGTATACGTGTAGAGACCGTCGGCATTAACGTCGCGGCTTACGTTGCCACGCTGAACTAGGTAGTTCAGGTGCGCAATCGTTTCACCGGTTGCCAAATGCACCTCATGTTCTTTTAACTCTCGACTGAACAGATGCACAAAGCACTCCGGTACGGTCTTGGCTTCAGTCAAATTGTTATACAGTCTGGCGAGCGATTGTCGGTGACTGTCTATTATCTGGTTGAGCCTTGTTCTTGCCCCTTTGAATGGCGACTGGTGCGCGGGCAGAACAAGCAAGTCCTCGGGCAAAATATCCAGCAAGCGTGTATTTGAAGACAACCAGTATTCAAGCGGATTGCCATCCGGCTCCGTTGGAAATACTGATACGTTGGGTGTAATTCGGGGCAGAATTTGATCACCGGCAATGATGAGCTTTAGGCCTGGGCAATAAAGACAGGCGTGCTCAGGTGAGTGGCCTTGGCCTATAACCACCTGCCAGTAATGATCACCGATGTTGATCGTCTCGAGGTCCACGATTCGGCGATAGCTGTGAGGTAGTGGCTCTGACATCTTCCCAAAGGTGCCAAAACGCTGTTGATAGCTCGCCATCATCTCATCGCTGAACCCGGCACGCTTATAAAACTGTAGTGCTGTGCTTGGCACTTCATCAGAGGTATAGCTTAGTAGAAGACTGCCGTTGAGATATTCACTTCGTGTCATCCACACTTCGCAATCAAAGCGCTCGCAGAGCCATCCGGCCAAACCAATATGATCGGGGTGCAAGTGCGTGCATATGACACGAACAATCGGCTTTCCTTGCATAAACCCTGTGAAGAGCGACTCCCATTGCGCTTTTGCGCTGTCGAGCTTCATGCAGGTGTCCACAACTGTCCATCCGTTCGCTTCCTCGAGCAGCCAAATATTGATGTGGTCGAGCCCGCCAGGCATTTCGAATCGCACCCACCAGACGCCCGGCGCGACCTCGAGGGGCTCACCATATCCCATGGGACTCTTGCGTCCCCAGGGATAAACAAGGCCTCTGTATTCTTCGTTCACCATAGTTTTTTCGAATTTCCTTGAATAAGAGCGCTCTTACCCGATCGGGGTAAGGCGTTGTCGAGCGAGCTTGTGGACAATATAACCATCAACTGGAGATGATACCGTGAATGCGACCTTAGAGACGACTCAGCTACGACAACTTGATCAACAGCATCATTTGCACCCGTTCACTGATTTTCGTGACTACGCGGCAAATGGCGGTCGCATCGTCAGCCGCGCGGAACACATTTACATATACGACTCCGACGGCAATAAGATTCAAGATGCGATGTCTGGCCTGTGGTGCTGCAGTCTCGGCTACAGCCAGGATGGTATTAAAAAAGCCGTCGCTGATCAGCTAATGGAGCTTCCTTTCTACAACAATTTCTTCAAGTGCTCTAACCAGCCGGCAGTGGAGCTGGCGACACGTCTTTGTGAAATGACACCAGCTAACTTCAACAAGGTGTTCTTCACGAACTCGGGGTCTGAAGCAAACGACACGCAGATTAAATTTGTTCACCGGTATTACGAACTGTTGGGCAAGCCCAGTAAGCGGCTGATCATTAGCCGCAAGAATGCCTATCATGGCAGTACGATCGCAGCAGCATCGCTTGGCGGCATGAGCGCCATGCACGAGCAAACGCAAGGTTTGGACTATATCCGTCACATTGAACAGCCCTATTGGTATGAGTTGGGCGGCGATATGAGCCCTGATGAGTTCGGATTATGGGCAGCGAACGAGTTGGCGAAGAAAATTGACGAGCTTGGTGAGGACAATGTAGCCGCCTTTATTGCCGAGCCGATTCAGGGTGCAGGTGGTGTGATTGTTCCGCCCGACACGTATTGGCCTGCTGTTCAAAAGATTCTCGACGAACGCGATATTTTGTTCATTTCCGACGAGGTGATTTGTGGTTTCGGGCGGACGGGCAATTTGTTCGGATTCCAAACCTATGACACGAAGCCCGATCTCATCACCTTTGCGAAAGCCGTCACTAATGGCTACATGCCACTCGGCGGAAGCTTGGTCAGTGACAAGGTCGCGGATGTTTTGCTGGGTCACGGTGGTGAGTTTGCGCACGGTTTGACGTATTCAGGTCATCCAGCCTCGTGTGCTGCGGGCCTGGCAACCATGGACGTGCTCGAGAATACGCCGATTTTAGAATCGTCTTCTAACGAGTTGGCACCTTACTTCTCGCAGGCACTTGAATCGCTTGTGGATCATCCGGTTGTTGGTCAGGTGAGATCAAAAGGTTTGGTAGCGGCTGTCGAGCTCGTCAAGGACAAAGGCTCTCGAGAACGCTTGGCACCGGAGTCTGCGGGTGCGGTATACACTCGCGACAGAGCGATTGAAAACGGACTTATGGTGAGACAAACGGGGGATGCCATGATTATGTCGCCACCCTTCGTGACGTCGACTGAAGAAGTCGATGCATTGCTGTCCAAGTTGACGTCGGCACTGGATAAGACGGCAGCGTTTTACAACGTAAAATAGGCGACCCTGCAATCTCCGAGAGCGGTAACGCCGTATTAGCTGCATGACGTTGATAGACAAAACCTGGTTTAACGCCGTGTGGTTTCAGACCACGTGGTTTAGCTGTGTCCTCGGCAGAGAGGATTGGATGGTGCTGACGGCGGCCCTCATTGCCTTCCATTATGCTGCGGTAGCCGACATTCGCTCCGAACTTAATCGAGTGCTGCCATGTGCGGCTCTCGGTATGGGTGTTGATTTCACACTGGCCATGACCGGTGTATATGATTTTGGCGCTTCGCTCTTTCCTCTCTGGATGGTGTGTCTCTGGTTCGTTTTTCCAACGGTACTCCCGAGAGCCATGGCGTTTTTGGGTGAGGGTACCTGGCGCCCCATCATCCTGGGTGCGATAGCACCCGCCAACTACCTAGCCGGGGCTAAATTTGGTGCGGTCACATTGCCACTTGGTGACGTCACCACCATGTTGATTCTCGTGCCATTGTGGATGGTGATGCTGCCACTCATGGTGAAGTTCAGTCAGCGGGAGCTATCAGTAGCTTAATGTCTATAGCTCGAGTATTACTGGTCTGGTTTCTCTGGGGCATTCCGCTCTTAGGTCTTAGTCAGACTGAAGATCCTAAGTCAGCACCTTATGCTTCCGAAGTGATGACCCTCGAGCAAGCACGGCCGCTGGCGCTCGTGGGCAGCTCGCAGCTCCGAGTCGCATTTCTTAAAATATTCAACTCCGAGTTATTTACCAAATCCGGCGAGTGGAATGACCCTCGGCAATCGTTCCGTTTCGAGCTGACCTATCAACGCAATATTTCTGGCAGTTTTCTCGCGAAGCAGACCGCAAAAGAGTGGGATCATCTCGGCTTTGCTGATTCTCGAAGAGCTCAGTGGGAGGCGGAGATATTGGCCATGTGGCCAGACGTTAAGAAGGGCGACAAAATTGCGTTCGACGTCGACGATTTAGGCGTCAGCCGTTTCTACTACAACGGTACATGGGTAGGGAGCCTCGAAGATCCAGATTTTGCGCCCGCGTTTATCGCGATTTGGCTGTCTCCAAAAACGTCTCGGCCAGCGCACCGAAAAGGTTTGCTGGCCGAGCAGTAGGCGACTACTGGAAGATAAAATTAGTCCCAGTTGATGCCCGTTCTGATGCCGAAGGTTCGTGGACGCATGGGGCCGAAGAAGTGCGATGGCAAAATCCCACCGTTCGCGTTGTAGCCGTCCCATGTGAACTCATCAAGAAGGTTTTCAGCATAGGCCTGGATGTACCAGTTGTCGTCTGATTCGTAGCCAATACGCAGATTAGTGATTGCGTAGGCATCGATCATGCCTTCTGGATTTCCTTCCCAGCTGCCGCCGCGCTCACTTTCGTAAGACACCTCGATACTGCTCTTGATCATGCCGTTTTGCATGGGGAAGTCGATGTCCAGCTTACCTGCTGCAGTAACCTCAGGCGCCCAGAAAACGCGGCTACCTTCACAACCCAAGCCATCGCCCTCTGCGGCACCATCCGCTCCACAGATCTCTGAAAGACCGGTAGCTTCGGTATCGAGATAGCCAACCGAGAGATACAGGGTTGTGTTCTCGCTTATGGCGACAGTGGTTGAAGCCTCAACACCGAAGCCATCCGTTTGACCGACATTCAATACGCGGCCCGAGAAGGCATCGGTAACGCCGTCGTCTTCAAAATCGACGTCGACGTAGCTGATGACCTGAGCATCTTTGTAGTCGTACATGAAAGCAACGACATCAAAGTTACCGGCACCGTCGAGGTAGCTCGTTTTGAATCCTAACTCGTAGGAATCCATCTGCTCAGGTCTGAAGGAGCCGGGCAAATAGCCATCACCTTGAGTAATACCTGTTTCATACGCCGGGGGATTGCCTTGAGAATCCTCAATCCAGAAGCTACCAAAACCGCCTGACTTGAAGCCCTGCGTGTAGTTGGCAAATACCATGGCATCATCATTCGGCGTCCACGTCAGAGCGACCTTCGCTGTGGTATCACTCCAAGACTTTGAGTCTTCAATGTACTCGGCAGTGGCAAAGCCATAGGTGAAGTAGGGGCCAAGATAACTTTCGGGCTCTGGCACTAAGATGCCGAAGTCCTTGTCATCGCTGGTGTATCGCACGCCTACTTCGACATTGAGCGTGTCGGTTAGGTCACGATCCATGCTGAGGTAGGCCGCCCAACCGCTGTATTTACCCTTGAGCATGCCAGTCTCAACCAGATTGCCGTCCGCGCTGGGGTAAAAGTCAGTGTAGTAGTCGGAGCACCCGCTGTAGAACTCATAGCCGTAGTATTCGGCGTAGTAGTTCAAGTAGTACTGACACATTAGGTCTTCTGAGCCAATCGCCGCAAACTCGGCGTCCAGATCTTCATCGTAATAAGAGACACCCGCGTACCACCCAAGAGGGCCCTCATCATTACCCGTCAGACGCAACTCCTGTTGGAAGTACTGGCCCGACTGACGGAACTGGAAGTTGTTGACGTTAAGCGGTGTGCCGTCGTAATCCTCCGAGTAGTAGTAATCGTGGTCCTTGTAGCCTGTGTTGGAGGTTAAGGTCGCAAAGCCCAGATCGTAGTCTACGAATACGCCGATCGTTAATAACTGTCCGTCATCACCTTCGCCTGCTTCGAGGTCTGAGTCGATCTGCTCGCCGTTGCCATCGAGCGTGGTGTCATCGACGATGTAACCGTCGAATGCATCCCAGATATCGCCACTGTCAATGGCTCGGTACATGGAGCCCGATTGCTCACGATCTTCATAGTCGACAACGGTATCGATGGATAGCCGGTCGCTTTCAAAGGCGGTAGACCAACGCACAGCCATTTTGCTGTGTTCTATTTCGCGACGGTTGGTAGCTACGTTTTTCGCAAATCCACGCTCGCTTGAGGAATAGCCCGCAAGGCGCATGGCGAAGCTATCGTTGACCGGAATATTCGTGGCGCCCTCGAACACAAAGTGGCCCCGCTGACCGAAATCAAGGTCCATGTAGGCATCGTCGCCGCCGATCTCAGCCTTGCGCGTGTGCACGCTGAAAGCGCCACCAATTGAGTTTCGACCAAACAAGAAGCCCTGCGGACCACGCAACACCTCGGCGCGCTCAACATCGAACAAGCTCGTTACCGCGGAACCATTCCGTCCTTCATACAAATCATTTTTAAAGAATGCCGACGATGGGTCACCGCCAACACCGAAGTCCTGTGTTCGAACGCCTCGAATACTTACTGCGTCGATATAAGAGTCTTGGGAGTTTCCGCTTACGCCAGGCGTGTAGGAAATCAGATCCTTGACGTCGTTGAGGTTTGTATCTTCGATAAAGTCGCCCGAAAGCGCAGTAATAGCTAGCGGGACGTCCATGACGCCCTGCTCACGCTTAGTCGCGGTAACGACAACTTCTTCAAGTGTTTGGGCGACGGCCGGTCCCGTGCCTACTAAAGCCGCCGAGACAGCAAGGGGCAAAATGAGTCGTGCGTTGGGTCTAGCCCCAAATACCTTTGCCATAGTGGTTTCCTCATGTGTTCAAGAGCAGAGCCATTGGGTTGTCTGTTCTCGTTGTTTTATGGAGGCATTACACCTCGAATACCATCTTGACGAGTATACCCATGACCTAGTCCAAGGGAACCCCTAGGCGCGTCAGCTCCCCCATCATGGGTAGCAGCTCAGTCTCGTACCGCCGCCAGCGCCCAATCGATCGCGTGTGTGCTGGTTCCCGGACTTGCACTGAGCTGGCGGTCGCGACACCAGATGAGCTCTCATGAAAATTCAAACACGCATCTTCCCAATCAAGTTTGAGCGCGTTTATGAGCTTCCTGGCATTTGGCTCTAAATCTCGAGCAGTATCTTCGTAACTGATGTCGACAATGCGGCCCGGGAACTCCTGCCGGAAATGAGCCATTAAATCCCTATAACGCGCGTGATGACGCGCCATTTCACTCTGGTCATAGGAGTGGAGATAGGCATCTGCAAACAACTGCTTGAAGCTAGCAAAGCAGGCGTCCATCGGGCCTCGAACGAGATGGACGATCTTAGCTTTCGGCAGCGCGGCCAAAATAAGAGGGATGTTCAGATAGTTGACGGGCAATTTGTCGACGAAGAACGGACTTTTATCTCTGAGCTTTGCGGTTGACCGGAGGTACATGTTTCCAATCTCTGCGGGGTTAACAGTTGCCGCCGCGATAAAAAGCTCCTTGGAAAAACGCTTCGGGTCGGCGTGACGCGATGCGCGTCGAACCGCCAGACCAAACTGCTGAAGCTCCCCTGCCGAATACACCTGTGAGTGGCTGGTGATGACGCGCTCAATGAGTGTTGTTCCTGTGCGCGGTTGGCCCAACACGAAAATGGGTGCGGGGTCTTCAGCGCCAGCCGGGCAGTTAGCCAGCCAATGAGCTGTGTAGGTCTCTTTAATGGCTTCAAACATGGCAGTTTCATCGGCCTCATTAAACTCGACGGTTTCCCGACGTGCCCGTGCGCCTTGAGTGAATGCCGAGAAGGCCTCAGGCCAATTGCCTAAATCCTCGTTTTCTTTTCCGATGGCGTAATGCAAAAAGCCTTGTGAGCGTTTCGATTGCCGGCCAGATTCAATCAGGCCCTGCATCGTTTTGATGTGGGTGTCGTCTTTCGCCTTTGCTGAGTTGGCTAGCCCCCAGTGACATTGTGCACTGTTGGGCTCCAGATCGATGGCACGTTTAAAGAGCGCGACTGCGTCATCAATTTTTCCAAGGAAAACCCGAACATTTCCGAGATTCATTAGCGCGGAAGGGTTTTGCGGCGACATTTCATGCGCGCGTTCAAAAAAAAGCTCGGCCGCTTCGTATTCACCGAGAGAGTTGAGCACAGTACCTGTGAGTTCTATCACCATGGGATCGTTCGGTTGAACTCTGCGAACTTCGCGCAGCGCCGACTCAGCGGCAGCAATTCTACCTTCACCCACATTGAGTTTGGCAAGGTGAGCCCAGGCAGCCGCGTGGTCTCGATCGAGCTTAACAACCGATTTGAATGCTTCGTGCGCAACCTGGCGCTGCTTGCCTTCCAGCGCAACCAGGCCCACTAAGAAATGCGCGGGTACATGCGTCTGATCGATGGCCAGAGCCTGCTTGCAAGCTTCGCCTGCGGTAGCCAGATCGCCGCGATTAAGCGCTGCAAAACCATCTGCCAACGATAGCCCACTCACCGTCACTGACCTCCTTGGTAGGCAATCAGCGGATCGGTGTCAGGGTCGCCTGACCAGTGAGACAGCGCTTCCATAAATAGGAAGAATAGCTCAGCTTGCGAACTGATATCTAATTTGGCGTACGCGTGCTTTCGATGCAGTTTCACCGTTTCAATAGAGATGCCGAGCTTTTCAGCAATCAATCGGGTGTTATGACCGAGCAACACCAGCTCTACCACCTGTCGCTCACGGCGCGTAAGGACACTGGCACCAAATGCTGCTAGTGACCGATGCATGCGCTCGCGAAGGGTTGTTTTCATCTGTGCTTCTAGCACCTCCGAGAAGTGTCGGCGACACAAGGAGGCGGTTAGGTCGTAAATACTGGCGAGCAGTTTCGCCTGCCCAACGCGGAATCGGGCACCCTCAGACGTGAGGCCAATAGATATGTTGATGAAGTTGTCATTGGCAAGGCGGATAAGCAGCCCGCATTCGTCTTCATAGCCGCAGTGTTTGTACCAGTTCTTGTAATACTCTGAGCTTCGAAAACTCGCCGGTGCAAGGTCGGCTAGGCGGAATACGCCAAACTCGCCATCGTAGGCGGCGGCTCGGTAGAACGGGTCTAGTAAAAAGGGGCCAGTGAGGTAGGTTGCGAGCGAACTTTCTTGTTTGCCGGCTAAGGGGCGGGCAAAGCTTATGGTGGGCAGCTCTTCGTGGCCGTAGACTATGACGGTGGCGTCGTCGGCATTGGCTAAGCCGCATAAGACGTCCGCGATTGTGGGTACAAAATTGTCAGTGCCTAGTTTTTCGATGGCTCTGGCAAAATCGGATGTGATAGCTGTGAGTTTGGACATGGTAGGTAAAGTTTATTAAATGAATGTCGCGTTCTTTTGCGCACCTTAGTTTCTACCCGCACAATAGCACCGACAGGCGCCATGGATAAAATGAAACAGTACGCGCACTGATGTATTACCTTGAGGTCTTCTCATGCATTTTGAACTAAGCGAAGAGCAAAGAGCTTATGTTGCCAGCGCCAGAGAGTTTGCGCAGGCAGAGTTTCGTCCCAATGCGGCGCAATGGGATGAGTCATCAATTTTTCCCAAACCCGCGTTAAAGGCAGCAGGCGACCTTGGTTTCATGGGGATGTATACCCCAGTCGATGCCGGAGGGCTGGGGATGCCGCGCCTCGATGCGAGTCTGATTGTTGAGGAGCTTGCGAGAGGTTGCACAACGACAGCGGCGTTCTTGACCATACACAACATGGCGACAGCCATGATTGGCAAATATTGTCAGCAATCGGTTATCGATAACTGGTGTCCATCGCTTGTGGCTGGAGAGACGCTAGCGTCCTATTGCCTGACGGAGCCAGGCGCTGGTTCGGATGCGGCCTCTCTGCGCACCACAGCAACGAGAGACGGCGATAGCTACCGACTTAACGGTAGCAAGGTATTCATCTCCGGTGCTGGCGACACAGACGTCCTCGTCGTTATGGCTCGTACCGGAGACAGCGGAGCCAGGGGCATTACCGCGTTTCTCGTGCCGGCCGATCTAGAGGGAATCACGTATGGCAAGAAAGAGAGCAAGATGGGTTGGAATGCGCAGCCCACTCGGCAAATCAGCTTTGATAATGTCTGTGTCCCAGCAACGAATCGATTAGGCGAAGAGGGTCAGGGTTTCTCCATAGCCATGGAAGGACTCGATGGTGGTCGTATTAACATCGCGACCTGCTCCGTGGGTACGGCGCAGCAAGCGATTGTCGATGCTGCCGCTTACGTCAAAGACCGAGAACAGTTTAACTCGGCCATTGCCGAGTTTCAGCACACGCAGTTCCAGATGGCCGACATGCTCACAGAGCTCGTCGCCTCGCGACAAATGATCCGATTGGCAGCCAGTAAGCTGGATAACGATGATCCCAATGCATCGACGTATTGCGCGATGGCAAAACGCTTTGCCACCGATGCGGGTTTTAAGGTCTGCAACGATGCACTTCAATTGTTTGGTGGCTATGGCTACATCCGTGAATACCCGATGGAGCGTTATGTTCGCGATACCCGAGTGCATCAGATTCTTGAGGGCACTAATGAGATTATGCGGGTCATTATTTCACGACAAGCGCTGATGGACGGCGCGCTGGAGGTGATCCAATGAGTCCAAGTGACAAGGTCCTGGTGTCAATCAGCGATGGGATTGCCGTTGTCACCATTAATAACCCTGCGGCCAATACCTGGGACCTCGAGAGCCTTCCGGCGCTTGAGGCTGTTGTTAATGACCTCAATGGCAGGTCTGATGTGCGTGCTTTGGTGATCACCGGTCAAGGTGAGAAATTCTTCTCGGCTGGTGCGAATTTGAATCAATTTGCCAGTGGCGATCCCGTTGCTGCGGGCGCTATGGGTGAAGCCTTTGGTGCCGCGTTTGAGACGCTTGCGGATTACCGGGGGGTCTCGATCGCCGCAATTAATGGTTACGCCATGGGGGGGGGTCTGGAGGTGGCGCTGGCCTGTGATATCCGGATTGCGGAGTCGCATGCAGCCCTTGCTCTGCCAGAGGCCCGAGTCGGGCTACTTCCTTGCGCGGGGGGAACTCAGCGACTCGCACAGCTGGTCGGTGAAGGCTGGGCCAAGCGAATGATTCTTTGTGGTGAGCGAGTGTCCGCTGATAAAGCCATGACGCTCGGTCTGGTGGAGGAGGTTGTTGAGCCGGGCTCTTCACTGGCAACAGCCATCGATTTGGCCAAACGCGCCTCAGATCAAAGTCCAACATCGATTGCCGCCTGTAAAAGGCTTATTCATTCCGCGCGAGACCTTGCGATTGGCGCCGGATTGGTAGCGGAGCGTGACGAGTTTGTCGCGCTATTTTCAACGGAAGATCAAAGAGAGGGTGTAAACGCCTTTTTAGAAAAGCGTGCGCCAGAGTGGAAGAACCGATGAGCGAAGAAGTTGTAGTAGTTTCAACCTTGGGTGAAGGCGATCGGCGAGTGGGTCGACTGACCTTGAACGTGCCCCGTATTCTCAATTCACTCGATGCCGAGATGATTGAAATCATGCTAGGTAAGCTGCTTGAGTGGGCTGACGACGATTCTATCGCCGCCATTTATATCGACGGTGAAGGTGAGAAAGCGTTCTGCGCGGGCGGTGACGTACATGAGCTGCGGCGGTCTTCTATTGAAAACCCAGGTGGTCCCTGTACTTACGCGGAGAACTTTTTTGCGCGCGAGTACCAGATGAATTACGTACTGTTCACCTACCCTAAGCCGGTTATCTGCTGGGGGCACGGTGTCGTCATGGGTGGTGGTATGGGTGTTATGGCGGGCTGCAGCCACCGTGTCGTGAGCGAACGAACTCGCATTGGCATGCCCGAGATTACCATCGCCTTATTCCCTGACGTGGGCGGCAGCTACTTCTTGAATCGGACCCCCGGGATGATTGGGCGGTTCCTGTCGTTGACCTCCGCTCACCTCAATGCCGCGGATGCGCTTTTTGCCAATCTCGGTGATGCTTTCCTCGCGCATGAACAGCGACACGACGTCATGGCCGCTCTCGCAAGTGCGCAATGGACGACGAACCCAGAGGCTAATACAGCGATTGTTGACGCTATTTTGAGAATGACACCAAGCGCCGAAATACCTGCAGGCGCGGTTGAGCCCCTAATGCCGGAGATTGATGCTCTGATGGCGGGCGATGATTTGGTAGAGATATCCGACCGGCTGTTGGCTTACGACGGTGACAATGCGTGGCTGCAAAAAGCACGAGACGGGTTTGCTCACGGCTCGAAGCTCGCCGCTGCGTGGATTTTCCGACAGCTAAATGATTCTGTTGATTACTCGTTGAAGGAAGTCTTCGATACCGAGTTGCGTTTGGGAGCAAACATCATGCGGCATCCCGAGTTTGCTGAGGGTGTCAGGGCGCTGTTGGTCGATAAGGACCGTCAGCCAAAGTGGCAATTTGACGCTGTTCAAGACGTGCCTGACGACTTGCTTGAGTCGTTTTTCAAAGAAGCCGATGGTGCACCAAACATGCATTATCCGTGGTAGTAATGACTCACTAACTTAAATATCGGAAGGAAATTCAATGCCAACGGTCGCGTTTATTGGTCTTGGGAATATGGGCGGACCCATGGCAAAGAATCTGCTCAACAATGGGTGGGCTGTAACCGCATTTGATTTATCAGAGTCGGGGTTGAGTGACGTGGTAGCCGCTGGTGCGGTGGCGGCTCCCTCCGCTCACGACGCTACTTCGGGTGCCGATGTGGTCGTCTCCATGTTGCCGGCAGGCAAGCACGTCAAGTCGGTCATGCTGGGTGATACAGGCGTTTTTTCTCAGTTACCCAAGGGAACCCTTGTACTCGATGCAAGCACGATTGATGCAGCCGCTGCCCGCGAGCTTCATGTGGCCGCGCGCGACAGCGGGATTGATTTCATGGATACGCCCGTTTCCGGTGGCGTCGCGGCGGCACAGGCTGGAACGCTGGCATTTATGTGTGGTGGTACAGCCGAGGCATTTCTCCGTGCGAAAGACGTGCTTAAGGCGATGGGAAACGAGGAAAAGATTTTTCACGCTGGACCTGACGGTGCGGGACAGGTGGCCAAGGCGGCCAATAATATGCTGTTGGCTATCCACATGATCGGCACCTGCGAGGCCCTGGCTATCGGTGCCGCCAATGGCTTGGACCCCTCGGTTCAGTCAGCGATTATGAAGGCGAGTTCGGGCAATAACTGGTCGCTTCAGGTGTACAACCCTTGGCCCGGTGTTATGGACGGTGCGCCAGCGGGTAACGACTACAAGCCGGGTTTTATGGTGGACTTGATGGCAAAGGATTTGGGTCTGGCCATTGAACTGGCTGAGCAGTCGTCCGTTGACGCTGACTTCGGGCGTCGTGCAAGTGAGGTGTATCAATCACTGCAGGCTGCCGGTCTCGGTCGAGATGATTTTTCGATTGTGATGCAGTCCTTGGTTAAATCAGACGGCGCATAGGTTTACTCGATTCTTAAATGACGGAGTCACCGCTGGCGAGTAGCGGCGCTGCATCAAGATCATCCGCATCCATCATGGCTGCAACGCGCTCTAGCGACGCAACAATAAGATGCTGCTCCCAAGACTCCAACGAAGTGAATCGATCAACAAAGCTATCTTGAAGTGGCTTGGGTGCAGAGCGCTTCAGATCCTGACCTTCCTCTGTCAAAGTAACAATCACTCTGCGCCTGTCCACGGACGATCGTACGCGATTGATTACGCCATTGCGTTCCAATCGATTGAGTATGGTGGTGACGGTTGCGAGGCTGAGACTGACTGCTTTCGCAATGTCCGAGACGGTCGGGTCTTTTAAATCGCCGACGGCCTGAATTATCACAAGCTGTGGGGTGGTCAAGCCAGTCTTTTTACCCAGTTGACGCGAGTGTAAATCGGTCGCTCGGATAATTCTTCGCAGTGCCACCAGTACGTGATCAGGTAAGTCGCCTTTCTGCATCGTCCGGGTCATCCTCAAGGGAAGGCAAGTGTAATACTTTGAGCCCAAAGTATTCAATTGAAATCGCTTGGAGCCTGTCATCTTTTCCTTCTTTATGGCGTAATGCCGCCATGGAATTTAATCAGCCCTTCCTCCAGCTACCGTGGCGCTTTGATAGTCAGTTGCTCGCCAGTGAAGTGGCAGCGTTGCCGGAGGACTTTTGGCTTGACCACCCGTCAGGTTTGCCGGGCAATTCTGCTGTGCCACTGGTGTCAGTGAACGGCGAAATGAACCACGCATTTGACGGCGCGATGGAGGCAACGCAAGCGCTTCGTGCAAGCCCTTATCTTCACCAGACGGTTGCATCATTTGGTGAGGTCGTGGCGAGGTCACGGCTGATGCGCCTTGCCCCGGGCGCACAAGTGGCGGAGCACGTGGACTTTAATTATCACTGGGTGAGCCGTGTCCGCATTCACGTCCCGATCGTGACGGACCCGTCCGTTATTTTTTATTGCGGAGATGAATCGGTGCACATGTCCGTGGGTCAAAGCTGGTTATTTGACTCCTGGCGCCGGCACCGGGTAGTCAACAGCAGTGCACTGTCACGGGTGCATTTGGTCATAGACCTCGCGGGGTCATCTCGATTTTGGCGTAGCGTGCGATCTGCACATCAGTCGCCCCCTATAGAAATCAATTACAACACGTCCCTGATACCCAGACTTCGCACAGAGCAGTTTCCCGTGGCCCCGGTAATGGCGCCCGGGGAAATGCTAGCGATCGTCGAGCAAGTCCTAGAGGACTGTGAAGCTAATGAGACGAATGATCCTTCGATGATGCTGAGATACAGGCACCTACTGCTCGACTTGGTCCATGATTGGCGGGAGATTTGGAGCTTGCACGGCCTAAACGATGCAGCGTTTCCGCATTACCGAGCAATCCTCGAGCGAACGGCCTCTCAGCTGGAACCAGATCCGCGTGTATTGGTGACTTCGTCGAATCAGGTTGGGATAAACCCGATCATCAATCAACGCATTCTTGCGGCAGCCTTGCGCCCGCGGCGGGTCGCTGAATTCAGCTCCGGTCGTACCCTAGTAGGTTGAAGTCATCGGTGTAGAACGTTTCTACTTCGCGCAGAAAATCTATGTCACGGTAGATCTCAGGCTTTTTGTTTGACGTTACGTTTCTGCGGTTCAGCTGAGCGAAAGGCGCGCCTAGCTCGCGGCATATGAGATTGAGATCATTGTCTAGTTGTTCGTACCGCCCGATAAAGGAAAGCGCAAGTTCACCGTTATCGTTCGTTAGGAGCTCGGATTGGGGTCGAACTAAAACGCGTTGACGAAAGCGCTCAAAGCCGAAGGCACGTTTGGCCCATCCGACAGGGTCTTCGCTGTAGCTTGGGTCCGTTCGAGCAAGGAAAGCACAGACTGACATGAAGCGATCGATGGGATGGCGAACAATGGCAAAGCTAAAGCAGCTCGCCACCCGGTCCTGGCCAACCGTGTCTACGAGTTGCTGGTAAGAAACATGACCATGCCCGATAGCAGCGATTTCCGGAACGGGTGACAGCATTTGCCCCGTGAGCATTTGTTGCTCCCAGTCCTCGCGACCAAGCAGAGGGCGTAACACCTCTCTGACCGCGTGGGTTCCGGTTTTCGGTACGGCAAAAAAGATAAATTTTTTGCTGGAGGAGAAGATCATCTAGGTGGATCTATACCGTACGCGTCTAATAGGTCCGGACCCAGGGCCTGTTTCAGCGGGGCGAGGTGCTCTTCAAAATTACGCCACTGGTCGACCCCTGATGTATTGATGGGCTGGCGAACCTGCGCCGCGCTTGGTGTTCGCACGGTGCGTTTGGTCTTGTGGAATTCCACGCACGACGCCTCAAATTCGAGCCCACAGAAGTCCAGAATACGCCGTACCTGAGTCTCGAGGTCGTCGATGACGTCCTCATGCTGAACTCGCAAGACAAAACCGGGTAATACCTCATCCCAATGGTTCATGAGATCGACGTACTGTTTGTAGTAGTTGCCAATCTCCTCTAACCCGTAAGAGAACTCTTGTCCCTCACCAAACAATTGCTTGTACCCGCTGAAGCAGCAGGCCATCGGATGTCGGCGAGCGTCGATGACTTTTGCGTTGGGAAGGATCA
>ERZ802830.535-NODE-535-length-37900-cov-8.42579_pt1 | contig 37900 bp, 35 predicted proteins | sample MGYA00345654_ERZ802830 | MGnify/ENA primary metagenome ERZ802830 (study PRJEB30503, sample SAMEA104212375) | marine metagenome | biome: Westerlies Biome; feature: [SRF] surface water layer (ENVO:00010504) within the epipelagic zone...; material: water... | reverse complement strand
TAATCACCCCAAGATATTTTTTTCATAGTCTTATTTCTCCTCTTTTTCCTTTTAGTATTCTTAATTATTTTTATGGGTTAAATAATATTACATTTATAAACTTTGCTCTTGGTCTTTTAGGAATCATTCCTGGAACATTTCTTTATTGTTCTATAGGGAGCTTGGCAAAAAGTTTGCAGGATTTAAAAAATTTACAGCCAACAAATAATTTATTTATAACAATTATAAGTGTGGTTTCTACTTTGATGGTTGTTTATTTTTCAGCAAAGTATGCCAAAGAATATATTAATGAGTCAAAAGACATTAGTCTCTAATATTCCAATCTCTTATAGAAGCAATAATTACAAACCAAAAAAGTCTTAATTTTCCAAACCAAACTTTTATTAGATTGTAATTCAATATATTTTGATTGACCGCAAGGGGTTTTAATATATTTGAAAAGATTTTTGTTATCCATAAAAATCAATATTTTAGGTAGTAATTTATTATCATTAATAGTGTATTTCATTATCTACTTTTTTAGTTTTTCATAATTTACTGCTGGCTTAAATATTGACTTCTATGAAACGAATTACCTTGAAATTATATTTTTTCACCTGGTTCGAAACCTCTAAAGCACTTGAATCTTGGGAACCTGAGACTGAATGTTTCAGCATCTTGAGATTGAGTTCTTGCATCAGCTCTGATTTCTACCATTTGGCCGATTAGTTTATCTTTTCTACTCCAATATTCTTCACGTTGAGAATCACTAAATCCACTCCCGCAATTAAGACGATAATTATATTGATCATCATTACCTTCAACCAGGATTGCTCCAAGTCTGCCTTCGTTTCTGCCTGTCCCTTCCTCTATTGCTACAACTCTTAAGGTAACTTCTATGAATGGTTTTGCTTTTAACCAATTATGTGTTCTTTTGCATTCATACCACCCATGAGGATTTTTAATCATCACGCCTTCATATCCTCCCTCTACCGCTGATTTGTTAAGTTCTACAAATCTACTTTGTCCTTCAGGAGTATCTAAATCAACATTTTCCCATTCAAGTGTTTGGACATGTTTTAAAAGAGTTGCATTTTTTGCTACCCAATCTTTTACCAACATACTTCTAGTAGTTTGATCTTTTTCCCATAAACCCTTTTTGAAATCTTTAATTGGACATAAATCAAATAAGTGTAAAACTGCATCTTTGGATTGTTTGCCATCTTTTCTATGTACTTGCTTCATTAGGTCTTGAAAATTAGCACTCATTACTTCACCGTCTAAGACTAAATCGTAGGGGGCAGGATGTTTCTCTAATACTTTTTCTATTTCTGTAATGATATGACCAAAGTTATTAAATTGTTTTCCGTTTCGAGAAAACATTTCTACTTTATTTTTTCTAATAATTGTTAATACTCTGACTCCGTCTAATTTAATCTCAATTTGTTTCTTCCCTATCATTTTCTTTTCATGGTTTGCGCTGTCATGTGCAAGGGGACATGAGAAGATAGGTATAGCATACTTTGGAAATTTTTTTGCAACTTTGTTTATTGTTTTTTCAGAAACCCCACAACGAAGATCTTTAATCAATACTCGTCTATAAAATCCGTTCCATTGTTCTTTAGTTGCAGATTTCATAACTAAATTGATCGCATCTCTAGCGGCATGCCCAGTAAGTTCTCTTTTGATTAATTGATTTGTTAATACTTTAAAAACACTCCATTTACATCCTTGACCAGATGTATCTTCTTTTTTTTCAGGTACTTGCTTGACACCAAAAGTTACTAAAGGATCTAAGGCCATAGTTATACCTTCAAAAAAATCATTCAGCCCATTTTCCATTGCTTCAAAGATGATTTTTTCTTTATCTAATCTGCTTGGGTGTAATTCTAATTTTTTTATTATTTCTTCTTTCCGAAGTTCTTCATGTTTCACAAGTTTTTGAACCTTTCCTAATTTACTTTAGCTATTCTGTCTATCTTCCAATCTTTATCACTTTTTGAAAAAGTAAAATCTAAGGGAAGCTCATCTTTCTTATCCTCAGATTTTAAATTTAAAGTAATTATGATTTGATCTTCTTGAACTCTTGGTCTACCTGACTTTAGATTTCTATACTTATTTAAATTTAAGCCAGCTAAAAATTTTAAAAAGTCTTGACGTTTTACATGTGTTTTATAAGTTTTAGTAGTAAGTCCATATGCAGCGTCAATTCTACCTGCTGCCACTTGATCAAAAAATTTCCGAACTAATGGATTAATTCCTCTAGCGCTTATAACAAGTTTAACAGCATTGAAGGTCCAAAAAGAAACAAGCACTGCTCCACCAACCAATAAAGCTTTTACACCAATATCTTTAACTAGTAATGCATCCATTTTGTAATTAGTTTTCTTTAATTTTAAGAAAATAAATCGTCTTTGATGACTTTTTTTGTCAAAATAATACTAAATTTAATTGATAATGTCTCTAATTCCTCTTTTACCAGTATTTCATAAGTTTAATAGGCAATTTTTTGATCAATCTTTAACAACTAATAGAGAACCTTTAGTAAAGGTTAGATGGAGCGATAATAGATTAAAGACAACTGCAGGTTTTTATAAGCGTAAACAACTTAAAGGAGTAATTGATTCTGAAATAATTTTGTCAAAGCCAATTTTAAGTAAATTATCGTGTAATGAAATTCATAGTACTTTATGTCATGAAATGATTCATGCATGGGTAGATAGGATTTTGAATATTAATGAGATACATGGACCAAATTTTTTGAGTAAGATGAATGAAATTAACAAAGTAGAAAATAATTTTCAGATAAGTATTAGACATAATTTTCCTGTTGAAAGAAAGGCATTAAAATATACTGGCAAATGTTTAAATTGTGGGGAGAAATATATGTATAGAAAAAGAATTAAAAATATTGCTTGTAAGAAATGTTGTAATTTGTTCTTTAATGGATCCTGGAATAAAAACTGTCTAATTTTGTTTGATTGATAATTTGAAAAATGTGATTTTGTTTCTTTATTTAGAATTTCCTATTATGTTGTTGTAACTTGATATTTAAAAACAAAGATAATTTATGAATTCTCGCAGACCTAGAAACTTTAGAAATAATTTTGATAGAACAATACTTGATAAACAAGTTGATAAAATTTTTGAAACAGGCAGACAATTTGTTGATGGTGTATCAGGTTCTAGACCCGGTAAAAAAAGAAGTACTGATTTTCAAGGAATATCTCGCAGGAATGTTAAAAATGTCGGAAGATGGGTATCCGATAAAATGGATATGTTTTTTGAAGAAGAAGACGATGATTGGTCTGATCAGGAAAATAGTTATGAAGAGGCACAAGATATTAAATCTTTTTCAAGAGAATCTAAATTTATTGATGTTGAGAAACCATTTTCTAAGCGTCCTTTAGAGGCTTTATCTTTAAGGCAACCTAAAAGTATCCAGATGGACGAACAAAAGAAGTTGCCTTATGGAAAATCAAACTCTTTTGATGAATGGCCGGATGATTCAGATTTAAAAGTTGATAGATGGCAAAGATCTTCTGAAAAAATCAATGAGATTAATGTAAATCAAGATAATCCAAAAAGCGTTTCAAATAATGGAAGAAGTATTCCGAGGTCTAGACGAAGAAGAATATAGATTAGAGAAATTTTGAATTCCTGATGGTCCTAACCAAGTTTCTAAAAGAGGATTGAAGACTTCGCGAATAATAGTTAGAGGTTTTTTATTACGAAAAAATCTGTAATTTCTTGACCAAAATGGGCCTTCAAAACAAAATTCTTCCTCTAACCAATTTGAATTAACTATTGAAATGCTGTCCACTTCTCTAAATAATTCTGATCTATCTTGAGTTAAGTTTTTCCAGATTGGTTCTTCTTTTGATTTTAAATTTTGACTGACTTGTTCTGAATTCCACCAACTTTCAGCCCAGGCAAGATTTTTGTTTTGATTTCTAATCCAAACTTGCCTTCTAATTAAGGGTTCTTTTAATTGATCGATTTCTCTTGGACCCTCTTTTTTAAATAGAGGATCTATCTGCATAGATATTAATCTGATTTTTGTTTCGTGATTAGTTAAAAGTTGTAAATGTCTTGTTGGACTTCCATCCCCTAGTAACATTAATTTCCATGCCCCAGATATTTTTGGTAAAGCATTTGCGACTAAAAAGGCAGTAGCTTTCTCTTCCCATAAAATTTTTGGTGAGTTGAAGAGTTTATTATTCAGAGCTGTTACCAATATCTTTTATGATGATAACTTTTTTTCAGCAAAGCTAGTTGTGTTTTCTTTTTTTAGTTCCTTAATTTTGAGCCAAACTAGTAATGCTGTTAAATCAGCTTTACTTACACCGGGTATCTTGGATGCATCACCAAAATTAGTAGGTTTTATTTTATTTAAATTTTCACGGGCTTCTAGAGATAAAGTATCTATTTGGTCATAGTTAATTTCTGATGAAAGTGATTTGAGACTTTGACGATTTATCTGATCAATATTATTTTTTTGTCTTTTAAGGTAGCCTTCGTATTTAATATCTATTTCAACTCCTTCAATTACTGATATCGGAAGAGTTTTATCTACCAAATCATATTTTATAAAATCAGAATAGTGAAGATTGGGTCTTTTTAAAAGTTCTTTTAATGTTGTTGATCCTTTAATTTTTGATCCACTATCTAACTCTATTTTTTTAGCGATTTCATCAGTACATTTTAAACGTGTATTTTCTAATCTTGAATTTTCTTCTTTAAGTGATTTCATTTTTTTCTTATGAGCCAACCATCTTCTTTCATCTATTAAGCCAATTTCAAAACCTAAAGGAGTTAATCTCCTATCAGCATTATCTCCTCGCAAGGTAAGTCTATATTCACTTCTACTTGTGAGGACTCTATATGGTTCTTTAAGATCTCTTGTAATTAAGTCATTTATCATGGTGCCTATATAGCTGCTCTCTCTTGAAAATATTATTGGATCTTTCATATTTAGTTTTCTAGTTGCATTAATTCCTGCAACTAATCCTTGGGCAGCAGCTTCTTCATAGCCAGTTGTTCCATTGATTTGTCCAGCACTAAATAAATTTTCTATCTCAATTGTTTCTAATGATGACTTAAGTTGTGTCGCAGGGATGTATTCATATTCAACAGCATAAGCAGGCCTAAGCATTTTACATTTATTTAATCCTGGCAATGTTCTTAAAAGTTCTAATTGAATATTTTCAGGTAACCCAGTAGAGAATCCTTGTACGTATATTTCTGGTGTATTTATCCCTTCAGGTTCTAAGAAAATTTGATGTGAATTTTTGTCTGCAAATTTTACAATCTTGTCTTCGATTGAAGGGCAATATCTAGGACCTTTACTATCTATAAATCCTCCATAGATTGGAGTTAAATGCAAATTATTGCGAATTAATTCATGAGTTTTTAAAGTTGTTCTTGTTATGTGACAACTTACTTGCGGCATATTGTTTTTGATTTTGGGATCAAACGAAAAATATTTATCTGCAGCTGTACTTGGTTGAATATCTAATTCATCAAAAGAAATACTCTTTTTATCCACTCTTGCAGGAGTTCCAGTTTTTAATCGCTCAGTTTTTATTCCAAGATTATGTAAGCTTTGCGTTAATCCTTGTGCCGCTTGCTCTCCAGATCTCCCTGCAGACATTGATTTATTACCTATCCAGATTCTTCCTTCCAAAAAAGTTCCTGCAGTAATTATTATTGATTTTGCAGAATAGTAGGTTCCAAAAAAAGTTTTTACACCTTTGATTTTTTTAGTCTTATTCTTTGAGTTATTGGTAAAAGTTTCAGCCTCTTTTATCACTAATTCAGTAATCATAGCCTCCTTTAACGAAAGATTATCTGTGTTTTGGAGTATTTCTATCATTCGTTTAGAGTATTCTCTTTTGTCTGTTTGAGCCCTTAATGCCCAAACGGCTGGCCCCCTACTCGCATTTAAAATTCTTTTTTGGATTGCAGTTTCATCAGCTAATTGTCCAATGATTCCTCCTAAAGCATCAACCTCATGGACTAATTGACTTTTTGCTGGCCCACCTACAGCTGGATTACATGGTTGCCAAGCAATCCTATCTAAATTTATTGTAAATAACGCAGTAGAAAATCCTAATTTTGCTGTCGTAATTGCAGCTTCACAACCTGCATGTCCCCCTCCAATAACAATAATGTCAAAAGACTCATTTGGGGATTGTGGATCTTTCATTATCGTGATGATTAGTTGGCTAAGTTTCTAAATCTTGTAAATTGGGGTTCAAATAATAATTTAACAGTTCCAACAGGACCGTTTCTGTGTTTCGTGACAATAATTTCAGTTATTCCTCTGTCTTCAGTTTCTGGATTGTAATACTCATCTCTGTAAATCATTAATACCAAGTCGGCATCTTGTTCTATAGATCCGGATTCTCTAAGGTCACTTAACATAGGTCTTTTATTTGTTCTTGATTCAACTCCTCTACTTAATTGAGATAAAGCAACTACTGGTACTTTTAACTCTCTTGCCATACTTTTGAGACCTCTAGTGATACGAGATAGCTCTTGAACTCTGTTATCAGGTGTTGTACCCTCCATTAGTTGTAAGTAGTCAATAACTATTAATCCAAGTTCTTTTTTCTGCTCAGCTATTAATCTTCTGCATAGAGACCTCATTTCTAAAACACTTAAATTAGGCTTATCATCAATAAAAATTGGCAGTTGACCTAAAGAGTTAATTCCTTCTCCAAGTAAAGGCCATTCTTCTTGTTGTAGTCTTCCGGTTCTTAATCTTCCGCTTTCTATACCCACTTCCATAGAAAGTAATCTATATGTAAGTTGTTCTTTGCTCATCTCAAGGCTAAATACACAAACTGGAAGATCCTGAGATTGAGCTACATTTTTTGCTAGGTTTAAAACCATTGAAGTTTTTCCCATTGAGGGTCTTCCTGCCACAATTATTAGATCACTCCTTTGAAAGCCTTGAGTCATTGCGTCAAGGTCATAAAAATTTACTGGAATACCAGCTACAGATGTTCCTAATGATCTGGACTCTATTTCATTAAAAGTACTTGTAAGAATTTCTGCCGCTTGGGTCAGACCTTTTGTCGGTTTTTCTTGACTAATTTCAAAAATTTTCTGTTCTGCCTTATCTAAAACTTCATTGGTTTCTTGTGTTTGATCAAAACCTAGTTGAACAACCTCATTCCCAGATCGGATGAGTTGCCTCCTTATAAATTTATCACTAATTAAATTAGCAACTTGTTCTATTGAAGCTGTTGAAGAAACATTTTCTACAAGTTCTACTAATTTAGAATTCCCTCCAATTTTTTCAAGTGATCCATTGTCAGCAAGCCACGCACTCATTGAAGTTAGATCTGTAGGTTTGCCTTGTGTATGCAACATTAAGGCGGTTTTATATATCTCTTGATGAGCATTTATATAAAAGGCTTCTGGTTTAATCAAGTCTGCAATTCTTCCTATCGCATCAGGATCAAGTAAGATTCCTCCTAAAACAGCTTCTTCTGCTTGAATATTTTGGGGAGGAACTAAACCAGCGTTTTCATTATTAAAGTCCTTTTTAAAATTCTTATTAGACCCATTATTTGAAAAAGGAACTGAAACCATTTACTTAAAGACTTAGATATATACTCTGACTACTTTTCCAAATAATGCAACAAAGTTATTAACTTGTTACTTCAATGTTTACTTCCGCACTTACTTCTTGATGTAGTTTTATCTTTGCAACGAAAGAACCTAAATTATGAATATCTGGGACAGTTATGTCTCTCCTATCAATATCTTTTTTCGTAGCTGCCTCTATAGCTTCAGCAACATCTCCATTAGTAACAGTTCCAAAAAGGACACCATCTTCTCCAACTTGTTTCTTGATTGTAAATCTACCAATAGTTGCTAGTGCGGTTTTAAAGTCAATAGCTTCTTGTTTTACTTTCTCTGCAGCAATTTTTTCTTTTGCTCTTTTTCGTTCAATTTGTTTCAGAATTGAAGGAGTTACATTAGCTGCTTTACCAAATGGTAATAAAAAATTCCTTGCATAACCAGGCGCTACTTCTACTACATCACCATCTCTACCAAGAGTGGCAACTGATTCTGTTAAAACGACTTTTACTCTTTTAGCCATGAAAATATTTATTTATATATTTAATAATAAGACCTAGAGGGTAATTTTACTTTTTTTGCGAATCCTAATTTGGCAAGAATCTTAATATGTTCCCATGTTAAATCAATTTGGCCTCTAAATAATCCCTGTCTAGCTGAATTAGGAAATGCATGATGATTATTATGCCATCCTTCTCCAAATGTTAAAGCTGCAACCCAAGCATTATTTTTTGATCCATCTCCACTGTCAAAAGGAGCTTTTCCCCAACAATGGGTAGCTGAGTTTACTAACCACGTAATGTGATAAACCACTACAAGTCTTAGAGGTATTCCCCATAATACTAATGCCCATCCTCCAACACCTAATTTTTGCCCTATCGCATATAAACATAAGCCAATAGGAATTTGTAAAAAGAGAAAATATTTATTAAGGAATCTATAATATGGATCCTTAATTAAATCTGCACTTAATTTTGGTACTGCTTTTAATGCCTCAACATCTTTAAACATCCAACCCATATGACTCCACCAAAATCCTCTCTTACTATTGTGATGATCAACTTCTGTGTCTGAGAAAGAGTGGTGGTGCCTGTGTAGACCAACCCAATCTATTGGTCCATGCTGGCAGCTGATAGCTCCACATGTAGCAAAAAATCTCTCCAACCATTTTGGGACAACAAACGATCTATGGGAAAGTAAACGATGATAACCCAAAGTGACTCCAAGACAAGCAGTCAACCAGTAAAAGAAAAATAATGCAGTTACTGCAGGCATGCTCCAAAACTGAGGTTGTAATGCCACTAAGGATAATAAATGGATGGCAATCATAAAAAAGATTGTTCCCCATGTTTTGTGTAATCTTGGAGGATATCTCTTAGAGTGACTAGATGGTTCAAGTAATTTATCCGAAAGTTCTATAACTTTTTCTGCAGGGACAGGTTTTTTTAATTTGGCTGTTTCTTGGAAGATAACTGATTTCATAATATTGGAAAAACTATTTTCAAAAAGGCCGATATGTAATATTATCATACTATACTATTGATTATTTTAATTATCCGTGAGCTTAGGATATCGCGATAAATTATTGAAGGGTCGAAGAGCGATGGCTCATTTGATTCATCTTTGGCATGAGAGGAATGGTTGGTCTCACAGGGTTTTACCCTTGCTTTCTGAAATACTTGATTTAGGAAGAGTACATAATTCTCAGATTTCAAATCTTAGAAATGGAAAGTTATCATCGCCTGGTCCGGAAGTTTTTCTTGCACTAGCACAGGTTAATACGATTCTTGATCAAGGCATAGAATCGATAAGGGATCAATTAGAAAAGAATCATCCAGAATTATGGAGGTCATTACAAGATTCTGCTCTTCCATTAAAAAATGATGCTGATAATCCTTTGTCAGCTGGAGAATTATTTGAAATTTTTTCTGGATTAAAACCGCTTCCATTGTCATTTGATTGGTATATAGAGGATTCTGAAGCGTCTGCGTTAAGTGATGCTCTTTCTGATCATTTTTGTCAAAATAGGCCTTGGAGATCTTGTAAAACAATCATTATGGATGCGTACACAGTTTCTAAGACACTAAGAAGAGATCGTTTTGCAGAAGTGATAGCGGGAATAAAAGATTTTACAGCCGAAGAATTAGATGGTGAATTGTTAGATCTTTACGAGACCTCAAAAAAACTTTCTTATTTCAATGGAGGAGGACCCAATACTTTTCTTACATACTTAAGAGATATAGCTTCACAAAAAAAGAAAGTTTAAGAGAATGAAAAATAAAAATTATAATTTTAGCTTAGCCGAAGAAATGGTTATATCTGTGGAAGAAGGTTTAAAGGGTATTTTTAATGAAAGATCAAATCAAATCTATTACAAATTAAATAATATCTTGAAAATTTTTAAAGAAGAAAAAGTCTCAACTAGTCACTTTAATCAATCTACAGGTAGCGGACATGATGATTTATCTAGGCAAAAGATTGATGAGGTATTTGCAAAATTTTTTCAAGCAGAAAAATCAGCTGTCAGGATGCAATTTGTAAGTGGGACTCATGCTATAAGCTCCGTTCTTTTTGGTATTTTACGGCCAGGGGATTTAATGTTATCTGTAACTGGAACTCCTTACGATACATTGGAGGAAGTGATCGGTATAAGAGGAAAGGGCAAAGGTTCTTTATTAGATTTAGGAGTTGAATATCGTCAAATTAGTATGGATGAAAAAACAAATTCCTACGAAGATAAACTAGTAGATTTTTTTAAACATAATAAATGTAAACTAGTATTTATCCAGAAAAGTTGTGGTTATAGTTGGAGAAAATCTTTAAATAATAATCAAATAAAACAAATCTGTAATCTTGTTCATTCACTTAATCCTGAGACTATTTGTTTTGTGGATAATTGTTATGGAGAACTTGTAGAAGATAGTGAACCAATTATTAATGGCGCAAATATAATCGCTGGATCGCTAATTAAAAATTTGGGTGGGACTATTGTTCCTACTGGCGGATATATTGCAGGTGATTATGAATTAGTTGAAATGGCATGTTGTAGATTGACCGCACCAGGAATTGGTGCCGATGCAGGAATTAATTTTGGTTACGGAAGATTAATTCTGCAGGGATTATTTTTAGCACCACAAATGGTGCACGAATCTTTAAAAGGTGCTGATTTGGTAGCTGCAGTATTTAAAAAACTAGGTTTTATTGTTTTACCCGAGCCTAAATCGTACAGATCAGACATCATTCAAGCAGTTAGATTAAATAATCCACACTTAATACAAAAAGTATGTCAGTCCTTTCAAAATTCTTCACCGATAGATTCTTTTTTAAATGTTATTCCTTCTCCAATGAGTGGTTATGATTCAAATTTATTAATGTCTGGAGGTACGTTTATTGAAGGAAGTACAAGTGAATTTTCAGCTGATGCTCCTTTAAGAGATCCATTTAATATTTTTATTCAAGGTGGTTCTCACATTGCTCACATCAAAATTGCTTTAATTCAATTAGTATTTGAATTATTAGAAGAAAATCTAATTGAAAAGGAATCTCTCATTTTTCCATAAATTTTATTATGTCTTATAAGTTTCCAAATTACCTAAGATATGCTGATACACATGAATATGTGCAGGAAGAAAATGGATTGTTTAAAATTGGTGTTAGTGAGTTTGCTATTGATCAATTAGGAGACATTGTTTTTGTTGAATTAGTTGAGAAGGGAACTAATTTACAAAAAGGAGAAACTTTTGGAACAATTGAATCTGTCAAGGCTGTTGAAGAAGTTTACCTTCCTTTTTCAGGAGAAGTGATTTCTGTAAATGAAGGAGTTATTGATAATCCAGAAATTTTGCAACATGATCCAATTGGTGATGGATGGTTGCTAATTATTAAATCAGAATCAAATGTTTTGTTAGACGAATTAATGAATTCAGATGAATATAAATCAAAGGTTGTTCCGAATTAAAGCAAATTTCTAAAAACCGGCTATTTTAAAGAAAAATAAATTAAATATGAATCCCAAAAGTAACTCGGATTTATTTATTGATAGACATCTTGGATTGAAGGATAATGATGAAAAAAAAATGCTTCAGAAACTTGGTTTTAACAATATAGATGAATTTATTCATCAAGTTATTCCTGAAGATATTCAGTTAAAAGAAAAATGTTCAGATGTCTTGCCATAAGGTTGTTCTGAAATTGAGGCATTGAACGTATTAGAAGAAATATCTAATAAAAATCATAAATTTAGATCTTTAATTGGACTTGGATATTACGGAACACATACCCCTAAAGTTGTACAAAGGCATGTGTTAGAAAACCCCAGGTGGTATACCGCTTATACCCCTTATCAAGCTGAAATTGCTCAAGGCAGATTAGAAGCTTTGTTTAATTTTCAAACTTTAATTTGTGAATTAACTGGTTTCTCTATAGCTAATGCATCTCTTTTAGATGAGGGAACAGCTGCTGCAGAAGCAATGACAATGAGTTTTTCTTCAAGGAAAAATAAGTCTTCAAATACTTTCTTAGTAGATGAAAATGTTTTTGACCATACATTTAATGTTTTATTGACGAGAGCTAAACCATTAGGAATTAAGTTAAAACGTTTTAACCAAAAGTACTTTAATAATCATGATGATGTTTTTGGTCTCTTAATCCAGCTTCCTGGTAAAAATGGAGATTTATTTGATCCAACATTTTTAATCTCCCAAGCTCATAAAGCAGAAATAGTGGTCACATCAATTATTGATCCTCTTGCGCAGGTTTTAATAAAACCAATAGCTCAATTTGGAGTTGACATAGCTGTAGGAAGTTTGCAAAGATTTGGAGTCCCAATGGGCTTTGGTGGTCCTCATGCAGCATTTTTTGCATGTACTGAAAAATATAAAAGACTTATACCAGGAAGAATCGTAGGACAAACTCTATCTAGAAATGGGGAACAATCGCTGAGATTGGCATTGCAAACAAGAGAACAACATATAAGAAGAGAAAAGGCTACTAGTAATATTTGTACAGCTCAAGCTTTATTAGCAATAATATCTTCTTTTTATGCCATATATCATGGGTCTTCAGGATTAACAAAAATGGCTAAGAGATTAGTTGTTTTAAGACGATATCTAGAATCTTTACTTTCTGAGTTAGGTTTAAAAATACCTCTTGGGAGTAGGTTCGATAGTTTTGATATTTACTGTGAGGAATCTGAAAAGATTCATAAAGAAGCTCTAAAAAACGGATTCAACTTTAGAATTTTACCTTTGGGTTCATCGATCGAGGAATCTAAAGGATTTGGAATTTCCCTAGATGAGCTTACTGATAAAAATGAAATCCATAAGATAGTAACTTGCGTAGCAAATGGGCTAGGAAGAAAAGAAGATTTAACGCACATTACATTTAATAATTGTTTTCAGTTTGAGGGTATTCCCCTAAGAAATAAAGAATGGATGAAACAAAATGTATTTGAAAATTATCAAAGTGAGACTGATTTAATGAGGTACATTTTTAAGCTTGCTGAGAAAGATTTTTCACTGGTTGATGGAATGATTCCACTAGGAAGTTGTACGATGAAATTAAATTCTGCAGCAGAGCTTAGTCCAATTTCATGGGCTAATTTATCGTCAATTCACCCTTTCGCTCCAGCTAATCAAACAAATGGTTATTCAAAAATAATAAGCGATCTTGAGAAATGGATTAGTGACCTAATTGGCTTGAATTCAGTTTCATTTCAACCCAATGCAGGTTCTCAAGGTGAGTTTGCGGGTCTATTGGCAATTAATTCTTACTTCTCTTCAAAAGGTGATTTATTAAGAAAAAAATGCCTAATACCACAAAGTGCTCATGGAACAAATCCTGCTAGCGCGGTGATGGCAGGATTTGATGTTGTAACTATTAAATGTGATTCTGAGGGTAATATTTCTTATGAGGATTTATTAATTAAGGTCCAGGAATTTGATAATACAATTGGTGCACTAATGTTAACTTATCCCTCTACTCATGGAGTTTTTGAATTAAAAATCAGAGAAATATGTGACTTAATTCATTCAGTTGGTGCATTTGTTTATTTGGATGGAGCAAATCTTAATGCTCAGGTCGGATTATGCAGGCCTGGTGATTATGGAGTGGATGTTTGCCATTTAAATTTACATAAAACATTTTGTATCCCTCATGGAGGTGGTGGTCCTGGAGTTGGTCCAGTTGCAACATCTGAAACTTTAAGTCCTTTCCTTCCTTCCCATTCTTTGAAAGATAATACTTTTAGTCAATTCGGTTATTCTGTATCTTCTTCACAGCATGGAAGTGCAAGCATTCTTCCAATAAGCTGGATGTACATAAAGATGGCTGGTCAAAGTGGTTTAAGAAAGGCGAGTAGTCATGCAATATTGTCAGCAAATTATATTGCTAATACATTAAAAAATAAATTTAAGATTTTATATAAAGGACAAAATAATTTTGTCGCACATGAATGTATCCTTGATTTTAGAGAGTTGAAGTCAAAAACAGGTTTAAGTGTAAATGATATAGCTAAGAGATTAATAGATTATAGCTTTCATGCTCCAACGATAAGTTGGCCAGTTCCTGAGACTATAATGATAGAGCCTACTGAAAGTGAAAGTTTGACGGAGTTAAATAGATTTTGTGAAGCTATGCTCTTAATAAGCGAAGAAATTGAAGAAATTGAAAATAATATTAATCTCAGAAATAATAATTTAATTAGTAATGCTCCTCATACTATAAATGAGTTGATTTCAGATAATTGGAATTATCCTTATTCAAAAGAAAAGGCTGCATATCCGTATAAAGGTAAATTCGAACATAAATTCTGGTCTTCTGTATCAAGAATTGATAATGCTTATGGAGATAGAAATTTAATTTGTTCTTGTAATGTCAACGATAAAGATTTTTTAGATGACAAAAAATGTGCATAAAGACTAGCATTCTTCTTGTTTTTTAGTTAACGTAAAAATTGAATAAAAAATTTAATATTTTCTTATAGAATTTTTTTAGATTTTTTTATTATTATTATCAAGCATCAAATTTATTTGGGGTATTTGAAGCTATGAGCAAAGATTTTAAATCTGGTAATGTTAAGCGCTTGCCAATTAATAATTTGAATTTACCAAATTTTGTTAATAATTCCTTAGGGAATAATACAAAGGTAAATTCTGTTGAAGGGACTAATGTAATTAGAGTACCATTTGGAAAAAGATTTCCTAAAAAACAGAGGCCCGATAAGAATCAAAATATAGCTACTTTAATACTCCCAATTAATACATTTATTAATCCTACTCCACCCCCATATGTGGCTTAATTTATAGAAATTTAGGAAATGTTTTCAAGTGTTTCTGCATAATATTTTTGTAATTGAAGAGTAGCTTGGTTCCAGTCCCATTGTTCAGCCTCTTTCCTAGCTTCTTTTCTCATAGCTTCTTTTTTATTCTTATCTGCAAGGATTTTTTTAGTAGCCTCAATTAAACTTCTTTCTCCATTGTCTTTTTCATCTGGGTTATATAAACAACCATTTATTCCATTATTGATAATGTCTGGGATACCACCTTTGTTAGCACCTATTACTGGGCATCCTGCAGCCATTGCTTCTAACAATACTAACCCGAGAGTTTCTGTGCTTGATGGGAATAAGAATATATCTCCGGATGCGTATGCACTGGCTAGCTCTTTACCAGATAAGTAACCTATGAAATTTGTTTTTGTGTTTTCAAAAATCTTTTCCAACTGCCCTCTGTAGGGACCATCTCCCACTAGAGCGAGACATGCTCCGGGTATATTATCTAATACAGGCTTAATTCTTTCAATTTGCTTTTCTGCTGATAATCTACCTACATAAATCAAAAGTGAATCCGTATTTTGATATTTTCCAAATAATTTTTCTCTCATTTTTTCGCTTCGTAATTCTGGTCTGAAGTTTTCAGTGTCGACACCCCTTTGCCATAAAGCAGTCCTCTGTATTCCTTTATCTTCAAGTTCATTAACCATTGCAGTTGAGGTACAAAGATTTAATAAGGCTTGATTATGAGCTGCTTTTAACAACTCCCATAAAAGGGGTTCTAACATTCCCATTCCGTAGTGTTCAAGATATTTCGGAAGATGTGTATGGTAACTTGCAATTAGAGGAATATTATTTGTTTTTGCTAGCCATATGCCTCCAAGTCCAAGTACAGCGGGATTAACTACATGTACTAAGTCTGGCTTGAATTCTTCTAACTTATCAGAGACTGCAGGGCCAGGTAAGCCTAATTTTAATTCAGGATATAAAGGTAGAGGCATTGCAGCAACTCCTACTATTGTTGCTCCTTTATAAGATTCAGGACATCCCTCAGGACAAAATACTATAACTTCATCACCATTTTTTGTTAAAAATTCGATGGTCTTAGTTAGTCTTGTTACTATTCCGTCAACTTTAGGTAGAAAAGTTTCAGTAAAGAATGCTATTTTCACTTTTTTAAGTTAGATATTAAAACTATTTTTAATTAGTTTTTATTGCTTTAGCCTGTTTTTTCGTCCAAGTTGAAATACAAGGAATTCTTTTTTTATCACATCTCATAGAGTATTTTTTAGCTACTTCAACAACTTCTTCTAATAAGCCATTATCAAGAGTGGTGGGATTAAGCCCCAATTCTATGAAACATTTATTATCAACTATTAAATCATTTTCGACAGCTTCATTTCGAGGATTTGGTAAATAATTGATTTCGGCTCCAGTAAGAGAAGCAACTTTTTTAGCTAATTCTCCAACCTGGTGACTTTCTGTCATTTGATTGAAAATTTTTACTCGTTCGCCAGATTTTGGAGGATTTTCTAGAGCTAGTTGGACGCATTTTACTGAATCTTTAATATGTATAAAAGCTCTTGTCTGTCCTCCTGTCCCATGCACAGTAAGGGGATATCCGATCGCTGCTTGCATGAGAAATCTATTAAGAACTGTACCGTAATCGCCGTCGTAATCGAATCTATTTGTCAATCTTGGATCTTTTAATGTTGTTTCTGTATTTGTGCCCCAAACAATGCCTTGATGTAAATCTGTGATTCTAATCAAGTCGTTTTTGTTGTAATAAAGAAATAATAATTGATCTAATGTCTTTGTCATATGATAAACGCTGCCAGGACTGGCCGGATGAAGAATTTCTTCTTCAAAACGACTTCCATCTGGTTGAGGTACTTCAACTTTTAAATAACCTTCAGGAATTGTTGCGCCTCTATGTGATCCATATCCATATACTCCCATGGTTCCTAAATGAACAATATGAATATCTAAATTACTTTCTACAATTGCAGCAAGTAAATTATGAGTACCATTCACATTATTATCAACTGTATATCTTTTGGTAAAACTTGATTTCATTGAGTAAGGTGCAGCCCTTTGTTCAGCAAAATGTACAATTGAATCAGGTTTTTCCTCAATAAGTAAATTTAGTAATTTTTGATATTGTTTCGAAAGATCAATATTAATAAATTTTATTGGTTTTCCACCAGTCTCTTCCCATGCAGAAAGTCTTTCATTTATTGAAGAAATTGGGGTTAACGATTCCACTTCAAGATCAATATCTATTTTTCTGCGACTTAGGTTGTCAACTATAATTACTTCATGATTTTGTTCTGCTAAATTCACCGCACAAGGCCAACCGCAAAAACCATCTCCGCCAAGAACAATTACTTTCACTCAAAACTCCAGAATTAAAATGTCATTTTATATTTATTAAATTACTACAGAGTGCTTCCAAAATGCGAAAAAAGATTGTAAAAAGTTTCAAATCTTTTCTCTTTAATTAATAAATTGGCTATTCTTGCAATTTTTTTAATATTAAAATTATTTTTAAAGAATCAAATTACTTTATTGAAATATTTTTTTCAGGTGAACTAGCGTTTGCTAACTTCTGCTTTTCAATTCTTCCAGCTAAAAAAGCGTCTCTTCCTGCTTTTACACCATAATTCATCGCTTTAGCCATTTTTAACGGGTTTTTAGCTAATGCGATAGCACTATTGATTAAAACTCCATCTGCTCCAAGTTCCATAGCCTGAGAAGCTTCACTAGGTACACCTATGCCGGCATCAATTATGACTGGAATATTAGAATTTTCAATAATTATGGATATATTAGATAAATTTAAAAGGCCTTGACCAGAGCCAATAGGTGATCCTAATGGCATCACAGTCGAACAACCTATCTCCTCTAACTTTTTAGCTAATATTGGATCAGCATTTATATATGGAAGAACAATAAAATCTTTATTTATCAATATTTCAGCTGCTTTAAGGGTTTCAATAGGATCAGGTAATAAATATTTTTTGTCAGGAATAACTTCTAATTTGACGAAATTATTTTCTTCTTGACCTGATAATTTGGCAAGTTCTCTTCCTAAAATTGCTATTCTTATTGCTTCGTCTGAATTGGTACAACCAGCAGTATTAGGAAGCATCCAGAATTTTTTCCAGTCAATTTTTTCCAGTAAATTTTCTCCATTTTGATTATTTTGAATTCTTCTCACTGCGACAGTGACTATTTCAGATTCAGTATTAGCTAAACTCTCTATCATTACTTCTGAAGACGTATATTTTCCTGTACCAACCATCAACCTACTTGAGAAGTTTTTGCCTCCAATTTGTAAACATGAATCTTCTTTCATTTTAAAATCCTTTATCTTTTATTCCTTTGAAAGGTGTGTAATTATTTCTTTTTTCAAGTTCTTTGCTCTTTTTAATTGCTGTTTTGTTATTTGGATCTATTACTAAAACTTTCGTATAAGTTGCATATGCCAAATCATATTCCAGCAGTCGTTGTTGTGCGGATGCCAGATTATTTAAAGCGACTGTATATTCAGGGAGTGATTTTATAGCTGAGTTATAGTGCTTGATTGCTTTTTTAAACTCATTTTGTGCTGCATAAGAAAAACCAAGAGCATTTTCAATAATAGCTTTTGCTTCGTCTGGTTCATTATCATAAGATTCAACAGCTTTCAGAAAAGTCTTAGAGGCCTCTGTATATAACCTTTTTTTAATTTGGATAGAGCCAAATTCATATAATTCAGAAGCTTTTGTTAGTGAATTAAGGCCTTTTTGCTCAAATTTTACTAAATTTAATTCTTCCTTTCTTGTCCTAAGAAATTGTCGAAATACAAAAATAGAGATTATTATAAGTACTATAAAAAGTATGATCAAATAGGATTGAAAGGAAGATATTTCCATTACTTATAAGATATTTTGTAAAATTTTATTTTTTAATTTAATTGTTTACGGTAGAAACTATTTTTTCAAAACATTGTGGATCGCTTAAAGCTAATTGTGCAAGCATTTTTCTATTGATAATTATGTCAGAGTTCTTCATCCCATTAATTAATTTGCTGTAATTTGTGCCATTAATTCTTGCCGAGGCATTTATTCTTGAGATCCAAAGTCTTCTGAAATCTCTTTTTCTTCTTCTTCTATCTCTATAAGCGTTGCAGAGAGCTTTCATTACTCTTTGATTTGCTGTTCTAAAAAGATTTTTATTTCCTCCTCTGAAACCTTTAGCAAGGTTTAAGATTTTGTTTCTTCTTTTTCTGGCTATGTTGCCTCTTTTAACGCGTGCCATAAATTTATTTTAAAAGTAATTTGAATGCTCTTAAGCGTAAGGAATCATTAATTTTACATTATCAGCATCTCTTTCATCAACAACAGCTTTTGTTTTAAGATGTCTCTTCAATTTTGAGCTTTTGTGATCTAATAAATGATTATGGAAAGCTCTTCTTCTAGTAAATTTACCCGTAGCAGTAGCTTTAAATCTTTTAGCTGCTGATTTACGAGTTTTAAGTTTAGACATTTCCCTTGATAATGTTTAATCTAGATAATCTAAACCTTTATATGCATTGGTGCAAATTAAAGTTTTGAATTGAAAAGGTAATGTCGAACTTATGCTGCGCAAATTGAACTTAAAGTTTCTCATTTATGGATGTTGGTTATTTTGTTCAATTTCTCCAATACTGACATTAAGTGGCTTTGCAGATGAATCTTCAAAAATAAATCTTACTCAAGAATTAAAAAAAGGTAATTTTTTAATAGGATTAAAACAATACTTAGGAGCTAGGAGTGATAACTTTCCAAAAAAAAATAATATTACTTTTACTACAAAAAATGATTTTTTAAAACTCCATTCTACTAATGGTGTAAAACACAAATCCAAAAAAATAAATATTGTTTTGAAGAAAAAAAACTTGATAACCCCTTTCACTGTTGAAAGACTAGTATTTGGTCCATTTGCAAGCTATGAATCGGCACAAAAGCAAGCTGAAAAATTAAAAGAAAAAGGTTATCAAGCTCTAGTTGCCTTTCCAAACAATTGGGAAGTTTGGATTCCAGTTGGCAAAAACCTTCCTGACAAAAAACTAAACTATAGACTGTTTAAAAAATCCTACAAGTCAAAAATTATCCCTTTCCTTGTTACTGAATATTCGCAACATGAACTCCAAGGCCCGATATATATAACTTCATCTCAAGAGATAAGTATTAATAATATTAATTTTGGTAAAAAGTTTTATTTAGCTAAAGATTCATATGGAACTTGGACGTTGATCCAGAAAATCAAATTTGATGATTACTTAAAAGGTGTTCTGCCACATGAAATTGGCTCTAATTCACCATTAGAGGCATTGAAAGCACAAGCAGTAATTGCGAGAACTTGGGCACTTTATAATTCCGATAGATTTAAAATTGATCAATATCATTTGTGTATAACTACTCAATGCCAAGTTTATAAACCTCCTTTGATTGAATATAAAAATGTACATAAAGCGATAGAAGATACTTCAAATTTAATAATCACTTATAAAAAGAAACCAATTAATTCCTTTTATCATGGATCTAATGGAGGCATATCAGCTAGTGCAAGTGAATCTTGGCAAATAAAAGATTATCGTTATCTTAATTCAATGATTGATGGTTCAAATGCTTTAAAAAAAGCTTTTAGACTTCCAATTAAAAATGGGGATGAATTAAATAAATTTCTTGAGTTTCCAGATGAAAAAGTTTACGGTAGAAAGCATTCTCTTTTTCGTTGGGAGAAAATAGTCTCTAATGAGACGATACAAAATAATCTATTAAATAATCAATTAATTAAGGAGAAATCAGATTTGGTTGATCTAAATATTATTGATAGAGGCTTCAGTGGAAGAGTAATAAAATTAGAAATTAAGCTTAAAAATTTAAAGAAACCAATAGTTCTTGTAAAAGATGATATTCGTCGAATATTGAGTTTTTTGCCGAGTAATTTATTTACTATTAATAAATTAAATGATAATCTTTGGCTTTTTAAAGGAGGTGGCTTCGGTCATGGTGTAGGTTTATCTCAATCAGGAGCGATAGAAATGGCTGAATTAGGCTTTACTTATCAACAAATATTGAATCATTACTATAAGGGAACAAAAATTAAAAAAATTGAGATATCGTCTCAATAATTAAAATGAAAATTATAAATTAGCATTTATGAGTAACGGTTTTTATAAAAATCGAAGATTAAAATCATTTTTATTTCTTGCTGTTTGTTTATTAGTAAGTACTATTCCTCATATCTTTCAATTCAAACATTTTCTATTTTTTACAATAACGATTTCTTTTTTTGTTGCTTGTTATGGATTAAATGTAATTTCAAAAAATATAAAAAGAAGTGTTTTTTCACAAAGTAACGAAAAGATAATTAGTTATGATAAGTTACCTGCTCTCGATATTTTAGTTGCTGCCAGAGATGAAGAAAATGTTATTGAAAGATTAGTTGAGAGATTATTTAATTTAGATTACCCAATTAATAAATTAAATATTTATATCATTGATGATGGTAGTTCTGATAAGACACCTTTAATTTTGGAAAGGTTATCTAAAGAGTTTGATAAATTAAAAATTATTACTAGATCTGCAAATGCTGGAGGTGGTAAATCAGGAGCATTAAATTATGCTTTAAAGTTTACACACGGAGAATGGTTATTAATATTAGATGCTGATGCTCAATTGAAGAATGATACTCTACCAAGACTATTTCGTTTCGTTTATGAGGGATCTTGGTCAGCAGTGCAATTAAGAAAATCCGTCATAAATGTAAGTAAGAATTTTTTAACCACTTGTCAGTCTATGGAAATGGCAATGGATGCAATTTTTCAATATGGGAGATTATCTGTTGCGGGAGTATCTGAATTGAGAGGTAATGGTCAATTAATTAATAAAGAAGTTTTACTTAAATGTGGTTCGTTTAATGAAGATACAGTTACTGATGACTTGGATTTAAGCCTTAGGCTTTTACTTTCTAAATCAAAAATTGGGATTCTCTGGGATCCTCCTGTTATGGAAGAAGCAGTTGAAAATATATCTGCTTTATTTTCACAGAGACAAAGATGGGCTGAAGGAGGTTTGCAAAGATTTTTTGATTATGGGGAGCAATTATTTTCAAAAAAAATTGAACTTATTCAAAAGTTTGATTTAACCTTTTTCTTTATCTTGCAATATGCCTTGCCTATTATTTCTTTGACTGATTTGATTTTAAGTATTGCTCTAACGGAATCACCCAGCTATTGGCCAATTTCCATAACAGCATTTACTTTGTCTGGAATTGCAGTTTGGTATGGCTCTTCATGCAAGAGTGAGGGTCCAGTTTTACAAAATCTCAATTTGATGATGATGTTAGTTTCTCTTGTATATCTATCTCATTGGTTTTTAGTTATACCATGGGTAACAATAAAAATGTCTATTTTTCCTAAAAAGATTCTCTGGAAGAAAACACTTCATACTGGTGTTTAATTTATTCATCTAAATCAATAATTTCTCCGTTAAAAAAATTTGCTAAATTTTTGGGACTATTATTATAGGATTCTGGTTTAGGTTTATTAGTTGGGGAGGGTGAATTTTGAAAAGCAGTGCTTTGTTTTTCATTATTGTCATTTAATTTCTTGATTACTTTATCTTGTAATTTTGCAGTCTTAGTAATATTAATTTTTTTGCTAGAAAAGTTAAGTTTTACTTTATCCCCAAATACTTTTTTTATAGCATTTTCAATTATTACTTTTCGACTTTTGATCATATTTTCCCAGTTGGGAGATAATGCTATTAAAACTTCATTCGAATCAAAACTGGCAAGTTCTGCTTGCTGAGAAAGTAACATTTTTGTTGATGGCAATTCTAATTTAGAAAGAATTAGCTCCCACTTTTCTTTTAAATAATCAGTTTGATTATCATTTTTAGAATTTTGGTTAATGTCCTGATTATTAATTAATTCTTTCTTATTGAAATCTCCTGATTCATTTTGGTTAATGTCCTGATTATTAATTAATTCTTTCTTATTAAATATTGATTGATTGATATTTTCTTCAAGAAGACTTGTTAAGTGTATTTCCAACCATAATCTCGGATTGTCGCTTGTTTTTATTTGATAATCAACATTCTTAAGCTTGTTATGCCAGTCAATAATTCTGTTCTTACTAATATTGTAAGAAAATTTATTTAATTCATCTTGAAATTCAATAGAGGTATAGTACATTTCTGAATAATTATTATTTAAAGTTTTAAGTAAAAGGTCTCTAGTAATATTTAATAGTCCAACTAATATCTCATTGGGTTCATTTCCTGCATCATATAAGTTATTACAACTAATTAATAACGACTCAGGCTGATTATTAATTAATGCATTGATTAAATCAGTCAAATCATTTTCGGATACTTCTCCAAGTAAGCTTCGAACATTTTTAGTAGTTACGCCATTAGGAAGAAGACTTAATTGATCTAGTAAACTTTGTGCATCGCGCATTCCACCATTCGATCTTTTTGCAATTAGTTTGAGAGCTTGATCTTCAAATTTAATTGATTCTTTATTTGCTATTGCAGAAAGGTTATTGAAAATAGTATTTGAGCTTATTCTTTTAAAATCAAATTTCTGACATCTACTTTGAATTGTATTTATAACTCTTTCAGGATTTGTTGTTGCAAGAATAAAAACAACTTTTTCAGGAGGTTCTTCAATAGTTTTGAGTAAAGCATTTGATGCAGCTGTTGAAAGCATATGACATTCATCGATAACATAAACTTTCCATCTAGCTTGAGTCGGAGCAAATCTTGCTCTATCAATTATTTCTCGTATATTTTCAACTCCAGTATTAGATGCGGCATCAATTTCAATAATATCTAGGGCATTACCTTCCGCAATTTGTATACATAATTCGCATTTTCCACATGGATTTGGTGTAGGTTGTTTAGATGATAGACAATTTAATGATTTTGCAAATATTCTTGCACTTGATGTCTTCCCTGTCCCTCTAGGTCCATTAAAGAGATAAGCAGGTGCAATTTTCTGAGATATTAATGCTTGTTTGAGAGTGATTGATATAAATTCTTGACCAACCAGCTCATCAAGGTTAAGAGGCCTATATTTTTGATGAAAAGGTTTATGTATATTAAGCATTTATTATTTTAATTACATGATTAAAGTTGAATTATGGAAAACGATAACCTTAATTTTTATGCAGATTCTTTAATAATCCTTTGAGATCCTGCTGGAAGTTTAACAATTTTCGACAAGAACAGTTTGTCTACCATTTTTTTCGTAATGGTGAACTCTTTAACTTCTTCTTGTGATGGAAGTGTATACATTAAATCAAGCATTAATTCTTCAATTATTGATCTAAGAGCTCTAGCGCCCGTTTTTCTTTTGAAGGCTTCATTAGCGATTGCTTCCACAGACTCTGGTTCGAAATTTAATTCAACGTTATCCATACTTAATAAAGTTTTAAATTGCTTTACCAGTGCGTCTCTTGGTTCTGTCAGAATTGATTCAAGAGTTTCTTGAGTAAGACGATCTAATACCGCGCATACAGGAATTCTTCCAATAAATTCTGGAATTAATCCATATTTGACTAGATCATCTTGTTCTAAATTCTTGAGAGCATCTCGGGAATCAACTATTTTTTTTGCATTTATTTTGCTTTCGTCAGGGTTGGTAGTAAATCCAATTGAATTTTTCCCTAAACGTTTTTGAACAATATCCTCTAAACCTATAAATGCACCTCCACATATAAATAAAATCTGACTTGTATCGATTTGAATACAGTCATGGTTGGGGTGTTTTCTTCCTCCTTGTGGTGGAACATTGGCAATTGTTCCTTCAAGCATTTTTAACAATGCTTGTTGAACTCCTTCTCCAGATACATCTCTTGTAATTGATGGGTTTTCACTCTTTCTAGCGATCTTGTCTATTTCATCAATGTATATGATCCCCTTTTGAGCTAAATCCACATTCATTTCTGATTTTTGTAGAAGTCTCAAGAGGATATTTTCAACATCTTCGCCGACATATCCAGCTTCAGTAAGACTTGTTGCATCAGCTACTGCAAAAGGAACATCAAGAAATTCGGCTAAAGTTTGTGCTAATAAAGTTTTACCACTTCCAGTTGGGCCAATTAGTAAGATGTTTGATTTTTGTAGTTTAGTTGCTTGTAAATCATTAGAATTATTTTCTTTATTTTCTTCTTTTAATCTCCAAGCTAGTCTTTTATAGTGATTATAAACAGCAACTGATAGTATTTTTTTTGCAGATTCTTGACCTACAACTTGGTTATCAAGAAAAGTTTTAATTTCAAGTGGTTTGGGGATAGAAGTTAATTCTAAAGGAATAGATTTATCAGAATTATTAGTTGGTAATTTTTTCTTTACTTGAGGTGAGTTATTGATTTTTGCTTGAGTATCAATTAATTCTTCATCAAGAATTTCATTACAAAGGTCTATGCATTCATCACAAATGTAAACCCCTGGACCAGCTATAAGTTTTCTAACTTGATCTTGTGATTTACCACAAAAAGAACATTTTAGATGGGCGTCGAATTTAGCCATCGATTATCAAAGCTTGTGTAGAATAAAAAAAGGTTAAATATCCCTTACTTATTAGGATTGCTTATAAAATTGGATTCGTCATCATATTCTTAAAATATTACTTTTACTTGTCATTTTTTATGACTTTATCAATTAGTCCATATTCAACTGCTTCTGCAGGTGATAGAAAATAGTCTCTTTCAGTATCTTCATTAATTTTTTCTAAAGATTGATTAGTATGTTCTGCTAAAAGAGAATTTAATGTTTTTTTGAGAAATAGTATTTCTTTTGCTTGTATCTCAATTTCAACTGCTTGGCCTTGAGCACCTCCAAGTGGCTGGTGAATCATTATTCTCGAATTAGGTAAAGCTAACCTTTTCCCTTTAGCCCCCCCACTAAGGAGGAATGCCCCCATACTTGCAGCTACACCAAAACAGATTGTTACAACGTCTGGAGAGATTTGCTGCATTGTATCGTATATAGCTAATCCAGCAGTAACAGAGCCTCCGGGAGAATTAATATATATTTGTATATCTTTGTCAGGATCTTCTGCTTCTAGAAATAATAATTGTGCAACTAATGAATCTGATACTTGATCATTAATCCCGGTACCTAAAAATATTATCCTTTCCCTTAATAATCTTGAATAAATATCAAATGCTCTTTCTCCTCTTCCAGATTGTTCTACTACAGTAGGAACAGCAGATCTAGATTTATCAATAACATCGCGAGAATTTATTGAGCTTTGGATTAAATGTTTTTTTTCAGAATACACTTAGTTAGTCTCTTTCTTCATCTAATTTAAGGGTTTTTTTGCTGAATAGTTAAATTTTTTTATAAATTAATTTTTTTCTTTTTTATTTACCTTGGGTTTACTTTTAGTTTGAACTCCTTTTTTTGTAGTTGCTTTTGTGGTTGTTTTTGTGGTCAATTTTGTTGCTTTTTCATTTATTTCTTTTACTGCTGAATTTTCTTCAAGCCAAGTGATTAACTTTTCTTGTAGGAGATCGTTGCGAACTACATCTTTTAATTTCTGAATGTCAATTTGTTTTGGTGATTTAGAAATTTCATCTTTATATTCCTTCATTTTCTGATCTATTTCTTCATCATCGACTGTGATTTTTTCTCTTTCTGATAATGCTTTTAAAGCTAAATTTCTTTGAACATTTTTTTCAGCTTGAGGACGAGTTGATTCTGCTAAAGATTTCACCAATTCTGGAGTAAACGTTGATTTAATATCCATGCCTTGTTGAGCAAATCTTTGTGCTGTTTGTTCAATATTATTTCTAACTTCAATATCAATCATTGCTTTTGGAATCTCGGCATCTAACTCTTTGGATAGTGCATCCATTAAAGCTTCAACTTTTATATTTTTTTGAGCATTGTCAAAATTCTCCTTTAGTTGTTTTTCTATATCTTTTTTTAGTTCTTTTAATGAATCTTTATTTCCAGATTGTTTTGCAAAATCATCATTAAGTTCGGGTAATTCTTTTTCTTTAAGATCTTTAAGACTTACTTCAAAAATTGCTTCTTTACCTCTGGAATCTTCATGAGAATAGTCTTCAGGAAATCTTAGAGTAAGAGTTTTATTATCATCAATTTTCATACCAACAATTCCCTCAACGAAGCCTGGAATCATTTTGTTCTTTTCTAATTCAAGATCCATTGAATCACTAGATCCCCCGTCGATTTCTTTCTTGGAATCTTTGTAAATACCTTTGAAACTAACTACCGCGATGTCTCCTAACTTAGCAGGCCTGTTATTAACTGGAATAATATTTGCTAATTGATTTCTTGATTTTTCCAAAGCTTCATCTATGGATTTGGGGTCAAACTTACTTTTTTTAATCTCAACTGATAGACCTTTTGATTTTTTTAATTTTAATTCGGGTGCAATATCAGTTTGTAGAGTAATTTTTAAAGGTTTTTCCGGATTAAAAATTTTTAGTATTGATTCAAATCCATCAACTAATTCTGGTTCACTTAGTGGCTCTATTGATTCCATCTTTAAAGCTTGGTTCCAAGATTTATCAATTATTTTTTCTAGGGCAGAGGCATGTAGTTGTGTAATGCCGATTCGTTGTATTAATACTTGTTTTGGAATTTTGCCAAGCCTAAATCCAGGAATTTTGGCCGAACGACTAATTGAATTTATTGTCTCATTTACGCATGATTTGCATGTATTAGATGGTATTTCTAATTCAAGTGCAACTCTACTTTGGGGTAGTGCGGTAGTTTTTACTATTAATTCTTCTTTAATCATGTTTGAGTTTTTAAAATTATTACAATAGGCAGAATCTTAATTATTCCACATTAAGTGATTTCCTTGAAGTTAACTTTTTTGATACAGTAAGAAAAATATTAAATCTTATAATTTTTTAATTTATATAGTGAGAAATTCTCCTTTTTTGCCAAATAGACCATTAAAAGTAGCTGTTTTAGGTTCTTCAGGTGCTGTTGGATCTGAACTACTTAAAATTCTTGAAGAAAGAGATTTTCCTATCTCAGAATTAGTTTTGCTTTCATCTCAGCGGTCAGAAGGGAAAATAGTCAAATGGAAAGGAGAAGAAATTATTACTAAAAAAGCTTCAAAAGAAGAATTTTTGAATGTTGATTTAGTTCTTGCTTCCGCAGGTGGAAGTATTTCAAAAAAATGGTTATCTACAGTTAAAGATCAAAATGCTGTACTAATTGATAATTCAAGTGCATTCAGATTAGAAAATGATGTTCCTCTTGTTGTTCCGGAAGTAAATGCTTGTGAAGCTTTAAAGCATAATGGTGTTATCGCTAATCCGAATTGCACAACAATATTACTGACTCTAGTTTTAGCTCCTTTGAATAAAATTTCTCCGATTAAAAGAGTAATCGTTTCAACTTATCAATCGGTAAGTGGAGCTGGTCAATTAGCAATGGAGGAATTACAGTTTTTAACTAAGAAATATTTGCAGGGAGATCCGAAAGAAAGTGAAGTCTTACCATATTCCTTAGCATTTAATCTCTTTCTACATAATTCACCAATGCTTTCAAATAATTACTGCGAAGAAGAGATGAAAATGACAAATGAAACTCGCAAAATACTAAATATTACTGATTTAAAACTATCTGCAACATGCGTTCGAGTTCCCGTTCTTAGAGCTCATTCTGAATCAGTTAATGTTGAATTTGATGATGTTATCAAACCTTCTTATGCTATTAATCAATTGAAAAAAGCTAAAGGTTTAGAAATAATAGAAGATTATGAAAAAAATAGGTTCCCGATGCCAAATGATGTGATGGGAAGAGATAATATTGCGGTAGGAAGAATAAGAACTGATATTAGTAATTCTAATGGATTAGAATTATGGTTATGTGGAGATCAAATAAGGAAAGGAGCAGCACTTAATGCTGTTCAAATAGCAGAATTATTAATTGCAAAAAAATGATTCCCAACAATACTAAATTTTCTAATCCATTATTCGGAAGAATTTTGACAGCTATGGTTACTCCATTTAAAAAAAATGGAGCAGTTGATTATGAATTAGCTATTAAACTTTCTAATTACCTTTGTGAAAATGGCTCTGATGGAATTGTGCTTTGTGGGACCACAGGAGAGTCTCCAACTCTTACATGGGCTGAACAACATAATTTGTTTATTGCAGTAAAAGGTTCTTTAAATTCTAGATCTAAAGTTATTGTTGGTACAGGAAGTAACTGTACTAGTGAGGCTATAGAAGCTACACAAAAAGCTTACGAATTTGGTGCGGATGGTGCTTTAGTCGTTGTCCCTTACTACAATAAGCCCCCTCAAGAAGGTCTTTATAAACACTTTAGTTCTATAGCTAATGCAGCTAGTGATTTACCTTTGATGTTGTATAACATCCCTGGAAGAACTGGTTGTAATTTATTGCCTAACACTGTAAATAAACTTATGAATTTCCCAAATATACTCAGTATTAAAGCAGCAAGCGGTAGAATAGAAGAAGTGACAGAGTTAAGGGCGGCGTGCGGCTCTAAACTTTCAATATATAGTGGCGATGATTCATTGTTGCTTCCTATGTTATCTGTTGGTGCTGTTGGTGTAGTAAGCGTAGCTAGCCACATTGTTGGGTTGCAGCTTAAAACTATGATTGAATCATTTCAAAAAGGTGAAATATCTATTGCTCTTGATATTCATGAAAAACTGCAACCACTTTTCAAGGCACTCTTTGAAACGACAAATCCAATTCCCATCAAAGCAGCTTTAGAACTACAAGGTTGGCAAGTTGGTTCTCCTAGGAATCCATTAACGCCTCTTATTAAAGAAAAGAGAGAAAGCTTACTTCAGATAATTCAAAATCTGTCTTTGTAAATACTTTTTTTAACGCTTTAATAAAGTTACTTTGACTTTAATAACCACATTTTTTGCTTGTTAAAATACTTTTATTATGAATTCAAATCAAATCAAATCAAATAATACTCAAACCTTATCTCAAACAAAAAGATCAAATGAACCTGCTTTAAAAATTATTCCATTAGGGGGTCTTCATGAAATAGGTAAAAATACATGTGTTTTTGAATACCAAGATGACATCATTTTAATAGATGGGGGACTCGCTTTTCCAAGTGATGGCATGCATGGTGTGAATGTTGTTATGCCTGATACATCCTATTTGCAAGCTAACTTAAATAGATTTCGTGGAATGATAGTAACCCATGGTCACGAAGACCATATTGGTGGAATTTCTCATCATTTAAAGAAATTTAATATTCCTGTGATTTATGGCCCACCTTTAGCGATATCGATGCTTAAAGGGAAAATGGAAGAAGCAGGCGTGGCTGATAGGACAACAACACAGACTATAGAACCAAGGCAAGTTGTCAAACTTGGCCAGCATTTTTCATTAGAATTTATACGTAATACTCACTCAATTGGCGATAGTTTTTCTTTAGCTCTAACTACTCCAGTAGGTGTTGTTTTCTTTACTGGGGACTTTAAATTTGATCATCTGCCACCTGATAACAAACATGCTGATATTGAAAGAATGGCATTTTATGGAGAGAAGGGTGTTCTTTGCTTACTCTCGGACTCTACAAATTCCGAAGTAAAGGGTTTTGTTCCTTCAGAAATTTCTGTTTTTCCAAATTTAGATCGAATAATATCTGAAGCCAAAGGTAGAGTGATGCTTACCACTTTTGCAAGTTCAACTCATAGAGTTGCGATGGTAATCCAATTAGCGATGAAGCATGGACGTAAAATTGGATTAATGGGACGATCAATGCTAAATGTTGTTGGTAAATGTCGTGAATTAGGCTATATAAAATGTCCTGACGATCTCTTTTTCCCAATTAAAAGCATAAGAGATTTACCTGATAGAGAAACTCTACTCTTAATGACAGGTAGTCAAGGAGAGGTAATGGCTGCATTAAGTAGGATCGGAAGAGATGAACATCCACACGTTAAACTCAAAACTACTGATACAGTAATTTTTTCTTCTAGTCCAATTCCAGGAAATACAATTTCTGTAGTGCACAGTATTGATAGATTAATTAAATTGGGAGCTAATGTTATTTATGGTAAAGAACATGGAATTCATGTTTCTGGTCATGGATGTAGAGATGATCAAAGATTGATGCTAGCGTTAATTAAACCAAAGTTTTTTGTTCCAGTACATGGCGAATATAGAATGCAAGTTTTGCATGGTAAAACCGCCGAATCGATGGGCGTAGATCCCAATAATATACTCATCCTTGATAATGGAGACACAATTGAGCTTAGAGCTGATTCAATGATTCAAGGAGATCCAGTAAAGTCTGGAATTGAAATGCTGGATAATACAAGGACTTGTGTGGTAGATGCAAGAGCTCTAAAAGAGAGACAGCAGTTAGCAGATGATGGAATAGTTACTGTTTTAGCCCCTATAAGTACAGATGGTAATATGGTAGCTCCACCACGAGTAAGTTTAAGAGGTGTAGTAATATCAGCTGATCCAAGAAAAATGTCAATGTGGACCGAAAGGGAGATAAATTGGGTATTAGAAAACCGCTGGAAACAATTATCAAGACAAACCAGTCCCAATAGTTTTGAAGTTGATTGGATTGGGGTCCAAAGAGAGATTGAAAATGGTTTAACTAGAAGAATGCGAAGAGAATTACAAGTAGAGCCATTAATTTTATGCTTAGCTCAACCTGCACCAAGCGGAACCCGAGCTTATAAACCTCAAATAGTTAATGAGCAAAATCAGCATCAAAAAAATAAACATTATCCAAATGTTAATAATCAAAATATAAACCGCAATCAAAATAATTATAAAAATAATCCATCAGTTAGAAATACAAATCAAGTAAAGAATAATCAATCTGTAAAAGATTCTGTTAAAACTCCAGTAGCTAAGACAGAGGAGGCACCTGCAGGTAGGACTAGAAGAAGGAGATCTGCAGTATCAAATTAGTTTTTTTCTAGATTTATATAGTCCTTATTCCAAACAATCTCAAATCCATCTGGTAAATCTATTTTGCCTCTATCTTTCTCAAGAATTGAAGAAGCTAAATGAGTTAAATTTTTTGAGCTTAATTGTTTTGTACAATCCTTCTTTAGAAAAGTATTTAAAATAGTACATCTTGCTTCAATGCATAAGCTATTTAATAATTCCCTCTTTACACCAATTGCATCTTCACAATAAAGGGATGCAAGCTTACTGAGATCATTTTGCTCATTCTTATAATTGCTCATTTTTTCTGCAAAACTATTTATCCTTTTAGAACAACCAGGATACATAGTTTCCAAAATAGGGATAATTTTCCCCCTAACTAAATTCCTTTTAATTGTTAGATCGCAGTTAGTCGGGTCTTCCCAAATGGGAATGTTTTGATGTTGGCAAAACTTTTTGGTATCTTCTCTAGAAAATATCAATAATGGTCTTATTAAAAAAATGTGATGTTTAAGTAATCTTTTTTTGTTGATATAGCTTAGTCCTGCATAATTGCTTCCTCTAGCTAAATTTAATAAAAATGTTTCTGCATTATCTGTATTCGTGTGACCCGTTAATAAGAAAATATCAATTCCCTTTTGGTTCTTAATTAATAATTGATTTGCCCTTTCACTTAATTTCTTGTATCTCCAATCTCTTGCTTTTTCTTCAGAAGAAATATTATTTTTATTTGCTTGATCAAAAAAAAATGAAATATTTTTTTTATTACAGTAACTTTTCAATTCAAGTGCATATTTTGCTGATTTTTCATGCCATTGATGATCTCCATGCCAAACATTCACAAACCAATTATGTTGCGTCTTCATATCGTTGATTAGGTTCAATAAAGCCATCGAATCTTGTCCTCCAGAAACTGCTATTAATAGATTTGCTCCATCAGGAATTAATGTTTTATTGCCCAAAATTTCTTTGTGCAGGAGATGATGCCAGGATGTCCAATTTTTTTGCGACGAATTTTTATCAGACATATTGTTTAACTCAGATAATATTTTTTTAAAAATTCACTGTTTTAATAAAACAATGTCACAATCAGGTAATAAATTCATCAAATCTATGAGTCTGATTAATCTTTTGCCACAAAAAATTCAAGAAGAGCTTAACAGTAAATCTTTACTCAAAGTTATTTCAGGATTAAGTAATTTTGAAACCCAAACTGTTCACAAAATTGTAGAAGCAGCCTCGATGGGCGGAGCTGATTTAATTGATATAGCTTGTAAACCTGAATTAGTTGAATCCGCGATTGGGATTTCACCATTACCAATTTGCGTAAGTTCCGTAGAGCCTAAGTCTTTTATAAATTCAGTTAAGGCCGGAGCTTCTTTAATAGAAATAGGCAATTACGATAGTTTTTATGACCAAGGAATTACTTTTTCGGAGGAGAAAATTTTAAATCTTACAAAAGAAACTAAAGATCTTTTACCTAATATTCCTCTATCAGTGACAGTTCCACATAATATACCCATTGATAAACAAGTAGATCTTGCAATTAAATTAGTTCTTGAAGGCGCTGATATTATTCAAACTGAAGGAGGCAAAAGTTCTAACCCATATAGTTCAGGAATTCAAGGATTATTAGAAAAGTCAGTACCTACTTTGGCGGCTACTTTTGCAATATTCAGGGAATTTGAGAAACAGTCTATTAATATTCCTATCATGAGTGCTTCAGGTTTAAGTGAGGTAACATGTCCTTTGGCAGTATCATGTGGAGCTTCTGCAGTCGGAGTTGGATCTGTAGTAAATAAATTAGATGATTTAATATCAATGGTTGCTGTTGTTAGAGGCCTAAAAGAATCTTTGAAAAATTCAATGATTAGAGAAAAAGTTTCCTAAGATATAAAAAATCTTAAGTTATTAGATGAATGAATAACTATAAGCTTCAAGCACCTTATCAACCAAATGGGGATCAACCTAAAGCCATTAAGAAGTTAGTTCAAGGAGTTAATAGTGGCGAAGAGTTTCAGACCCTTTTGGGAGCAACTGGAACAGGAAAAACTTTTACTATTGCTAATGTAATTCAGCAAACTGGAAGACCAGCACTTATTCTGGCTCATAATAAAACTTTAGCAGCTCAATTATGTAATGAATTAAGGCAGTTTTTTCCTAAAAATGCTGTTGAATACTTTATCTCTTACTATGATTATTATCAGCCAGAAGCTTATGTACCAGTAAGCGATACTTACATAGCCAAAACTGCTTCAATTAATGAAGAGATTGATATGCTTAGGCATTCGGCTACTAGATCATTATTTGAGAGGAAGGATGTAATTGTTGTTGCATCTATTAGTTGTATTTATGGTTTAGGAATACCAAGTGAATATTTAAAAGCTGCTGTTAAATTTGCTGTTGGTGAATCCATAGATTTACGTTCTTCTCTAAGAGCGCTTGTGGATAATCAATATACAAGAAATGATACAGAAATTACGAGAGGTAGATTTAGAATTAAGGGAGATGTATTAGAAATTGGACCAGCTTATGAAGACAGATTGATAAGAATTGAATTATTTGGAGATGAGATTGAGGCTATTAGATTTGTTGATCCATTAACTGGAGAGATTCTTGAGAGTCTTGATCAGGTGAGTGTTTATCCAGCTAAGCATTTTGTCACTCCAAAAGAGAGACTAGATTCTGCCATTAGTGCTATTAGAGATGAATTAAAAGAACAACTCGATAAATTTGCTTATGAAGGCAAGTTGTTGGAGGCGCAGCGTTTAGAGCAGCGCACAAAATATGATTTGGAAATGCTAAGAGAAGTTGGATATTGTAATGGTGTTGAAAATTATGCACGTCATTTGGCTGGTAGAGAAGAAGGAACTCCTCCAGAATGTCTAATAGATTATTTCCCAAAAGATTGGTTATTAGTAGTTGATGAAAGTCACGTAACATGTCCGCAATTACACGCAATGTATAACGGAGATCAAGCTAGAAAAAAAGTATTAATAGATCATGGTTTTAGATTACCAAGTGCTGCAGATAATAGACCTTTAAAGTGTGAAGAGTTTTGGGAAAAATCCAGACAGACATTGTTCATTAGTGCAACCCCTGGCCAATGGGAGTTGGATCAATGCGAAGGCAAGTTTATTGAACAGGTTATTAGACCTACAGGGGTTTTAGATCCCATAATTGATGTAAGGCCTAGTGATGGACAAATAGATGATCTTTTATCAGAAATAAGAGTTAGAGCTAAAAAGAACCAGAGAGTATTGGTTACTACTCTCACAAAAAGGATGGCAGAAGATCTTACGGATTTTTTATCTGACAATAAAGTAAGGGTGAGATATTTGCATTCTGAAATTCATTCGATTGAAAGGATAGAGATTATTCAAGATCTTAGATTGGGTGAATATGATGTACTAGTTGGAGTAAATTTGCTAAGAGAAGGTCTTGATCTCCCTGAAGTTTCTTTGGTTGCTATTTTAGATGCTGATAAAGAGGGCTTTTTGAGAGCAGAGCGATCCCTAATTCAAACTATTGGAAGAGCGGCAAGACATGTTGAGGGGGTTGCTTTACTTTATGCAGATAACTTTACTGAATCAATGAAAAGAGCGATATCTGAAACTGATAGAAGAAGAACTATCCAAAAAAAATATAATCAAATCAATGGCATTACTCCAAAACCTGCAGGTAAGAAAATTGAAAATTCAATATTATCTTTTTTAGAGCTTTCCAGAAAATTAGATACTGGAGGATTATCTAAAGATCTGATAAACATTGTTAGTAATAAAACGGACGATATTTTAAATGCTAAAGATAATCAATGTTTACTAGATGAAATGCCTAGCTTAATTGATAAGTTAGAAAATAAAATGAAAGATGCAGCAAAAGAACTAAATTTTGAAGAGGCTGCAAATCTTAGAGATAGAATTAAGAAACTCAGGCAAAAATTATCTAGAAATACTTAAATAATTACTTATTTATCTAATTGGAAATAAGAATGAATTGCATTAACTGCTTGGTCACAATCTTTTTCTAAGACGATACAAGAAGTTCTTATTTCACTTGTAGCAATCATTTCAATATTAATATTTTTATTAGCAAGTGCTCTAAAAATTTTCCCAGCTGTTCCAACCTTAAATGCCATTCCAGCTCCAACTGTGCTTACTTTAGCTATAGCTGGTCCATCTTCGATGAATGATCCTGCCAATTTTTTTGTTAAAGAGTGGAAAATTGTATTGGCTCTTTCTCTATCTTGCTTGCTCATAGTGAAACTTATGTCTTTGGTTTTTAAAGATGTTAACCTTTCAGATTGCACAATAGTATCAAAAATTAAATTATTCTCTGCGAGAGCTAAACATATTGAGGCTGCCACCCCAGGTTTATCAGGTAGGTTCCGAATGCTAACTTGAACTTGATTTTTATCTAATGCAATTCCTCTTACCTCAGGCTGATCTTCTCTCTCAATTACTGGATTAATAAATATTTGTTTATCAGATAATTTAAATTTTTCACTGACAAATCTAATAGCTTTTGGAATATTGTCAATATCAATTACGCAGCTGACTTTAATTTCGCTGGTAGCTATTAATCTTACATTTATGTTTGCTTGGGATAAAGTATCAAATAAATCAGCAGATACACTTGGTCTCCCCATTATTCCAGCTCCTTGAATACTTAATTTAGTCATATTTTTTTTGAAATCATATTCGCCACCTAATTGATTTGTTATTAATTTACATTGATCAATTGTTTTGGTTAACTCAAAATCATTAACTGTAAATGCAATATCATTACTCTTCCCATCATGTGTAGCTTGGATTATTAAATCAACATTAATGTTTGCTTCAGACAAGGTTTCAAATATTTGAGCTGCAATTCCAGGTCTGTCAGGTAGTTTGGAAATACTAAATACGGTTTGCGTTTCTAATACTTCAAGACTATTAACAGTCTTTGTTAATTCTAACCCTCCTCTTTTTAAAGCTAATGGTTTAATTTTGCTATGTAGAAGAGTGCCATTTGAGAGGGTTTGACTCGATTTCACATATAATTTAATTCCATAATTGCGAGCAATTTCTACAGCTCTTGGATGAAGTACTGAAGCACCCACACTCGCAAGTTCTAGCATCTCTTCACAACTAATAATATCTAATAATTTTGCATTAGGTACAATTCTTGGATCAGTGGTAAGAACCCCAGGAACATCTGTATATATCTCGCAAGTTTCTGCACCTAATGCTGTTGATAGTGCTACTGCTGAAGTATCTGAACCCCCTCTTCCCAAAGTTGTGATTTCCATTGATCCAGTATGACTAAGCGTTGAGCCTTGAAACCCTGCAACTACTACTACATAACCTTGATTAATATAGTTTTGTATTCGTTCTGTTTTGATATCTAGAATTCTTGCTTTTCCATGAATTGATTCAGTAACAATTCCCACTTGGCTACCTGTCAAAGATATTGCAGGAATCCCATATTCATTTAATGACATTGATAGAAGTGCCATAGTTACTTGCTCCCCTGTAGAGAGGAGCATATCTAATTCTCGGCTATTGGGATTTTTGCTGATTGATTCTGCTAACTTATTTAAGTGATCTGTAGAATGACCCATGGCAGATACAACTACGACGATATCATTTCCAGCTTCTTTACTTTGAATAATACTTTGTGCAATCGCCTTAATTTTTGTGATGTCTTCAACCGATGTGCCGCCAAATTTTTTGATTAATAAAGCCATAATTAAATCATAATATAAATTATTAAACTTAATATTTGATTAACTTAAGTTAACGAGATTTTCCGTAAATACATTAATAGGATTATTGCCTTTTTTTAGTGATGATTCAATATCTAATAAATTACTCATCAGTTTAATTAAGAAATCTGAGGATATATTGTTTACTTTTTTACGGATAAAAAAAATTCTTTTTGGGTTAGATATATTTGCAAGTTTGCATATTTTTGATAAATCTTGCTCACCAGATTTATGAAGTAATTTTACTATGGTATGCATTCTGATTTGACTTATTAATCCTGCATTGAGCCTTACAGCAGGTTCTCCTTTTTTTAATAAATAATATATTTCTATAAGACCATCACTAATGCTATTTTGTAATAGATGATCGATTATTTTA
>ERZ802830.534-NODE-534-length-37939-cov-16.0777_pt1 | contig 37939 bp, 11 predicted proteins | sample MGYA00345654_ERZ802830 | MGnify/ENA primary metagenome ERZ802830 (study PRJEB30503, sample SAMEA104212375) | marine metagenome | biome: Westerlies Biome; feature: [SRF] surface water layer (ENVO:00010504) within the epipelagic zone...; material: water... | reverse complement strand
AGGTCAAAGTCAAATTACCACCACCGCCATCGGTTAACTGATCATTAAGCGTTAAGTTGGATAGGGTGAGGTTTCCAGTATTTTCAATTTTTATAGTATATGTCAATATATCACCGCTATCATTGGTCGCATTACCATCATTCTGAGTTACGGTAACAGTTTTGGTAACCTCCATACCAGCATTTGACACTGTAGTAACAGTAACAGTATCTGAACCTGAAACATCATTAGTGTTACTTGGACTGGATGAAGTAACACTAACAGTATTAATTATCTGAGTAGTGTTGGCCGCATTATCTTCAATTGTGTAGGTAGCAGTTAGGGTTAAAATTCCGTTTGTCAGAATAGTTGAAGTTGATGAGCCAGCAGTATTTGATGTAAGGGTTGGTCCAGTGATTGATAAAGCGCCTCCGTTTCCATCTTTTAGATTATCATCTATTAAAACATTGGATAGATTTACATTACCGGTATTTTTGATAGTAATGGTGTAAGTTACTACATCGTTAGCTCCATTGATTCCATCTCCATTATCGGTAACTGACGCTGTTTTAGAAATCTCCATAAGAGGGCTTGGAGTTATATCAGTAATTGTCTTATCATCCGCTGTATTACCATCAGTATCATCTCCATCATCTGAGGTATCACTTACATTATTACTCTGACCTGGACTACTAGCTGTTACAACTGCAGAATTTCTTATCTGAAGAGTAGCTGCGGCGGCATCAGATATAATAAAGTAAGCGATGTAGGTAGCCGTCTCTCCAGCGAGTAATGTTCCTGTATTAGAGCCCTTGTCTGATCCTGAGAATGATGGACCGGTACTCATTGTTAAGGTAGCGCTATTCCCATCGGTAAGGGTATCACTCACCGTTACTCCGGTAAGGGTAACATTACCAATATTTTTTGCACGGATAGTATAATTGATTACATCTCCAGCTCCGATTATTCCGTCTCCCTCGTCCGTGATGGTTGTAGTTTTGGTAACGTCAAGTGCAGCAAATGGATCTATATCTACAACTGTAGCGTCATTAGCCGCCCCTGTGCTTGGATCGTCTCCTTGATCAGTAACAATTCCACTTCCCCCTTGACCATTGGCCTGAACAGTAACAGTATTTACAATACTCCCTGAATAGGAGGCATCAGTTGAGATAGTATAATCAGCGGTATAAGTCACAACTCCTGAAATTGCAATCGTTGTTGAGGCGCTTCCTGCAGATGCTGATTCAAAACTAGGAAGAGCATTTAAAGCTAGGTTTGTTCCATTTCCATCTTTAAGAACATCGCTAATGGATAAGTTTTCTAAAGGAACCCCACCTGTATTTCTAATACCAATTTTATATGTAATAATATCTCCTGCATCGGTTAAACTATTGCCATTAGTATCACTAACGGTTGCTGTTTTAATTGCCTCAATTGAAGCCTGTGCAGTTGTAGTTACCTCAGTTTTATCATTAAATTGATTCCCATCATTGTCAATGCCATTATCACTAATATCTGATACATTTACTCCACCTCCACTTGCGGATACTGTTACTTGATTTTTAATTTTTGTAGTAAATGCAGCTGCAGGTGCAATTGTATAAGTTGCGGTGTATGTTGCTATCTCGGAGAATCCTAATGTGCCCTCTGGCGAGCCCCCATTTGCAGATACAAAGGTTGGTCCACTATCAAGCGATAAAGCATTATCATTGTTATCAGTAAGGGTGTCAACTAGAGAAATATTTGTAAGGCTTACATTTCCTGTATTTTGAATTGTTATAGTATAGACAATTGTATCACCAGGATCGTTACTCCCATTGCTGTTGTTGTCAATTACATTAACTGTTTTGGTAGCCTCTATCGATGGATTTGGTGACACTACAACATCGGTTGAGTCATCTACCGTGTTTCCATCAATATCATTTCCATTATCAGAAGTATCACTTACGTTGTTACTCTGACCAGGACTACTTGCTGTAGCAATCGCAATATTAGAAATCCTTGGAGTCTGGGCTGCAGCACTGCTAATGAGGTAAATCGCAGTATATTGATGTGTCTCATCTGGAAGTGCAGTTCCTTGGGAGGATCCTTTTGATCCATTTAACCCATCATAAGTAGGCCCATTTAAAAGGCTAAGTGCCTGTCCATTTCCATCACTTAATTGATCTGTAAGAGTAATGCCAGTCAGGGTTTGATCTCCTGTATTTTTAACTACTATTGTATAGTAAATTAAATCATTTGCACCAGTTACCCCGTCTCCATTAGTGTCGGTAACAGAAACAGTTTTTGTAACCTCAATTGACGGGGTAACAGTGAGTGTTGTAATAGTTGGATCGTTTGGAGTTCCTGTATTAGGATCGTCAGAGGTGTCTGTAACGGTTCCTCCACCTGGAGTAGTTGCTGCTGCAGTTGCGACATTTATTATACTCTGCGAATCAACCGCCTGTTGGTTGATAATAAAGAAGCCGATGTAATCAACTTTCTCCCCAACTTTGAGTTCACCTTGGGGGGATCCTGCGTCTGATCCTGCGTAATAAAGACCACTACTAAGATTCATTGTAGAGCTATTTCCATCGGTTAGTGTATCAGTGACTGTTACACTTTTTAAGGTTACATCACCTGTGTTTTCTATAGATATATCATACTGAAGAATATCCCCTTTACCCAGTTTTCCATCTCCATTATCTGTTACAGATACCGCTTTAAGTACCCTTATCGATGGACTAGAGGTAATTGATACAACAGTTGGATCGTCAGCAGCTCCAGTGGACGGATCATCAGAGGTGTCACTTACATTATCACTACCTGAGGGGCTAGAAGCAGTAACATTGGCAATATTAATTACGCTTCCACTATCAACTGCAGGCTGGGTAATAACAAATGTTGCCTGATAGATAATCGCACTTCCTACAGCCAGGCTACTTGAAGCGCCCGAGGTAATAGTGGGTCCACTACTTAAGGAAAGAGAGCTACTATTTGCATCAGTTAATATATCGGTAAGCTTAATGTTAGAAAGAGTTAAATCTCCAGTATTGGTTGCAACAATTGAATAGGTTATTGTATCTCCTAGATCTACTCCATTACTATCGGGATCGCTAACGACAGCTAGTTTAGTAATCTGAATTGATGGGGTAGCCGTTATAGATATAGCTGTTTTGTCATCCGCCACTGCGGTGTTTGGATCATCGGATGTATCTGAGGCAACCTTGGATGCGTCAACTGTACTTGCAGCAGTTACGTAGGCTACATTACTAACCCCACCAGTATCAACCGCTTGCTGGTTAATGGTAAATGTAGCTCTGAAAATTGCTACACCTCCAAGATTAATAGATGAAGCATTGGCGTTTGTCCCTGATAAAAATGTTGGAGTAGTTGTAAGGGTCAGGGGTGCGCCTGAGAAGTCTGTTAAAGTATCAGAAATAGTAAGGTTGTTAAGGTTTACATTTCCTGTATTGGTGATGGTTATGGTATAAACTATTGTATCACCCAGATCGTTTATTGCATTGCCATTATTTTGAGTGACTACTGCAGATTTAGTCACCTGTATTTGAGGAGTCAGAATAATTGAAACCTCTGTCGGGTCATCCAGTACATTTCCATCGGTATCATCATTATCGTCACTTACATCAGAAACTACGGTGCTGTCGCTAACACTTGTCGCTGATACAGTAACAGAGTTGACTATTTTACCTGTGAGGGCAGCATCATTACTTATTACATAAGATGCTAAATACCTCGCTGTCTCGCCAGCTGCTAGACTACCCTGGGGTGAATTTTGAGAGGAACTGTTAGCCTCGTAACTCGGTCCATTGGCAAGGGTTAATGCTCCTCCATTTCCATCGGTAAGGGTGTCAACAAGAGTAACAGTTCCAAGTCCTGTAATACCTGTATTTTCAACCGTGATAACATAGTTTATCGTATCACCTGCTCCTGTAATACCATCTCCATTTCCATCAAATACAGTGGCCGTTTTAATAACATTAATTTGTGCAGCAGCAAACAGCGGAACGACCGTTACATCATTTGTCGTATTTCCATCGCCATCATTTCCGTCATCACTTCTATCGGTTACATCATCGGTTCCATAGGAGCTACTCGCGGTAACATCAACATAGTTTCGTATACTTCCAGAATCAAAGGATTGTTGGTCTACTATAAAGAGTGCCCTGTAATATGCGCTTTCTCCAATTTTTAAATTTCCTACGGTTGAGCTTTGGGTTGAGGAGAAGAAAAATGGAGCCTCTGAGAGGGTAAGAGCATTTCCATCCTCATCAGTCAAGACATCAACAAGGGTGATACTTGACAGCGCTGTATTTCCAATATTTTCAATTTGAATAATAAACCTAATAACGTCTCCAACTGATGTTTCTCCATCACCATCAGAGTCTATAATTTCAAAAGTTTTAGTAGCCTCAACTTTCCCATCTGGCTCCATAAAAGTTATGGTCGGATCATCCTCTGTATTCCCATCAGTATCATCTCCATCGTTCGAGGTATCAGATACATTATCGGTTAGTCCGTTTGAGTCACCGGTTATTTTTATACTGTTGGAAATAAAAGGTGTAGAAAAGGCTAACTCATTTATAATAAATTGAGCACTAAAGAGCTGCATCTCCCCAGATTTTATAGTCCCGAAAGAGGACCCTTGCGAGGCGGACACAAGTGCCGGTTGGCCGGTATATGTAACTGTTGCTCCAAGGGCGTTTGTAAATGTATCCTCAAGGGTATAATTCTTGATAGTTGAATCACCGGTGTTGGTAACAGTAATTGAATAACTGATAAGGTCTCCAACATTTACCTTAGAGTCACTATTGGAATCTTGCCATATAAATGTTTTTTTCATCTCTACAGATGGGAAGAATTGAATCTGTGTAAATGTGTGATCATTGGTTGTATTCCCATCACCATCATCCCCATCATCTGAGGTATCTGTAACCACAGTGGAATTAACTGTAGATGCATTAAGGGTTGCCCTGTTATTAATAAAGCCCTGGTCAACGGCATCAGAGGTTATTGTATATAGACCTGTAAGTGTTTTAGAGCTATTGGAACTAATCGTCCCAGCATAATCTCCAATGTTTGTGGCAACTTTTGAAAGGGCTGAATTTTCGGTAAAAATATAAGGGGTAGCTCCAGCTCCAACTTCCAATTGTGCACCCCAAAAATAAGACCACGTTCCGTATTGTTTTGGACTAAATCCAAACCTACCGTTTCCTACAGTAGCTCCAGTGGTAAATACTATTTCATATCTTTTATACTTATAGTTTTGATCAAGGGTAAATGTTTTGGATACTTCTGAGGATTGTACATTTTGATTTGTCGCTGGTAAATTATAGCCCCCATGTGTGAAAAGAGTAATTTGAGTACCCAGCGATCCCATTGCATAAACTGAGAAGGTATAAGTGGTGTTTGGTTCAACAGTGTAGGTGAGCCAAGTATTGGAATATGCATTATTACCTTTAATTGCCAAAGCGCCATATCCAGAGTTAGTGATTTGATGGCCACCGCTTGGATTAGCATCATTAACCCTAATGTAGCCTCTACCCTCTGAAATTAAATTATTCCATTTAGTTGAGCTTGTCAGTTCATCATTTGTGAAAAGACCGGCTGGTAGAACATACTCAATTCCATCTGGTACATATTGTGGCTGACCAGTATTTTCATTGATTCCTGTACTTCCGGTATGGCTACTGTTGTTATTATCAATATAATAGGACTGTTTTAAACCATTTACTGTGGCCCGATCAGTAGCAATTTGTTGGGTAAGGGTCGTGCTAGCCGCACCACCGACTAAGTTATCTGATATGGTAATATTCTGCAGGTCGGTATTACCGTTATTGGTGATTGTAAATTTATATCTAATCACATCACCCAGGTCAACAGCACCATTATTGTTTACATCAATTGTCTCATAGGTTTTTTCTAAATCTACCCCTGTTGTCTCGGGTATATTTAATACCGTTGGATCATCTGCCGCAGCGGTAGTTGGATCATCTGAAACATCAGTCACTGGAGTGGACTGACCAAAGGGAACACTACTTACAACAATGCTATTGGATACAAGTCCGGAGTTGACTGCAGATTGCTCTAGGGTGTAGGACATTTGAAGAGTAAGCTGGCCGCTGGTTAGTATCTCAGATAGTGATGAACCAGCTGTTGCGTTTGTAAGAGTTAACGAGGTTGTAGAAAGCGCATTTCCTGCTCCATCAACTGTTGTATCAGTAAGCTGAGGATTTAAAAGATTAAGGTTCCCTGTATTAGAGACTATAATGGTGTAAGTAATAACATCACCAGGGCTTAGAAATCCATCGCCATTTTCAAAGGTCTGGGTAACAGTTTTGGTGATATTAATACTTGGGTTTGTTTGCAGAAATGTTCTGGTGGGATCATTATCCTCAGCTGTACTTGGATCGTCAGAGCTGTCGGTAACCACTCCAGCAGTTGTACTTGCAGTAGCAACTACAGTATTGGCAATAAATCCATTTGAAAGCATAGACGGGGTAATGGTAACTGAGGCGGTGTAGGTAGCTTGTTCACCAACTAGAATTGTTCCCTCAGATGAACTAAGGGTAGCCGATACAAACACAGGTCCTATTACAGATGACGAAATATCAGTAAAGTATGCATCCTCAAGGGTGTCGGAAAGGGTAACCGAAGATAGCCTGATGTTTCCAGTATTGCTTACCACAATTGTATAAAGAACAACATCCCCAGAGTCATTTAAACTGTTTCCGTTGACATCGGATACTGTTGCTGATTTAGTCACTATTAGTGATGGAGATCTTGTAAGGGTTAGGATCGTTGGGTCATCCACTAAATTACCATCGGTGTCATCGGTATCATCCGACACATCAGATACAACTGCGGTAAAGGGATCCTGACCAATTACAAATAGTGAGTTCGACACCCCACCGGTCTCAAGATCGGATTGAGTGATGGTGTAAGTAACGGTATAGGTATATGAAGACCCAGCAAGGAGTGTTGTCTCAAGTGTGGGGCTTGATGAGGAAGACCCGCCTCCATTTCCAGAGAGTGAAACTTTTGATTTATACCACTCCCATCCAGCGTCATAATCAGTCCCCCAATCGTTCTCATATTTATGTGGCCTAACCAGTCCTATCCAATAGTTTTGATTGTTAGGGATATTTTGACTTACTGCTTTGGTTTTAAACCAATTCCACTCCTCCATGGAATTAAATTCAACCATGTAAGGTTTCTCTGGGCTGTTTTTAATATTATATAGATGTTCAGAAAAATCGTAAGTACTATTTAAATAAAAATAACTGTGTCCATTATATTGCCCTATAAGTACATCGTTATTATTTAAAAGAGCGTTTATCTCATTAGTAAGCTCGTTTACCTCAACAATAGCTCGAAAATTATCATAATAATAGGCGTCATCTACGGTAAAGTTGATTCCATTTCTATAAAAGTATCCTGCCACACGCCAAAAATCAGCAGTATAATTCCCATTATAAAAACTAGTCATATTCTCAAATCCATCCGAAGACCCTCCAGCTGACCTATTCTCATTTAGCGTATATGAATCTGTAAGGGTGATTGCTCCATCAAGACTCAGCGCAACATTATCAAGATCAGTAAGAGTGTCGGAGAGTTGAAGGCTTGTAATATCCGTATTTCCAGTATTTGATACGACAATAGTAAACACTGCTTTATCTCCAACGCCTATTATCCCATCTCCATTTACATCTGTAGAGGAAACTGTTTTGGTAGCCTCTAAAGAGGAAGTAGTAAACATCGTTGTCTCGGTGGGATCATCTTCGGTATTTCCATCACTGTCGTCTCCATCATCGGAAATATCTGTAACGCTTTGCGATCTTGAGGTAATGGTTATGCTATTGGAGATTACTCCAGCATTAACATCTTCAGTGGTTATGGTATAGTCATATGTAAATGTAATTGAGCTCCCCGCTGAAATTGTAGAGACATAATCTCGGGATTCGGCAGAGGACATATAATTCCCTTTTACATCTCTCCAACGATCGGTGTATGATCGCTGTGGATCATCATAGGAATCTTTAAAAATTCCTAACCAATAATTGTTAGAGGTCAATTGTGCTTTAACAAAGTTATGTTCGGCCTCTGAATTGGGAATATACATATAGGCCTCTTTACCATACTGGCTAAATGCAGAATCAATTTGATTTGCAGAGGTATCCCAATACGCCGTACTTTCTCTTTTAAAATAGTGATGGCCTTGATACTCCCCAATGTAATCATAGTTAGTGACATCTGTAACAACACTGGACTGGTTTTCAATCTCTACAATGTGCCGCATATTATAATTATAATAAATATTTAAATAATTTGCAGAATTTGATGTAGGATGAAAATATGCATAATTATATCTGCTTGTACTGGGTGATGCATTTGTGTTTGGATAACCTGGGTGCCAGCGATTATAAACTGCTTCACCTGTCCCTCCATCATAAAGTTTTAGGTATTTATCCCCATAGTTAGTGTAAGAATAAGTCACTCCGTCAAGAACTTCATTTTCCCAATTTCTATTCGTATCCTTATCGTAATTATAAATGTAAGTCCCCGCTTCGTTGCCCTCTTCGAGTTGAATTCCCCAGAATCTTGTATTATTTCCTAAACTATTAGTCGGTGGATGCAGCCCAACCCGAGCATCGTTTGTCCCAGCATTTGCACTGGTGGTAAAAGTATAGGTATACCTGTTTAGATATGTTGTCTGGCCCAGTTCAAAATCTTGAGACTTTATAGCGTCAGCCCAGTTGTAGTTAGTATCCTTTCCGTCATGAATTACAAAATGCCATGGAGCAACGGTTGCCGCCGTTTTCTTACCATATACTGAGATTGTATAGGTTGTGTTTGGCTTTAGCTTCATGGTTTTAAAAACATAATCATCATCAAAGGAAGATGCGGTACCACTAACATAAACACGCCACATATAAGTGTGATTATCATTAGAATTATTTGTTATACCTGAGGAAGGCAATGAAGCATAGGTTGGAAAAGTATTTTGAACATAACTGGTAGAGTAATAATCAACTATTTTATATGGAATAGAACCGTAATTACTATCACTTACCTCAGATCCATTAATACTACCAGATCTTGACCAACCATAACTAGCTTCATCAATTGACCAAGAATAATCGAAATAATTTTGTGATTTTCCAATATAGGGATCTACCTCGATTGATTTTGTGCCTGTTGAGGTTTGTAAAATATCAGTAATCTCAAAATCAGCCAAATTGGTCTGACCACTATTGGTTAGTGTAACCTCATATTTTATTACATCACCAGCATCATTTTGACCATTTGAATTTGTATCGGTTATTTGTTTTACCTTTTTGACAACCTCAATTCCTTTGAGGTTATCAAGGTTTGTATAAGTTGGATCATTCACTGCAGGAGTAGAGGGGTCATCACTTGTACTGCTCATTGTAACGCTGACTCCACTTGGTGTGGTAAAGTTCACTACTGCATCTACTTTATTGTAAAGCTCCTGAGCACTGTCGATAATACTTTGATCTAATGTGAGGGTTACAACATAGGTTGCAGATACTCCAGGCGCTAAAGTGCCAAGTCTTGGATCAATGTTTATTGAAAGCGGAGTAGCGCTTGAGACATCAGGAGTCGAAGTGTAGGTATAGGTATAAATTGGAGACATAGAATCTCCTTTTTCAAGCTGAATGCCATAGAAACGCATTCCATAACCATTCGTGTATGGATACTGAATACCTACCCGGGTTGTCCCAACATTAGTTCCAGTGGTAAAAGTATGAGAGAAACGCTTAACCTTGTAGGACTCCAGGTAAAATCTTGTGGATTTTTGGGCATTGGTCCAGTTTGTAGAATAATTACTTGCCCAACTTTTTCCATCAGAATCATCATGAAACATTAAATAAAATCCATCAGCATATTCGTTACTTGAATATGCAGTTGTATTATTATCTCTGGGAAGGGTAAATACGGAAAGGGTATACTGGGTATTATCCTCTAAATTGGGAATTTCAATATATTTCCAGCCTTTCTCCCAAGCATTATTGAGGGTGTAATTAGAGGCGCTATTGTAAAAATGGATAAAATGATTATAATAGTTTTGGGCTGAAACAGCTTTATATCCCTGAGCATTCCCCCCAGTGTTATCGGTATAACCCTCAGTTAAGCCGGTATTTGCAGTTGTGGCACCAGTGGTGGCTCCAGCGAAATATATATAGGTGTCGTCAAGTGTTGGAATCCATGGCTGATCATAACTAGGATGATGATCAAAATAATTTACATTATTATAATGTGCATAATCTATATGCCAGTATTGTGAATCCCAAGTATTATAATTTCCATTAAATGAAAAATTTGAGGATTTTTTAATGTAGTTAAAGGGTGGGTCAATCAACACATTTGTAGAGGTACCCAACCATACCAGCTCTGGCTGTAAAATAGTCTGAGATAACTGATTGGTGAGGGTATCGGAAAGGGTAAATGTTACGCTAACTTCCGATGTATTGGTAACGATTATGGTATAAACAATTTGATCGTTAACCTGAATTAATCCGTCTCCATCTAAATCAATTGGATTGGCCGCTTTTGTGATGCTAAGTCCTGGATTTAAACAGTTTACATCCCATGTAGTATCCACATAATCTTCAACTCCATTCGAGTTTTGATCCAGTAGGGCTGTATATCCATCACTACCGCTAGTGACCTTACCTTTGCTATTAACAGTAACAGAATTTCCACCAAGTTTTCCATCGCCATTTGGATCGGTAAATCCAGCTTCGATTACATCATTACAACCATCGTTGTCCGAATCTAAATTGAACAGATCAACAACAGTAGCTGTAGTAGTATTTGTAGGTGAAAGGCCCTCAATTGCATCGTGGGCACCGTTACTGTTTGCATCAACAAAGCCGGTGTCGTTTACATCAATCATCCCATCACCATTTGTATCGTAACTTTGATAACCTGCTTCTTTAACATCATATATCCCATCGTTATCAGAATCGATATCGATTCCATTTCCTTTTGAATCTCCATCTACATCACATGTAAGGGTTACCTGTGAGGAGAGAACAATGCTATCAACTAAAATCGCAACATTAGACCCCGGGGCGTAAGCGGATAGTAATACAGCTATTCTATGAGTGTTGGGCCCAGTGGTAAACTGGAAGGTCTGCTGTGTCCAGGCAGATGGGGTAACAGCCAATTGGTCAACAGCAAAATCAGAATCCATACCTTGAACTTGAACAAGAGTAGATGCTCCATCTGCATATGTGGAAGATGATATTCCCCCATCCATATGATAATAAGTAAGGTTGTAAGTAGTATTAGGATATACAAACTCCTGGACCATAATCCTATCAAAATCTTCAATCCCGTGAGAAGTCTCATTCCAATATGTTCTGGTATTTGATGGATTAGAAGTTCCAGAAATGGTAGCACTTTGCAATAATTCCAAAAAGAATTGGCCCGCCTGAGGAGCCCAATTTACTCCATTTACAAATCTAGCATCCCATATTCTACCCCTTCCATCTACCGAGCTAAATGGAGAAACAACATTTGATAGGGGGAATTTAGAATTAAAGTTTGTAGCGGTATTAACTGGTCCACCTCCGGTATCATAATTGTCAAATGAGGTGCCGTCAAGTTGGAAGTCTATACATTTTTCAAAGGAATCTAAAACCCCATCATTATCATCATCAATATCCAAAAGATCAGGAATCCCGTCACCGTCATTGTCAAGTCCAACGGCGAAGAATGTAGGATCATCCTCAGTATTTCCATCAGTGTCATCACCATCATCACTAACATCCGAGGTGTCGTCTGTAGATTCAGGATTTCTAGCTGATGAACCGCTAAAAGTTATTGTATTAAATACTCCCCCTTCATCAAGAGACAATTGATTTACAGTAAAGGTTGCAGTATAGGTAATAACACCCCCCACAGTTAGTGTTGTTGCTGTGGAGGCGTTAGTACCACTTACAAAAACAGGTGTACTGTCAAGTGATAATGTCGCTCCTCTAGCCGAGGTTAGAGTATCGACAAATGTAAGTCCATCGATTTGATCCGTACCCGTATTTGATACTGTTATTGTAAATACTATCTTATCCCCTACGTTATCAACTCCATTTCCATCATCAACCTTAGCAGCTGTTTTTGTTACTTCAAAAGAGTTTAATACCCCTGTAAAGGTTATGGTCTTATCATTCTGGGTGTTACCATCGGTATCATCTCCATCGTCACTATGATCAATAGCATGAAGTGTTTGAACCCCCTCCGGGAAAACATAGGCCCTAGCAATTACTTGATTCATTACACCTCCAGCGGTGACATCTCCAGCTACAATAGTATATGTTGCAGTGTAAGTTGCAACCTCGTCCACAATCAGCGTTCTAAAAGGAGAGCCATTTGAGCTTGAGTTAAATACTATACCACTACCATCAAGACTTCTTGTATTACTTGAAATATCTGTAAGAACATCCTCCAAATAAATCGATCTTAATGTCACATTACCATTATTTTTTACCTTGACTGTATAGATGAGTTTATCTCCTGCAGATACTAGACCATCGCCATCTAAATCTGTCTCACTTACGGTTTTTGTTACTTCCAAACTTGGGGTAGAAGTAATGGAATAAACCGTTGGATCTGCTCCAGTATCTCCCCCTCCCGTTAGACCATCGTCACTAGTATCACTTACAGTTTGTAGTCCTTGAACATCTGTAGCAGAGACTACAACAGAGTTTACAACACCCCCATTATCTACACTCGATGCGTTTAGAGTATATGTAACGGTATATGTTTTTATCTGCCCTGGAGCAAGCTCATTGGGATCAGTTGTTGTAAGAGAACTTGAAAAACTAAGGGTATTTGTATCAAGGTCAGTGAATGTGTCATTAAGATCAAAGTCTTTTAAGGTAACATCACCAGTATTTAAAATTGAAATTGTAAATAAAAGTGAATCCCCAACGCCAATCTCTCCATCAAGATCATTATCTGTTGCTTGAACTGTCTTGGTTACAGTTATCGATGGACTTTTGGATATTGGATGATCTATATTTAAAGAGGTATCGGTAACCGTTTGTGTTCCTCCTATAACTCTTGGAGCACTAGCCTCAACTGATGCTACATTTCTTGTTCCACCAAAATTCACAGCATCTTGATTTACGGTAAAGGTTACCATAAATGTTGAAACCTCTCCCACGGCCAAAGTATTTGAGGGTGATCCAGCTGTTGATGAGATAAATGTTAACGTGGTGGATAAAGAAAGTGTCCCTGTATCCAGGCCAGAGAGAGAATCTGTAATATCGATATTATTAAGAGGAGTCTGCCCTGTATTTGAAACGGTTATTGTATAAGTGATTATATCTCCCAGGTTGACATTTCCACTTGAATCCACATCGGTAACACTTGCTGTTTTGGTAATCTCAACAGATGGGGTTACAGTGAGGTTTACAATTGTTGGATCATCCACAGCAAGTGTTGATGGATCATCACTTGTTGAGGTCGCCTGCAATGATATACCTGCAGGGGTTGTGAATGTTCCTGTAACTGTAGCTGTATTTACCAGTTTTTGATGATTATCAACTATTGATTGAGTAAGTGTAAGTGTGACCTGATAAGTGGCCGCATTACCAGGTCCTAATTCTATGACTTTTGGGTCTGCTTCTATAGATGCTGTAGTTGCCGATACAGCATTGTTATATGTATAAGTATATACTGGTGACATACTTGGCCCCTCTTCTAATTGAATCCCATAGAACCAGGCCCCAACATTTCCTGCATATGGGGGGGCTATACCAACTCTTGTAATGTCAACACTTGAATCCGTTGTAAATGTATGAGAGAACCTATACACCTGCTGTTCCTGAAAATAAAATCTGGGTGATTTTTGGGCATTATTCCAGTTGGTAAGAAAATTTCCATCAACATCAGTCCATGTCTGCCCCGTTCCACCGTCGTGGAAAACAAATTGAAAGCCTTTATTAAATGTATCGGATCCGGTCTGGGAACTATTATATGGGTATGCAAAAACAGATACAGTATACTGAGTATTTGGCTGTAGACCACTTACCTCTTGGTAGAACCACTTCTTTGAATTAACATCTGATTCATTACTATAATTATTTTGATTTCTAAATCTTATAAAATGATTGTAACTAGGATTTGTTGCAGTAAGATTTGCAAATCCAGGGGGACTTTTGGTTACAAGTGATTTATAATTTCCGTTTTGCAGCTTAGGTAGAACTTGCAAACCAGTACTTAATTTGGATTGATTCTCGGTAGCTCCAGAGCTAGGAGTAAAATAAACTAGCGCCTCTGCTGGTTGGGTTCTAAGAGTCTGAATCATTTCAATTCTATTATTATCATCAGCACCGGTTTTGTGCCATAAGCTGTTATTAAAGCTATTGTTAGAAGTGTAATTAAATCCTGCAGATCTTTTTAAAAGGTTCTCTGGAACATTAAAGGTAGTTGGGGTGGTAAGGCCAACAAATTCAAGATCTAGATTTTGAATCGTTTGTGATGATTCATTTGTTAGAACATCAGTAAGTTGTATTGTATAACTAATTGCTCCAGTATTTGTAACAACCACTGTGTAGAGAATTTTGTCATTCAGTCCAAGTACGCCATCTGAATTGACATCAATTTTTTCAGCTGACTTTGTCATGTCTATAGTCAAATTATCTGAAAAACATGCAACATCATATGATACCTCTTGATAATCTTTAATGCCATTGCTGTTTTGATCCAAGGGGATAGTATATCCATCACTTCCACTGGTTACTTTCCCATTAGCATCCTGAGTAATTGGTGAGTTTCCTAGTTTACCATCATTATCTCCATCTGTGTACCCCGCCTCTTTAGAGTCATTACAGTTGTCATTATCAGAATCAAGATCAAACATATCCACAGTGGTATCGCTATCAGTATCTGTAGGTGTTCTGGACTCTATTGAATCGTGAGCTCCATTATCATTATTATCCACAAATCCTGTGTCATTGGAATCTATTCTTCCATCATTATTTGTATCAAATTCTCCATTTCCAGATTCAACAACATCATAAATACCATCATTATCCGAATCAAGATCTAATCCATTACCCACTGAATCATTATCTATGTCTCCTTGACAAGTCTCTTGTGGTTCTATTGAAATTCCATCTAGCTGGATTGATACATTAACTCCGGGAGCATAAGCTGAGAATAATATTGCAATGCGATGGGTATTGGCATCAGTTGTAAATTGGAAAGTTTGCTGAGCCCAATTGGTTGGAGCTACAGTTAATTGATCTACAGCAAAATCTGTCTGCATTGATTGAACTTGCAAAAGTGTAGATCCTCCATTACCATGAGATGCCTCAAGTAAGCCTCCATCTTTATGGTAAAATTTTATTGTGTAAGTAGTACTTGGATAAACAACCTCCTCAACCATAATCCTGTCAAAATCTCCAATACCAGATGATGTTTCGTTCCAATATTCTCTTTTATTAGTAGGAGATGAGGTTCCAGCCAAAAACGCATTTTGTAATAGTTCAATAAAATATGAATTGGCTCCAAGCCCAGGCGCTGGTGACCAATTAACATTATTTCCATCGGTTCTATTATCCCATATCTCACCATCTCCATTTACAGAGGTAAATGGAGGAGCAACCGTTTTAGCAGGGAACTGAGAGTTTTTATTTTCTGCAGGATTTACTGGAGAACCGGGTTTGTAATAAGTCTCAAAACTTGTACCATCCAGATTGAAATCAATACACTGCTCGAAAGTATCAAGTACTCCGTCATTGTCATCATCTATATCAAGATTATCGGGTATTCCGTCAGAGTCAGAGTCAGTTCCTAAGGGAACAAAAGTTGGATCATCACCAGTGTCGCCCGCTCCAGTATTTCCATCATCACTAATATCTTTGGTGTCTAATTCTCCTGGAAAAGGATTTCGAGCAGATGAGCCTTTAAAGGTTATTGTATTAAATAGTCCTCCATCTTTAATTGATAAATCATTAACCGTAAATGTTGCGGTGAATGTAATAGTTCCATTTACTTTAAGGGTGGTTGAATTAGAACCACTTGTTGCACTTATAAAAGTTGGGGTTCCAACAAGAGACATTGAATTTCCTCTAGAGGATGTTATTGTGTCTACAAATTCTAAATTATTGATTTGATCGACTGATGTATTGGAAACAGTAATCGTGAATACTACTTGATCTCCAGCGTTATCAATGCCATTTCCATCATCAACCTTTGTAGCGGTTTTAATTACTACAAAAGAAGGTATTGTCCCAGTGTAAGAGATTGTTCTATCATTGGTTGTGTTTCCATCGGTGTCATCTCCATCATCACTTACATCTTGTGCCCTTAACACTGGGTTTATACCATTAGGATAGTAGAATGTCTTTGCTGTAGCTTGATTTATTACACCGCCTGCAGTCACATCACCTGCTACTATCGTGTAGGTCGCTGTAAAAGTAGCCACTTCTCCAGATTTTAAAGTCCCCTGAGTTGAACTCATTGAATTACTTACAAATACTGGTAAATTCGAGTTATCAAGGTTTCGTGTATTACTAGCAAGATCAGTGATAACATCTGTCACATATAATGAGGCTTGAGTAATATTACCAGTATTTTTTACAAGAATAGTATAGGTGAGTTTATCTCCGGTAGATATAATTCCATCACCATTTAAATCATTATTTACAAATGTTTTAGTTACGTCAAGTGATGGGTTTGCAGCAATTTGATAAAGCGTTGGATCACTGTTTGTATTTCCAGCTCCCGTGTCACCATCGTCACTTGTATCATTAACGAAAATATTATCTGTTATATTACTGGCAACAACGACGACTGAGTTAGATAATCCTCCATTATCTACATCTGACTGAGTTATAACATATGTAGCTGAATATGTTTTTGTTTGTCCAGGTGCTAGCTCATTTGGATCTGCAGTTGTTATTGAACTAGAAAGGCTTCTTGAGTTATTCTCTAAATCTTTAAATGTCTCAGTGAATGTAAAGTCTTTAAGTGCTTGATTTCCAGTATTTAAAATTGTTATTGTATATACTAGTGTGTCTCCTACTCCTATCTCACTGTCTGAGTCATTATCTACTGCCGCTACAGTTTTAGTAACTGTAATCGACGGGCTTGCGATAATGACTGTATCTATATTCTCTGAGGTATCAGAGATCGTCGTAGAGTTTGCGTTATCAATTCCGCTTACAGTTACTACATTTCTCATACCTCCTAAATCAGCTGCATTTTGGTTTATTGTAAATTTCGCAGTATAGTTAGCCTGCTCATTTACAAGTATTACATCTGAATTAGAGCCTCTTGTAGCGGATACAAATGTTAAAGACTGCGTGAGTGATAATGTTCCTGTGCTTAGTCCTGTTAGGGTATCTGTTACAACTATTGAAGAAATATCAATATTTCCAGTATTTGATATAGTAATAGTATAGTTTGCAACATCCCCAATATCATTTATTCCATTTCCATTTGTATCGCTTACGGTTACAGTTTTTACAATATTAATTGAGGGATTTGCAGGGATTCCATCAATTGTTGCGTCATCTGTAAGATTTCCATCGTTATCGTCTCCATCATCTGAGGTGTCAGTAACAGCGGTATTGGATGGATCTTGAGCGGTAACAGATGCAATATTAGAGAGTCCTCCCGCATTAACAATATCTTGAGTAATAATTACATAGGCGCTGAATATTGCCATTTCATTGGGCTTGATAACTCCAAAGTTTGACCCTAGGGAAGAGGAAACAAAACTTGGCCCTACAAGTGTTGGGGTATGGGTCCCAGCGATGGTTGATACGATGTCTTGAACAACTAATTCACCTGAGGGAGCTCCGTCAGCTCCTAATGTATTATTACCTGTATTGCTTATAGTAATTGTATAATTAATTCTATCCCCTGCACTTATTTCTCCATCGCCATCTAAATCTTGATGAGAGGAGGTTTTAACTACATCAATCGATGGATCAGCAGTAATAGGTGTAACTGTGGGGTCATTTAATCGATTCCCATCTGTATCGTCACCATCGTCACTGTCATCTGATACAAGAGCATTGGCGGGATCTCTTCCAGTTGCCTCAACAGTATTTTGAAAACCTGTCTGGTCAATTGCTTCTTGGTTTACTGTAAATGTTGCAGTATACGAAGCAGACTCCCCAACCTCTAGTGTTCCAGAGGCAGACCCCCCGGAAGAGCTTAAGAATTTTACCCCTGGACTATTAAGAGATAAAGAAACACCATTCACACCAGATAGCTGATCATTAAGCGCAATACTGGTAAGTCTTACATTTCCGGTATTTGTAACAACTATTGTGTAAACCGCCGTATCACCAAGTTGAATTTTGTTAGAATCTGCCTGAGTCACTTGGACTGTTTTAGAAATATCAAGCTTTCCATCGTAGGTAAGTTTTACTACTGTCGGGTCATCTGTAGTGTTACCATCTAAATCATCTCCATCATCACTATTATCAGAAACGGAATTATTTGCAGCCGTGACATCGTCAGCAGCAATTGTTGCACGATTTGACATTAATCCAGCGGTAATATCAGCTCCAACAACTGTATAGGTAGCAGTGTAAGTTAATTGGCCTCCGGCAAGAATTAGTGTTGAACTTGAACCGGCTGTTGCTGATGTAAAAGTTGGTCCAGAGTCAAAAGGGACAACAGTGCCTGAAGCAAATGGTCCCCGTTTATGAATATCTGTAAGGTTTATGTTTTCAAGGGTAACATTTCCAGTATTTAGAATCACTATTGTGTAGGTAATAACATCTCCAGCGCTTGGTAATCCATCTCCATCATCATTTAAAACAGCAGTCTTAACTACTTCAACTCCAGTTTGGATATTTAATAGAGTGATGGTTTTATCATTTACCAAATTACCATCAGTATCAATCCCGTCATCACTTAAATCACTTACATCAAATCCAGCAGAGGGATTAGACTTAGCATAAACAGTAACCTGATTTTCAATCTGGCCTGTTGCCGTATCACCTGCTTGAATTGTATAGCTTGCAGTATAAGTATATGATTGATTTGGCTGAAGTGGATTGTTTGATCCCCCTGTTATTCCAGGTGCATCATAATTTCTTGATGTTCCTCCGCCATTTCGAAGATCGTCAGAGAAGAAAAGATTACTTAGGTTTATTTGTCCCGTATTTAAAACTGTAATTGTATATCGAATTATATCCCCAGCTCCAATTTCACCATCTCCATTATCAATTACCTGTGCACTTTTTGTAACATCCAAAGACTTTACAATTGTTGCTGTCGTGACTGTTGGATCGTCTGCTGTATTTCCATCATTGTCTATCCCATCATCGGAGGTGTCAGAAACATTATCCGTTTGACCTGGGCTATCTGCTATTACCTTTAGGCTATTTCTTATTTGACCAGAGTTTGCTGCTGAGGCAGATATTTGGAATGTTGCTCTATATCTTTCTATTTCACCAATGCTAAGTGTTCCTTGAGCTGAGCTCTTAGTAGAGGAAACGTAAGTTGGCCCTGATGTAAGTGAGAGATTATTTCCAAGTCCATCTGTAAAAGTGTCATTAAATCCAACTCCACTTATAGTAACATTTCCCTTGTTTTCTATAAAAATATCATAAGTAATTATATCTCCTACATCATTTGTACTACTGTTATTTACATCATCAACTGAAGCAATTTTTGTTACTTCAATAAGTGGTACATGTGGGATTGTAGTATCCACACAGGTATCTAAGGAGTCGTTAATTGTACTTCCTGTAGATTTTACAATTGCTTGTGCAGAAAAACAGTTTCTAATTTGACCTGAGTCAATCGTTGATTGGTCAAGGGTGAAAGTAGCCTGATATTCAACTTTTTCTCCTGTAAATAATGTTCCTGTTGTAGTTCCATTCCCAGCACCTGCATCTGAAATATTTCCATGAGTTGATCCCTGAAAAACAACACCTGGCGGAGTAAAAGGAGCTGTTAAAGCTTTTGCATTTCCCCCTCCATCTACAAGTGCATCATCGGGTGCAATAGTAATTACCTCTTGAAAACCATTGTTAATTACCTCAACACCATAGGTTACGATATCGCCAGGTGACCAAACACCATTCCCATCCACATCTTGATAGCCTGAAAAGAATTTATTGACCTCAATCGAACCAGCTGTTGCCCCTGCTGTAACGATATTTCTATCGCTGGCTGTATCACCATCAAAATCGTTGCCATCATCACTTACGTCATTAACATCATTTGATTGACCTGGACTTGATGACTGGCCTGTAACTCCAAAACTAATTCCTCCTGCAGAAATATCTGATGAAGTTAAGGTGTAGGTTCCTGAATAAATTTCAGTTTCATTGGAAATTAATGTTCCCGCTACATTTGATTGGCTTGAACTTTGATATGTGAATGTAACTGTTCCTACAACACTATTATTATCTATTCTTTTTACACTTGTATCTGAAAAATTTAAACTGTTTAGTTGAATGTTACCATCATTCTTTACATGCAGATTAAAATTAATAACATCTCCAGCAGTTATATTTCCACTGCCATCTACATCTGTAACATTAGTAAAAGAGGTAATGTTCATAGATTTAGTTTGAGAAAAAGCAAACTGCGTCAGAAACATCCCCATTAATATGGTGATAATTCTTAGTGCATTTGTTTTAAATATTTTTCTCAAAATATGATTAGTTAATTGACATTATATATGTAACTAAGTTTTGGGATTTTTTAAGGCCCATTTTTATTCGGATTTTATATCGGCAATTTTCGATCGTACGGTAATTCCTTTGATATATTTCACCAATAGATTTAGAGTCTAAATTCATCTTTAGACAGGCACAAATTTTTAATTCTATGGGAGTCAAGGTTGGGTGCTTAACAATCAGGCGGTTGTTAAACAATGGATAAATAGTAATAAACCTCTGTTCAAATTCTATTTGAGCAGCAGAAGACATACTTTTTAATTGTTTGATACAAATTTATCTAGATCATCTAAGGCAGTGTTAACTAAAGTTTTAAAGAAATTAACAATTATTGTTAATAAAGCGAAATGCAGTAATTATGCAGTAATTTGTGCTTAATTTATTAGTGAAGTAGGTATAATAAGTGAGTTATATGTGTGGTATAAAAAAATAAAAAAAGGGGGTAAAAAAAATAAAAAAGATATTTATGTGAGTATTATATGGGTAATACATGAGTAATAGATGTGTTAATAAAAACTAATCTAAATTTGTTAAATAATTGAATAAATCAGTTTGTTTGTCAATGTTAAGTTTCCTTCTGAGTCTATAACGCTGACTCTCAACTGTACGTGTAGAAAGGTTATTAATGCTAGCAATATCTTGATTGGTTTGGTTCATTTTAATATAAGCACACAGTCTTAAATCGGTAGGTGAAAGATTTGGGTGCAAGTTTAACAACGTTTTGAAAAAATCAGGAAAAGCTTTGGTGAATTGATTCTTAAAAGAATCGAAAGAACTTCTTGATTTAATAATAGAATCTAGCTCTTTAGTTAATTTAGGAGTAGAAAATTGATTAACCTTAGATTTATTGGAATCATTATTAGTCGCTATATTTAAATTATCACGAAGATTTCTTAAATTATTATTACGTTGTTCTATATATGTAGCAGTACTTAATAATTCGAGCTCTTTATTTTTAAGTTCTGTATCAATAAATTCTCTTTCTAAAGCTAAACGATTATTTTTTTCTTTCTGAAAATTAAATCTTACTCTTAAAGAAATTAAGAAAACAGAAAATAAGATTAGGGTAATAATTAACCCAAAAATTAAATAATAATAATTTAACCGCTGATCGTTTATTTCCTTCTGCTTTTCTTTTAGTAAAAGACTGGTCTCGAGGCTAAGAATTGAATTATTTAATTTATTATCTGAGATAGATGCTTTAAGGTTGATTATAGAATCTTTAACACTAAGTAATTGATCTTTTTTTGATTGTGATGAATATAGATTATCCATTACTTCATAGACCTTAATTTTAATTGCAGGAGAATTAACCCCTATTTCCATTAAAAAGGATAAATTTTTCTGTAATAAAGAATCTGCCTGGTTGAATTTCTTTAATCCTATATAAGACTTAGCTAATAAACAATCTGTTGTAATTAAGTCACTAAATGAGTTATTTAAAAAATTTCTGGACTTGATTAAATATGGAATTGATGTTTCATAATCGCTCAAATTATAATAGAATAATCCCAGCATATAATAGAATGTACCATAATTTGTTTCAATGTTTATTTGACCCTCTGGGTTATTACGCTCTGCAAATATTTCATTAAAAAACCCATCAACTAAGTTCTTATATTTTAAAACTAAGGCTTCATCAGCTGGTAAAACTAGTGACATCAAGTTATTATAAGAATAGATCGAAGCACCATATAAGTAATTAGATTGTCTTATTTTAAGGGATTTATCAAAATAAACCTTAGCGCTGTCCTTATTTGCTTTATTAAAAAAAACCTTGCCAATGTTATCATAGGCGGTTGGCAAGCCGTAGATTGAATTATGCCCTGGTGAAGAGCTAAAAACATTTCTAGCCATTTCATAATATTCAAAAGCCTTATCAAAATTTTTATTGTGAAAATAGACGTTACCAATATTTATTAATATCCATGGTGGGTAATTAACACCTGTATCTCGTTGATTATTTTTGTAGGAGGAAAAACAATCAAGTGCTAATTTGTAATAAGATAATGACTCAGAAAAAAGACCTTGTGTGAAAAGACCTTCAGCAATTAAGTTATAAGTATTTGTTAGTTGTGGGTTTGGGAAATCTTTTTGTGCCTTAGCAATATCAAAAAGCATATTAATTGACTTAAGTGGATTTGTTCCTCTAATTAACTTTACTGAGTCATTTAAAGCACGGTGTTCACTGATCGAATATTTTTGTGAAAATAAAGCAGTGTTCAATAAGAAAAATAATAAAAAAGCCTTCTTCATTCTATTATTTAAATTAGTCATTATCATTTAAATATTCTATTGAAATTTATTCATATTTAAAATATTATTAAGATAAAAATTAACTTTGTTGATGTTGATACAACGTTAGTATGAATTACTCAATAGAATCAGAAATAAAATTGGAGCAATCCCAAGAAAAGACTTGGGAACTAATATCAACGCCTGAAATTCTTGAAAGTGTTCATCCCTTTTGCAAGGAGAATAAAGTCCTCTTTTGGAAAGAAAATCACAAAAAAAAGGACCTATTGGTCTATCTAAACGGCTTAGAGTACTACAGGGAGTTCACTCGATGGGATGCCCCAAATGGATTTAAACTCAACATTGGAAAAAAAGAAGGGAAAAAATCAACGGTGATTTGGGAAATAAAAGGATCCGGAGCTCAATCTCAGCTAAAGATTAAAGTGCTTCCATACAGGTCAAATAAAATTCCCAAAATATTTTATTTCTGGGTCCACTATTTTTATATTAGACCAAAACTCAAAGAATATTTAAACTCAGTTTTGAAAGGGTTCAAGTGGTATTCAAATAATAGAATAAAAGTTAAAAAAAATCAATTTGGAACCCACCCTTGGTTTACGTAACTATTTATTAAAAACTATTTCTTAGGTAATCTTTCTACCAATTGATCTGGAGTTGACCCTTCGACGTCCTTTAAATGTTCATCTATTTTATGTAACATCTTGTCCACTAAATCTGGATGATCCGTGGCAACATCATATTTTTCAGAAATATCAGCACGGAGATTGTAAAGCTCTGGTGGGTCTAAAATAATAGTAGGTCTACCATAGTGAACTGGTTCTCTTTGCTTAACATGTAATTTAAATTGTTCTGTTCGGTAGCCATGAAGTTGAGCAAAACCCCAATAGTAAAAATCTTTCCTTGGACTTACTGCTTTTTCTGTAAGTACTTTAGACAAATCATACCCATCCATTTTGCGGTCCTCAGGCACTTTTCCACCTGAAAGCGAAGCAAAAGTGTTAATCAAATCAAGCGTCGAACCCATTTGATTAACAACCCCTGGCTCAACAAGCCCTGGACCCCAGAAAACTGTTGGTACTCTTTGACCCCCTTCAAAAGTAGTTCCTTTTCCCCCACGTAGGGGACCCGCTGAACCACCATGCATTTTGAAACTGAGCCAAGGACCATTATCAGAAGAAAAAACGACCACTGTATTTTCATCTAAATTATTTCTTTTTAAAGCCTCAAGTACTTGACCTACGCTCCAATCAATTTCCTCAATTACATCAACATACAAACTTGCTTTACTTCTTCCCATGAAATCATCAGATGCAAAAAGTGGAATATGAGGCATGCTATGGGCGAGATATAAAAAGAAAGATTGATTTTTATTTTTATTAATAAATTCAACTGCCTTTTTAGTATAACGTTTTGTGATAGTGGTTTGATCAACTGGTCTTTCAATTTCGATTGTATTTTCAACCAGGGCAATATTGTACTGATCGGCTGGCGCTTTAAAATTAGGATTAAGTAAATTTTCCCGGTAGGATTTACTAGTTTCGCGGTCCTTATTCATATCATTTGAATATGGAATCCCAAAATAGGAATCAAAACCTTGATTTATAGGAAGATACTTTGGTAAGTGGCCTAAATGCCATTTTCCGACTGCTCCTGTTGCATATCCCTGATCTTTTAAAACCTCAGCAATTGTTACTTCTTCTTGTTTCAAACCATTTGCAGAGTTAGGAAAAAGAACAGCTCTTTTTGATGAAGTCATCCCTGATCTAATAGGATATCTTCCGGTCATTAAAGCTGCCCTGCTTGGGGTACAAACTGGATCAGCTACATAGAACTGTGTCCACTTTTGACCTTCAGTAGCCATCTGATCGAGGTTTGGAGTACGAATTATAGGACTACCAAAAACTCCAATATCTCCATAGCCTAAATCATCACAAAAAATAATTACAAAATTAGGTTTATCGTTTGATTGACTAAAAAGGAATGTCGCATTGAAAAATATCAAAAAAATAAATATGTTCTTCATTTTAAAACCCTCTTCCTTTATCTCTAAACCCATCTGTTGAGTTGGATCCTTTAATCACATGTGATAGCTGTTCAGGCCTTGATCCCTCTACATCCTTAAGGTGTAAGTCCATTGTCTTAAGCATTTGTGACACTTCATTTGGGAAAGTCTCAGCTATATCATATTTCTCTGAGATATCTGCCCTTAAATCATAGAGCTCAGGTTTATCAAGAATAATTGTAGGGCTACTATAGTTAATATCTTCTCTTTGTTTTACATGAATTTTATACTGTTCTGTCCTGTACCCGTGAAGCTCAGCAAAAGCCCAATAAAAAAATTCTTTTCTAGGGCTTTCAGCTCTTTCAGAAAGAACCTTAGATAAATCATAGCTGTCCATTTTTCTGTCTGATGGTGTCTTTCCTCCTGATAGTGAAGCAAATGTATTTAAAAGGTCAAGTGTCGATCCCATTTCATTAATAACTCCTGGTTTAACAATGCCTGGGCCCCAAAAGACTGTTGGAACTCTTTGACCCCCTTCAAAAGTAGTTCCCTTACCTGAACGTAATGGACCCGCTGAACCACCGTGCGTTTTAAAAAGGAGCCATGGCCCATTATCTGAAGTAAACACAACTACAGTATTTTTATCTAAATTATTTTTCTTAAGTGTCTTAATAACTTGACCAACACTCCAATCAATCTCCTCAATCACATCAGTAAATACACCTGCCTTACTCCTTCCTTTAAACTCATCTGAAACAAAAAGTGGAATATGGGGTAAACTGTGCGCCAGATATAAAAAGAAAGGTTTTTCTTTATTTGTTTCTATAAAATTTACTGCTCTTTCTGTGTATCTTTTAGTTATCGTTAGTTGATTTGCAGGGCGTTCAATTTCTGTTGTATTCTCTATTAATGGAACATCAAATCTATTAACATCAGAAAAATAGTGAGGATCATCTGCCTTTTCTAAATACTCGCCAAAAAACCCATTATGATTCATGTCATTTGAATATGGTATTCCATAATAGGAATCAAAACCCTGAGCCTGGGGAAGGTATTTCGGAAGATGTCCCAAATGCCATTTTCCAATAGCAGCAGTGGAATAACCCTCATCTTTTAGTACTTCAGCGATTGTAATCTCCTCAAGGGGTAATCCCCTAGATGAGTCTGGAAATAAAACCACTCTTTTTGCTGAAGTCATACCGGATCTAATTGGATATCTACCTGTCAGTAATGCTGCTCTACTTGAAGTACAAACGGGATCGCCAACATAGAATTGAGTCCACTTTTGACCCTCATCAGCCATCATATCAATATTTGGTGTGCGAATAATTGGATTTCCAAATGCTCCAATATCACCATAACCCATATCATCACAAAATATTACTATAAAATTTGGTTTGTCTTTTGATTGCGCAAAAACAAAAAATGAATTAATTAAAATGGAAATAAATATTATTTTTTTCATGTGGTTTTATTTTTATTTCAATAAGTAAGATAATTAGATTAAAAGATTTTTTTTGTTTTAATTGGATTTTGTTTTAAAAACAACTGAGCCTCTTCTCTTTTTGGAATTGATGTTTGCGCTCCCTTTACCGTAACCGATTGAGAGGCGGCGGCATGACTAATTACAATGGCTTTTTCTATAGTTAAAGCTCTTGTTATTCCATCGGCTAAATACCCATTGAAAATATCTCCAGCGGCGGTAGTGTCTACTGCATTGACAGAGGGGGCTGTGAAATGAAAAGCCCCTTTTTCACTCACCCAGACACTCCCTTTTTCTCCAAGTGTAACAATACAGTGTTTTACCCCTTGAGCTAAAATCATTTGGGCAGATCTCAAAGCACTATCCTTGTCTATAACTGAAATCCCCGTCAAAATTTCAGCCTCAGACTCATTGGGGGTAATCATCCAGATTTTCTTTAGCTGTAAAGGGGTCAGCTTAATTGCAGGTGCCGGGTTTACTAAAATTCTAACACCTTTATCAAAACAAAAGTCAATGATTTTTTCAATTGTTTTAATAGGGATTTCAAATTGAACTAATACTAGATCGGAACTAGCTATGTCTTTAAGAAAAGGTTTAAGGCGGTCAAACGTGAGGGTCCCGTTTGAACCTGAAGCCACAGCGATGGAGTTTTCTCCTTTTTTAGAAACAAATATTTGAGCTATTCCCGACGGCTGTTCTAAATCAGTAAGGACATACCTCTGAGGTAATTCCTCCTCTTTGAAATGTTTTTTCATCCCCTGGCCAAAACCGTCATCTCCTAACTGAGTTATGAAATTTATGTCGGCTCCAGCTCTTTTGGCAGCTACTGCTTGGTTGGCTCCTTTGCCACCAAAAATAACGGAAGACTCTCCGCCTATAACTGTCTCTCCGATCTTTGGAATATGATCAAGATAAATGACCAAGTCTGTATTGCTGCTACCTATTACAAATAAGCCCATCTAATTCTAAATTAATTTAGCAGCAATTATCAGTGCTATTCCTAATACAAACAAGACGAACATAAAAGGAATCAACCAAAAACTTTTACTTGGAAGATCTTTAAATTCTTTCCAAATAAAAACGCCCCAAATAGCAGCTACAAGTGTAGCTCCCTGTCCAAGTCCATATGCAATTGCAGGTCCTGCTTGGTCTGAAGCAATTATATTAAACGACATACCTATTCCCCAAATTACTCCTCCAAGAATTCCAATCAAGTGGAGTTTTGTATTACCCATAGTGAAGTAGTCACTGAAACTTACCTTTTCTCCTGAAAAAGGGCGATACATATTAATCGTGTTAAACAAAAAACTAGAGATGATTATACCGAGTGAAAAAATAACTAAAGCTGAATAGGGTGTTAATTTGCCAGCCTCTGGAATTATAAAGTCTGTTGCCATTGACGCTGCAACATATTTGTAAAAGAATCCCATAGCTATCCCTGCAGAGACAGAGAATAAAATTCCCTTAAGTGGATTTTCATTGGTTTTTTGTAAAATTTTCTTGTAAGCTATGCCATCAATTAAAATTGCTATAGCTACTAATATTACCCCAACAATAAGAATCAACGGGTCTCCCTCTGGCTGTGCAATATAATTGGTAAAAACTCCTAGAACTAAAGCAATACCAATACCAATGGGGAAGGCGATAGCCATTCCCGCAATTTCGATTGCAATAACCAGTAGAAGGTTAGCAAAATTAAAAATGATTCCACCAATAAATGCTGATGTTAAATTACTCATTTTAGCTTGCTCAAGATCATGTAAAAAACTCCTGCCAAAATCTCCAACAGATCCAAAAGTAAAAGCAAAAAATAAGGTGATTAGCAAAATTCCAAAAGTGTAGTCCCAATAAAAAAGCTGGAAAGGCCATTTTTGACTCGCTAATTTTTGAGTATTGGCCCATGAGCCCCAGCATATCATTGTAATAAAACAAAAAAGTACTGCTAAAGCATAATTATCAATTATAAACATTTTTATTTTTTAAAATTTAACACAAATTAATGTTCTAGTTTCCTAGGTAGAAATAGGTCCTTGGACCTGAATAATTTGAAGCAGTCTGATAATAAGGCATTAGCTCTATATCAGATTCAGCTATTTTAAATCTGGACTGAGAGCCCTCAATAGGGATTAATTTATCTAGCAGAACATTTTTATTTTTAGTATTTGTATTAATGAAGGGCTCTGGCCTGCCTAATTTGCTTCCAACCATCCTATTAAATTTATCCCTATCAAGAGAAAAATCATTTTTACTATTTAATTTTTCTGCGAGTGCAAAGGGTCCGTAAGTAAAAGCAATCCACCTTTTCCCTTCTTCTCCAATTTCTTCATGGGCTTTTAAATTAAACTGATAGTTTATATCTATCATATCCCCTTTTTTCCAACTTCCATTTATCTCATACTTCCCCCTATTATTTTTAATGTATTTGATTTGTTTATTATTAACCAAAACAGAATTAAGTGTGGTATTGGCGGGTATTCTAAACTCAACTTTGAATTTCTTTTTGATATCTACATTAAGATTAAAAGTTGTTTTATTTGTATATGGAAAGTTTCCAGAAATTTTCATACTACCTCCTCCAAATTCATCTGATAATTTAATACTTGCTGGGAATAGCGTGTTAATTGACAAGGCTCCATCTATAGTTCCAACTAAATTATTTGAATACATCTCCATTCCTCTTGGTTCGCTTGAGCCACAACAATGATAAAATGGATTATGTTGAGTCTTATTCTCGTTAGGGATTGTATAATATGCAAATTTATACCCATCAATGTCTTGATGTCTATATACCTCATTTATAATTGTTTGCTCAGCTTCATTAAAATATTTAGAATCACCTGTAAATTCATGTAGATGAATATTTAGCTGAACCCAAGTTGCATCAGAACAGCCCTCGACAAAAATTTTCTCTGGATGAAAAGCATCTTTATGAGCAAAACACTCTTTATTTCCATTATAATCTGTATGTCTACTCCATGGCCCTCCGGAAACTAGAATATGTTTATCTTTTATTTGCTCCCATCCATTTAGAACAGTAGTCAAATATTTTTCTTTACCTGTGCATCTATATAACCTGAGATAACCCAGTAGGTTAGCCATTAACTGGTATGCTTTACCGTCCCCTGAATTTACAACACTTCCCTTTTGTAACATATTTCCCATTAATCTTAATTTACTATTTTGCTCACTTACTTTAACCAGGTGTTCTGCAAAATCTAAATATTTTTTATCCAATGTCCTTTCATATAACATTACAATTGACTCTAAAATTGTCATTGAGGAAATTCCTTGTCTTGTTCCGTATTTAGTTATATCAGCTTTACCCTCTCCAAAGACTTCAATTAATAAATCTCCCATTTTTCTACAAGCATCGATTACTTTTTTATTAGGATAATATTTTTCATAAGTTAAAAGTCCGTATAAATTATAACGGTGAGTCCAAACGTCCCATCCAAATTTAAGGAAGCCCATATCTGATCCTACCATAGACATAGATTTATTTTCAAGCATTTTCATGAATCTATTTTCTTCAGCATATGTTCCCATGTATCCATTTTCAAGCTGAGTTGCAAGAAGTCTATTTACTAATTTGTCAATTTTCTCTTTATTATTTTTTAATTTTTCAGCTCTCCAATCTGCATTTTTATTTAAAATTGTCTGATTCTGTATTGAAAGGATTGATGAATGGAGCCATTTCCCTATGTGTTCCCCCTGCCATGGATGACTTCCAGGTTTATTTTCGAATCCATTAATTAAATACTCTCCAGCTAACATAAAGTTTAATCTATTTTGACGTAATAGATTTATTCTTTCACCGTGAACACCGAATTCACTTGAGGTCTTAAGTGCTTCCCACTTATTAGAGATAATTTTTTTATCTGACTTACTCTGGGAATAAGTGATTTGTGCCCCTACGATTAATATTAAAAGAAATAATTTTTTCATTTTATAAATTTTTATGATAGTTTTTTTATACAAACGTAATATGCTCCAATTAGATTTTGATCAGATCCTCTAGTGCTTGATCCCTCATCTAAATGAAAGAATGTATGTAAATAAATAGGTCCTTTTTCTAGATTGACATTAAATTTAATAGCTGTATCCTTTGGGTCAACTTTTTTAGTTAAACCCTCAAAACCATATGGGTTTTTATCACTAATGGACCTTAATTCTAATCCTCCTATATATATACTAGCTTGGGTAATCGGTAAGGCATGAGTTTTCGCTTTCCTTCCGCCAAGAGTATTTGGCACGCCAGTGATTGAAGCATTAGTTTCTTTAGGCCACCTTCTTAATTCTATTTCATATTCACCAGCATTATCTACCTCAAGGCACCAATAGCTGTTTTTTCTTGCTCCATAGCTAATTTGTTGTTGCTGGTCTACAAAAACATCAAGCCAATCTATAGCGGTAAGATTAGTTGGATTTTCGTGGGAAGAGCCAATAATTATTCTTTGAACCTCATTTGCGTCTTCTTTAACAGAATCCCACCACCTGTCTAATTCATTATCTAATATTTGAACAATTCCGGGGTTTTCGTCATATATATTTAATTGTTGCTTTGGATCGTTTTCAAGATTATAAAGCTCACGTGATTCTAGCAGCCTCCAATTTTTCCACAAAACAACTGCTCCTTCTTTTTTAAGAATAGTCTGACCGTGAGGGATTGGATAGCTTATGAAATTTGGCATTCGGCTATAGTTAATTATTAATTTTCTTTCTTTTGAAATTTCTTTTTTACCCTTAAGAATAGGGGCTAAACTCATTCCCTTTAGACTACTTCTATTTGATATTTTCAAACCACATAGCTCTACTAGAGTAGGAACAATATCAGTAACCCTACAAAGCCCTTCGACTTCATTACCTACCTCTTTAAAGTTCCCATTTTTCCACTTGATGAACAATGGAACACGATGACCTCCTTCCCATAGTTCAGTTTTCATTCCTCTCATACCGGCATTGAAATATGATTTTCCCATTGTGCTTCCATTGTCAGTAAGGAAAATTATAATTGTATCATCGATTACTCCTTTGGTGTCTAAAAAATTTGCTAAATCCCCTACATTTGAATCAATATTTCTTATCATTGATAGGTATTTGACTAACCCACTTTTTAATCCTTTTTGATTAGCGAATTTAGATTTCTCAAATAATTTTTCTAAAACTTCATAATCTTCTTGCTTAGGGTAAAGTGGTCCATGTGGAGTATTGGTCGCTATATATGCAAAAAAAGGTTTGTCCTCATCTATTGATTCCTCAATAAATCTTATAGATTCATTAAAAAATATATCTGTACAATATCCTTCATATTTTTGTTTTTTACCATTATGCCAATAAGTGTCGTCAAAATAATCATTCCCCCAAAAGTCAGAAACTGAACCAATATGCGAAGAAGGAAACCAAACAGATTCATCAAAACCTCTATCTTGAGGTCTATATGGATAATTTGACCCCATGTGCCATTTTCCAAAAATACCCGTTGAATATCCATTTGCTCCAAAAATATTTCCCATGGTAGGGATTCCAGATTTCAATAAGGACCTTCCGCTACTTACATTAGATAGTTGGTTAACGGCATTGTCAAGTCCCGTTAAGAGTTCTCCACGGGTTGGAGCGCACATAGGGGTAACATGAAAATTTTTAAACTGAACACTACTTTTGCCAAGTTTATCCAAATTTGGAGTTTTCAGTATTGGATTTCCATGCATTGATAACTCTGGATATCCCTGATCATCTGTCATAATTACAATTACATTTGGTTTTTTTTCAGAAGCCTGATCAAATCCAAAAATGTTTGTAACGCTTATAGTAAGCATGACTAGAATTAAATTTTTCATGCAATTTTGTTTGAATTTTTTTATAAGATAATAAATTAACTAAGATTCTATGATCTACCCTTTACTCTTCTATACTCCCTTATACCGCCTGAAAATTTATTGGGATCGAAATTTGGATTTAGTATTGCAGGTTGAGCATTAACCGAATTAAGTTCTTTATTTAAAAGATTTACCATCTCTTCTCTTTTTTCTGGATAAGAATCAATAAGGTTTAAGCTCTCCATAGGATCTAAAGCTAAATTGTAAAGTTCTAAGCTATTATCATCTAAATATTTAATAAGTTTCCAATCACCAGACAAGATAGAACTATATGGTGTAGTCTCATCATAGTGAGGATAATGCCAGTAAAAATTTCTTTTGGGTAACTTTGCATTGGATTTTAAAGCTGGAACAATACTAATTCCGTCAAGGTGTTCATCTGGCATAGTCTCAAGACCAATGCTCTCCAAAATCGTCGGATAAAAATCCATTGCAATTGTTGGCTCATTTGAAATAATTCCCTTGTTAATCCCAGGGCCTGAAATAATTAAAGGAACTCTAACTCCACCCTCATATGCAGTACCCTTATTTCCTCGATAATTTGGAACAAACTCATTTCCTTGACTACCATTATCTCCAGTAAAAATAATTAGAGTGTTATCTAACTGTCCAATCTGTTTGAGCTTTGCAACTATTCTGCCCACACTTTCGTCTAGACTCAACATCATAGCTGCCTTCCTAGGGTTTTTCATATAGTAATCCCTGTTTGGGTTATCAGCAAGTTTTTTTTGATACTTTTTTACATAATCAGGTTTTCCTGTTATGGGAGTATGAACAGTGTAATAAGACATATATAGAAAAAAAGGCTCGTCTTTTTTTCTGTCTAAATAATCAACTGCGCAATCTGTAAGAATATCCGTTAAGCAATCATCTGTTGTCCCTTTACCTGCCAAACCAGGGAAGTCTCTAAATTTAGGATAAAGAAAACGTCCCCCTTGATTCGGAGAATGATCCCCTCCATAATTTTCATCAAAGCCATTTTTTTCTGGCATATGTTCATCATACATTTTAGATATAGACTTTAGTTTTACAAGATCATTGAGTTCCATGTCTATTGGTGTTGGTCGAGGGACTAAATGCCATTTTCCAAAAAATGCTGTAGAGTAACCGTTTTGTTTCATAGCCTCAGGAAGCAATAATCGGTCTTTATCAATAAACGTTTGCCAATCAGGAGTAAGTGTTCTGCGATTAATCTGTTTTTGTCCAGGAATCCAATCCGTAAGATGCAATCTTGCAGGAGATCTTCCGGTTAGAAAAGCAGCCCTGCTAGGAGAACATAATGTTGCACCTGAATATGCTTTAGTAAACCTAACACCATTCTTGGCAAGTGCATCTATATTAGGGGTTTCATGAAATTTACTTCCATAACAAGCGACCTCTCCAGATCCTAAGTCGTCAACTAAAAAAATAACTATATTTTGTTTTGTTGAATTTTTAACTTGAGAAAATAAAAATTGATTAGCAAAAAAAAAGACTGATATAATTACTTTAAATAAAATGTTTTTCAATTCTTGTTTCATTTTTTATCTTCTTATTAATTCAGATGCCATATTATTATGAGAAATTAATTGAGCCTTTTCCTTTTTTGGAATGTGCTGCCTTAGCTCTTCAATAATGTTAATATACTTCTTATTGCCTGAAATATTTATCCATTCATTCGGGTCATTATTGTGGTCGTAAAGCTCATTTGTCCCATCATAATATTGAATATAACGCCACCTATTTGTTCTTACTGCATGATTCCCTTCACCGAAAGTCATTAGTACTGGTTTATCCCAATTTTGAGTTGGGTTTTTGAGTAATTGAAAAAAACTTTTTCCGTCAATATCATCTTTTTTCGGGGGCAATCCACACATATCAATTAACGTTGGATAGATATCAATAAAACTTATTGGGGTGTCCACTATTGAATTATTTTTAATCTTATTTGGCTGGTAAATTATCAAAGGAGTCCGAGTTGAGTCTTCCCACAATGCCATTTTACGCCAATGTTCTTTTTCTCCCAAGTGCCACCCATGATCACCCCAAAGAACTACAATTGTATTATCTGCATATTTACTTTTATCTAAAGCATCCAAAAATTTACCCAAATATTTATCCGCAAAATTAATTGTTGCCAAATAAGCTTGTACACCTTTAGCCCACTGTTTATGTTTTAAAACTAGCGTATGCTCGTTAACTCCAATTCCATTAAAATTCTTGCCAGTTGAAACTTGATAAACCTCTTTTGCTAATTTTTTTCCAAAAGGCGGTAGGTCATTTAAGTCCTGATCTAAAACCGTTGGTAATATTATCTGATCTAATGGAAATTTTTTAAAATATTTTCTGGGTACATACCATGGTAAATGTGGTTTTGTAAACCCAAAAGCTAAAAAAAATGGTTTTTCATGTTCTTTTTGAATTTCAGATATTGCCCAATTAGTAACTTTTACATCGCTCATTTCTTCATCATTAACATCAATTGGACCCCAATTAAATAAATTTTTATGGGGAAGGTTTTTATCCCTCCCTTTAAATTTTGAATTATTATTGCGTGGATTTCGATTATCTGTTTTAATTATAAAATATTGATCCCATGACGCTGAATCCCCAATATGATTATATCTATGAAAAATTTTTCCACCACCCATTGTTTTATACCCATATTTTTTAAAGTATTGCATCAATGTTAATGCGTTTGGTAAATATTCTCTAAAATTTTCTTGATTACCATAAACACCAGAATTAGACGGAAGTATTCCAGTAAGTAAGCTAACCCTTGAAGGATTGCAAAGGGGTGCTGAAGAATATGCTCGGGTGAATGCAATCCCTTTATTCGCTAATCTGTCAATATTTGGAGTTTTTGCTTGAGGATGGCCTCCCATATACCCAGCCCAATCATTTAAATCATCCACAGCTATAAAAATAACATTAGGTTTTTCAACAATATCATTTTGTCCAGAACAAATAATATTAAAAAGAAATGTAAAAGCAATTAATGAATTTTTTTTGAAGCTTTTTATCATTTGATTTGTCGTTTGCTATTAAAACTATCATAATTTAATAAAAAAATCAGAAAAGGTATAACTCGTTAAAAATCATATCAATTCTTTTAGTAATTTTTATATTTATAAATATTAAATGATAACTTACTTAAAATCAAGTTGTTTATTAAAATGATGAAGATTAAAAATATAGCTTTAGGTGCAATAGTTTTATTAATATTATCGTGTAATAATGATATTGACTGGAATACTTATTTAGGCAACCAATCTCGATCACACTTTTCCGAATTAAAACAAATTCACGCTGGAAATATAAATTCATTAGAATTAGCCTGGGAATACGAATCTGGGCAAATAGGTAAGTACACTCAAATCCAGTGCAGTCCAATAGTTGTTGATGGAGTCCTATATGGCACCAACCCTTCACTTGAATTATTTGCAATCGATGCAGGAAGTGGCGAAGAACTTTGGAAATTTAGCCCACATGAATCTGGTCAAGCGGGTTTTGGAGTCAATAGAGGACTCGTTTATTGGGATGATGAATCAAACGGAAGAATTATTTATTCCGCTTGGAAATACCTTTACGCTATTGATGCTTTAACGGGAGAGATTGAATCATCTTTTGGAGAAGGAGGGAAAATAGATTTAAGAAAAGGACTTGGAAAACCCTTTGAGAAGCTTAGTGTAATTGCCAATACCCCTGGAGCTGTTTATAAAAATATTCTAGTACAAGGGACTAGAGTTCGAGAAAGTGCTGGAGCTTCGCCTGGTCATATTCGTGCATATGATCTCAAAACAGGTAAAATGGTCTGGAGATTTAATACTGTGCCTCATCCTGGAGAATATGGATATGAGACATGGCCCAAAGATGCATGGAAACATATTGGTGGGGCTAACTCATGGTCTGGAATGAGCATGGATGAAAAAACTGGAATTGTGTATATCCCCACGGGATCTGCCTCTCCAGACTTTTATGGAGGAAACCGTAAAGGAGAAAACTTATTTTCAAACTCTCTACTGGCAATTGACGCTCTTAGTGGTAAACGAATTTGGCACTATCAATTTGTACATCACGACCTATGGGATCGGGACCTCCCAGCTCCTCCAAACTTGATTACCATTAATGTTTCTGGAGAAATAATTGAGGCGGTTGCGCAAGTAACTAAATCAGGACATATTTTTGTCTTTGATCGCGCAGATGGTGTTCCAATATTTCCAATAGAAGAAAAGCATTTCCCGGCCTCCAAATTGATTGGGGAAGAGGCATGGCCAACTCAGCCATTACCTACAAAAATCCCTCCGATTTCTCGTCAAGAATTTACTCGTGAAATGATTAGTGACTCATTTGCAGGAACAAAATCAATGATATCTTGGGGACCATCCGGAAAAGCTAATGAACAATCAATTATTGAAAAATTTGATGAATTAACCTCAGCAGGTCAATTTGTTCCCCCAGATGAGAAGGGAGTGATTGTTTTCCCAGGCTTTGATGGAGGTGCAGAATGGGGCGGTGCTGCGTTCGATCCGAACAATGGAGTAATGTATGTTAATGCAAACGAAATGCCATGGGTTTTAAAAGCCAAGAAGCTCGATTTCGATAGTTCTAATCCTGTGATAAATTACGGGGCTGGAATTTATCAGCAACATTGTGCAAGCTGTCATGGTATTAATAGAGCGGGGAGAAGTAATTTTCCTGACTTAAAAAATATCAATAGGAATTATGGACACCAATCGCTTCAAAAAGTAATTACTAAAGGTAAAGGAGTTATGATGGGATTCCCAAATTTGACTAAAACTGAACTCAAATCATTATCTGCTTATTTATTATCTGATTATTCAATAAATATTCCCCAAAAAGAGCTAAAAGAAACAAGTAGAAAAGCACTTCCATATGCAGTAAATATTGCAGGTAGATTCTTAAATGAAGATGGATATCCAGCCGTAGCACCTCCTTGGGGAACGTTAAATGCAATTGACCTTAATAAAGGCGAAATTTTATGGAAAGTTCCTCTTGGAGAATATGAAGAATTAACTGCTAAAGGTTATCCTAAAACAGGAACTGAGAATTATGGTGGGCCACTAATTTCAGCAGGTAATCTAATTTTTATTGGAGCCACTAACGATGGCTATTTTAGAGCATTCAACAAAAAAACTGGAGAGGAATTATGGAAATATAAACTTCCAGCAGGAGGCTATGCTACTCCAATTACATATAAAAAAAATGGGGAACAATATATTGTAATAGCGTGCGGTGGTGGAAAAATGGGAACCCCCTCGGGAAATAAATATGTTGCTTTTAGTTTAAATTAATAATCCCATATTTCATTTAAATTTTTTAATTTTATAGGCTATTATGAATAGATACTTTCTATTATTTATAATTTCATTTTTCTCACTTTTAAGCTGCAATAATAATAGCGAAATAGAAATTTCAACAGAGTCTCAAACACTTGGACTCTCACAACGCTCAATCATCCACGATGGGATTAGAAGAACATATATTTTATATGTTCCTGAGTCTTATAACGAGGGTGCTCAATTGCCCCTAATGATGAATTTTCACGGATTTGGTTTGAGTGCTGCAGTCCACATGAACGAGGCCGACATGAGACCGCTAGCTGAATCTGAAAACTTTATCCTGGTATATCCGCAAGGAGCCCAAAGTGGCGACG
>ERZ802830.532-NODE-532-length-37965-cov-20.349_pt1 | contig 37965 bp, 39 predicted proteins | sample MGYA00345654_ERZ802830 | MGnify/ENA primary metagenome ERZ802830 (study PRJEB30503, sample SAMEA104212375) | marine metagenome | biome: Westerlies Biome; feature: [SRF] surface water layer (ENVO:00010504) within the epipelagic zone...; material: water... | reverse complement strand
TGCTGATGCTGATGTTGGTGATGGTGCTGCAGCAATTTCTTTTTGCACCGGTGTCGTGGCTCGCAGGGATGGCGGCATTGTCGGCGGCCATGCTACTGGTCTATCCGTCTACCTTGAGCCGAGCCGTCGGAGCGCTTTTGGCCTGCGGCGTTATGGCGGTCAATTATCGGCAGACGGCTAAGCCATCTGCCCATGGCTAGTTGAGTGCGCTGCCAATAGGTTTAGCGGTTGGTATCGGGCAGGTTCTCCATTCGCAGCCTTCCGGTGAAAGGTCAGATTCCCGCAATCCCTTTCCTGCAATCCCTTTCCTGCAATGCTTAGGTAAATTCTACTGGCTGTTTAACCGGTCACGTTTTTTGTCTGCTGCAGGTTTGTTTGTCGCGAAATACCGTAAATGCACCCTGTTTTAAGGATGAGCGATAATTTGTGTGGTTATCGATCATAGATAGCCTATTTTTGAGCGATAAAACAAATCCATATCGCTCATGCAGTGGAACTGGCAACAAACAGACTGGCCAAATTGGCGTTACGACGCGCAACCTCTAGAGGCGCTTGAGCAACATTCTTAGTGGGTGCTGGGCGTCTGCTAGGGGCTTGGGATCACTTGGTGCAGGCGAAGACGAAGCTATTTGATCGGCTGCGCGGCGAGCTCAACCCACGCCAAGCCAAGGCTTTGCAGCGCGTGTTTGCGGCCGGCCCAGAGGGGTTCGTCGGCGGTTTAAGCGCGTCAAACTATCAGGCGATCACAAAGGCCTCGTCAGCAACGGCACGCCGTGACTTGGTGGACTTAGTCGCCAAGGGTGCGTTGCGTCGAACTGGCCAGCGCAAGGGCACGCGCTATTGGCTCTCGGCCTGACGCTCTCGCTCCGTTAACCATTCTTGGTGGGGCGTGTACGCACCTTCGTGCCAAAACCCCCAATCGCTGGATTTGCTGCCGGTCAGAATCAGCGTCCACACCGGCCGGTGTTCAATCAGCTGCACAATGTGCTGGTGTGTGGCAGACCGAAAGTGTGGCCGCAGGGCCTTGACCATGGTGCGCGGCTTGTCCGGTGTCTGCTCCAGATAGGGCTCAAAGGGAATAGTGATAAACCACCAGGGGTGGTCGTGAAAGGCGCGATCATCGTCGCCCTTGTGGAACTTATGCAGCCTTAGCGTAAAGCCGAACCAGAGTATCCAGCGCTCTAAATAGGGTTGGCCGGCGTCATAGACCAGATCGTGGGTCCAGCCGAAGGTGAGCGAGCCGAGGGTGATTAGGCGTTCCGAATAGGTCACTGGATGCAGTTTTTGAAGTGGGAGGCCGTAGTATAAAGTCTTGCCCCTGACGAGTTAAGTTTTAGTGCATTACGGAGGGCGTGTTATGGAAATTGTGACCCAATCACCGGCTTTGGATCAGGCCATGGTAGATCCTGCAAACTGGGGCGATGAGCAGTGGGTTCATAACCAATTTGCCTGGCTGCGCAAGAACGCGCCGATGAAACAGCTCGCGCCAGAGGGCTACACGCCGTTCTGGAATGTCACGCGTTACAACGACATCAAAGAAATCGAGGGTCAAAAGCAGTTGTTCATCAATGACCCTCGCCCGACCTTGGGTTTGGACGTCATGCAGCAAATGGTGCAGCAGATGACTGGGCGTAAACACCTAGTGCGCTCGCTGGTGCAGATGGACGATCCAGATCATATGAAATATCGCATGCTGACCCAGGGTTGGTTCATGGGCAGCAATCTGCGCAAGCTGCAAGCGCGAGTGGATGAGCTGGCGGATATGTACATCGATCGTATGGCGGATATGGGCGGCGAATGCGACTTCGTCAAAGACGTGGCGATTTGGTATCCACTGCGGGTCATCATGAGCATTTTTGGTGTGCCGGAAGAAGACGAACCACTGATGCTCAAGCTCACCCAGGAGCTGTTTGGCAGCACTGACCCGGATGTGAACCGGTCTTTCGAACCCGCGGAGTTTTTAAACGTGGTGAAGGACTTCGAAGACTATTTCGTCAAGCTCAGCGAGGCACGTCGCGCCGACCCCAAGGACGATTTGGCGACCATTATTGCCAACGCGCAAATTGACGGTGCACAAATCCCCGAGCATGAGGCGAATGGCTACTACATGATTATTGCCACCGCAGGACACGACACCACGAGTGCCTCAACCGCTGGCGGCCTGCTCGGGTTGATTGAGAACCCTGAGCAAATGAGCGCGTTTCGCGCAGACCCTGAAGGCCTGATGCCGACGGCCATCGATGAGATGATTCGCTGGGTTTCGCCAGTGCGTCACTTCATGCGTACCGCGACCGCGGACACCGAAGTAGGCGGTCAGCAGATCAAGGCTGGCGAGTCGATGATTCTTTGGTACCCGTCGGCCAATCGTGACGAAGCGGTCTATACCGACCCCAATACCTTTCGCATCGACCGCAAAGAGAGCAAGCAAATTGCCTTTGGCTTCGGCGCCCATGTTTGTTTAGGCCAGCATCTGGCACGTATGGAGATGAGTGCGCTGTTCCGCAAGCTTTTAGAGCGGGTCGATCATATCGAGCTGGCAGGCGAGCCAAAATATACCCAAGCGGTCTTTGTGGGCGGGCTGAAGAGTCTGCCGATTCGTTACAAGATGAAGTAGCGCTCGTGAGCGACACCGTCACGCTACGGCACCGCACGACGGAGCTGGTGTTGTCCCGCACCGGTGGCGGTATCGTCAGTTTCCAGCGTGACGGCCAAGCGCTGATGTGTGCGGCGCCGACTCAGCCTTATTTGGCCTGCTTCCCCATGCTGCCGTTTTGCAGTCGTATTCACGAGGGCCGGTTCAACTTTGCGGGTCAGGGGGTAGAACTCGCCGCCAATTTCTTGCCCGAACCCCACACCATTCACGGTTTTGGTTGGCAGGCACATTGGCAACTTCATTCGATGTCGGAAACCGCGTGCACACTGCAATTTCATCACGATCAGGCGGCAAGTGATGCAACGGGCTGGCCTTGGTTATTTTCAGCACAGCAGCGATTCGAGCTGGGCGAGCAGGGGCTGGTCGTCACGGTGGCACTGGAAAATCACTCCGATCAAGTGATGCCCGCTGGCATGGGCCTGCACCCACATTTTCCCTTGCTCGAAGCCACGGCAGGTGGCAACGCGGGCACGGCAATTACATTGCTGTGTAACGCGGGCATTCAGATGAGTGAGGCGTTTTTGCCGCAAGCGGTCGATCTGTCTGATGGGCGAGCCACTAACGTAATGGCGGCTAAGCCTTGGCGAGAACGCGACGTGGACGACGTCTTCGCTTACGGATCAGGCACGGCGCAGATTCAATGGCAGGAAAAACCTTGGTCCGTCTGCATTGAAGCTGATCCAGCGCTACCACACTGGATCGTGTTTGCACCACGGGGAGCGGGCTTCATTTGTATCGAGCCGATCAGTCATTTTCCCAATGTGGTGAATGTGCAGCCGGCGCCCGCCGAGGCGAGCGGTGGGCTGAAGAAACTTGGCCCCGGTGAGGTTTGGAGCACCTGTACAACCTTTCGCATTGTACCGTCTGCTGCGGTGCCATAGGCGGCACTGCATGCCTCCCACTCAGTCCCAGCCGAGATCAGATTCATTTCTGCAAGCCTTTGAAAGTTCATGGTAGATTTATTCCAAGAACAAACTTAACGAGGGGTCGAACATGGCTGAAGCAGTAGATTACAAGCAGATTGGTACCTCACCCGTCCGGCCCGATGGATTCGATAAGGTAACCGGCCGCGCCCAGTTCGGGGCAGACGTGAACTTACCCAACATGATTCATGGCAAGGTGCTGCGTAGCCCCCATGCGCACGCGCGCATAAAGAGCGTCGACGTCAGCGCAGCGCTCACCATGCCCGGTGTCTACGCAGCCATTTCCGGTGCCGATTTTCCGGGCGGTCGTCTTGAGGGCGAGGCTGGTGGCGAAGGCGGTGGCACGATGGATGATGTCGCCAAGAATGTTATGGCACGCAACAAAGTGCTCTATCACGGCCACGCGGTCGCTGCCGTGGCAGCATCGACGGCACGCTTAGCAGAGCAAGCCCTTGAGGCGATCAAGGTTGAATACGAGGTGCTAACACCGGTGCTGGACGTGGTCGCTGCGATGGATGCTGCTGCGACGTTGGTCAACGAAGAAAACTATACCGCGCTGCCGGAAAAACCCGAGAACCCCTCGAATATCGCCAACGTCGGGCGGCTTGAGCGCGGTAATTTGGATGAAGGTTTTATGGCCGCGGACGTAGTCGTTGAACGGGAATTCACCTGCCCAATGGCACACCAAGGCTATATCGAACCCCATGCCTGTATCGCCAGCATCGACGAACGTGGTCGGGGCACGGTTTGGTGTTCTACCCAAGGTCACTTTGAGCATCGCGCAGCGACATCGAAGATGCTTGGTAAGAACATGGCCGACTTGAAGTTTGTCGCTACCGAAATTGGTGGCGGCTTCGGTGGCAAAACCGTGGTTTATCTTGAACCTCTGGCAACCCTGCTGTCGGAAAAATCTGGCCGACCGGTGAAGATGACCATGTCTCGCGAGGAAGTGTTTCGCGCCACGGGGCCAAGCTCAGCCACCGTCGCTCGAGTGAAAGTGGGTGTGCGCAAGGACGGCACCATTACCGCTGCCCAGTCTTGGATCGCCTTTGAAGCCGGCGCCTTTGCCGGTGCGCCTTACATGCCAGGGGCTATGTCGATCTATGCCCCGTATGAAATTGAAAACTTCTTGGTAGAAACCTTCGATGTATTGGTCAATAAGCCCAAGGTCGCGGCCTACCGTGCCCCCGGTGCGCCGCAAGCCATGCACGCCTTTGAATGCGCGCTGGATGAGGCCGCCCAGTTACTGAATATGGATCCCATTGACCTGCGCATGGTCAATGCCGCCGACGAGGGCACTCAGTCCCCATATGGGCCAAAGTTCCCGCCCATTGGTTTCAAGGCCTGTTTGCAAGCCGCCAAAGCACACCCAAATTACACGAAGCCGGTACCCGAGGGCGCTGGCCGCGGGGTCGCTGTGGGTTTTTGGTTCAACGTGGGCATGCAGTCCAGTGCCGAGGTCAACATCAACGAAAATGGCTCGGTGATGATCATCGAAGGTAGCCCAGATATTGGCGGATCACGCGCTTCGATGTGCCTGATGGCAGCAGAGACTCTGGGCATCGACTACGATGATGTGCGCGCGCAAGTAGGCGATACGGAAAGCACGGGCTTTTGTAACGTCACCGGCGGTAGTCGTACGACATTTGCAACCGGCATGGCCGTGACTCAGGCCTGCGAGGCAGTGATCGCCGACTGCAAGCGCCGCGCTGCCATGACCTGGGGCCTTGACGAAGACCAGGTGGAATGGGAAGACGGTCAGGCCGTACCCGGTCCTGGTGTCAACGCTGACGTGAAACCACTGAGCTTGGCGGAGCTGGCACGTAAGGCAGGCAAGACCGGCGGACCCATTACCGCTCGAGCATCCTTGAACGCCCAAGGCGCCGGTGCGGCTTTTTCGGTTAACTTTGCCGACCTGCGCGTAGATCGGGAAACCGGCAAGGTTGACGTGCTGAGCTATACCGCGATTCAAGACGCGGGCAAGGCGATACATCCAGCCTATGTTGAAGGCCAGATGCAGGGTGGTGCGGCCCAAGGCATTGGCTGGGCGCTGAACGAGGAATACATCTTTGATGAAAACGGTGTGCTGGAAAACGCGGGCTTTCTTGACTATCGAATTCCGGTGGCATCGGATCTGCCAATGATCGACACAGAAATCGTCGAAGTCCCCAACCCCAGCCACCCCTTTGGTGTGCGCGGTGTGGGTGAGACGCCAATTGTTGCACCCCTAGGTGTATGCGCGAATGCCGTATCGCGATCGCTGGATATGCGGATTACCGAGTTGCCTATGTCGCCACCGCGACTGTTGGATGCTATCGACGGTTAAGCAAGGTCTGCTGCGGCCGATGATAAAAACCCTGCTGCTGAGCAGGGTTTTTTGTGGGAGCGAAGGGCACCTGTCATGGTCAAAGAAGGGCACATGTCATGGTCAAAGTAGTACTGTCCAATCCGATGTTGGCGCTTACCCAGGGTTCGCGCGAGCTTGAGTTTGCGGTCAGCAATTACCGCGAACTAACCCTCGCCCTTTGTGCGCAGTGGCCACAAATGGCTACCTTGATCGAACGTTCTGCTGTCGCTATTGACGGTCAAATTTATCAGGACGCTTTTGCTGAACCGCTGGCGTCAGGGAGCGAAGTATTTTTTATGCCACGTATCGAAGGTGGCTGAGGGGAGTGTTATGAATATCAGCTTTGGCAACGAGTACGAGACCTTTCGCGATGAAGTGAAACGGTTCTTAGATGAAAACCTTACGGATGATCTGCGTGATGCCCAGCGCTTTTGCCCCGGCATCTTTTTGGATTACGAACACAACATTGTTTGGCACCGCATTCTGCACAAGCAGGGCTGGGTGGCACCGGCTTGGCCGAAAGAACATGGCGGCACGGGCTGGGATTTGATGCAGCGCTATATCTGGTCTATTGAAAAATCCGCAGCGGGCGCGCCAGACACAGCGCCCATGGGGCTGGGTATGTGTGGTCCCATGCTGATTGGCTGCGGCAGCGAGGCGCAGCGGCGCGAATTCCTGCCGCGCATTTTGTCCGGTGAAGATTACTGGTGTCAGGGTTATTCCGAGCCCGGGTCGGGCTCAGACTTGGCGAGTCTTAAATTGAAGGCAACCTCTGACGGCGACCACTACCGCTTGAACGGCAGCAAGATCTGGACCTCCCACGCGCACTATGCCAACAAGATGTTTATCTTGGTGAGAACAGATGATTCCGGTAAGCCCCAAGAGGGCATCACATTTTTGCTACTGGATATGAATACCCCGGGTATCCGAGTAGAGCCCATTCTTTTCGCATCCGGTGCTCATGAAGTAAACCAGGTGTTCTTTGATGACGCGCGCGTACCAAAGGCCAATGTGGTTGGGCAAGAAAACAAGGGCTGGCAGGTGGCCAAGTATCTGCTGGAGTTTGAGCGCGGCGGTTCCACTGGCGGCAATGCTGCGCGCAAGGTGAGTTTGCAGCGCCTAAGAAACCTGGCTCAGCTCATACCGCAAGGTGACGGTACGCTGTCTGATGACGCAGATTTCATGCGTAAGTTAGACGACACCGAAGTGCAGCTGGAGGCCATTCAGTACACCGAATTCCGCATGATGGCGGCGCTATCCAAGGGCGATAGCCCCGGGCCAGAGTCATCAGTGATTAAGGCGCTGTCTGCGGAGATTACCCAGCGTGTTACCGAACTGACGGTGGAAGCCATGGGCCAGTATGCGGCGGTGCATCAACCCGAGGCGCGAACCGTGGGCAGCAATGTAGCCACCGTCGGACCTGATGAAGGTGTGGTGGCTTTTTCGCGGTACTTTAATTTGCGCGCTAGCTCCATTGCTGGCGGCAGCAATGAGGTGCAGCGCAATATCATGGCTAAGCTTGTGCTGGGGCTGTGACGTTAGATGCTCTTGTGAAGCGGACTATAATCGCGCTGAACTAAGGCGTAGCCGCCTGCCATATCGGCTTCGATAGGGCCTGTGCTCGACAGGCTAGATCCTGCGGCCAGTCGCTGGTGCTACCGTTAAACCCGTTTTCATCGCTGGCAAAGAGTGCCCGCATGGCGTCCTCATAGTTTGGCAGATCACCGCACAGTGCCTGACAAAATCGATAGGTTAGGTTTTGGTGGTGCCGAATCAGGTCGTCGACCTGCTGCTGTGGATCGTGCCGAGCCTGATCAATCAGTTTACGTAGCACCGCAGACGGACTGCTGCCCTGGGTCGACAGCCACTCCCAGTGCCGAGGTAGCAGGGTGATCTCTTGGCTTGTTGCTGAACCTAGCCCGGTGGTAGCAGAGGGTGGGACCACAAAGTGTTCGGCTTTGCGTACCAGTAGGTCTTCATCGCCGCTAAGGTCAAGGTCGACCAGCCTACAGGTGCTGTCTCGCAAGATCAGCGCGCGTCGCGCTGGGTTTTGATCCAGATAGCGGCGTGCGGCTAGGGCGGCGTCGGCAAGGGAGCCTTGGGTCAAGCAGTGGGATTCGCTGAATGCCGAGAAAGTTTCTGGCTCGGTACTCTTAGTGACCAAAACGCTGCTCGAATTCCGCTTCAAGTTCAGCCTCGCGTTCCACCATTCTCGCCTGCTGTTCTGGGTCAGCCCAAATTCTATAGTTGCCTAGCGCGTAGGCTTGGCCATTGTCGTAATACGCCAGTGCATTTAAACGGTTGGCGACGAAATTGTTGCGGGTGGCTTTGACCTTGCCTGGCGCTCCGGCGACGATGGAATTGGGCGGAATGACGGTGTCTTCGGTCACGATGGTATGACCGGCAATGATGCAGTTATCGCCAATGACCGCACGATCCATAATGGTCGCGTTGATGCCGATCAGACAATTGTCACCGATGGTGGCCCCGTGAATGGTGCAGTGGTGGGTGATCGAACAATAGGCACCAATCTTCGTGGGCACGTTGGCGATGTGGATCATGGTGAAGTCTTGGATGTTGGTGTAGGCGCCTATTTCGATATGGTCTGCTTCTGCACGCATGACGACTTGGGGCCAGATAGATACCCCTTCTTCGAGGCGAATATCGCCATACAGCTCGGCACTAGGCGCCTGCCAAATTGCCTTACTCATCTCCACTCTCCTGACGAGAGACTAACGCCATGTTGTTGGTTCGCATGTGTTTGTTGCTCCTAAGTTTCAGGTTTTTAAGACGCTGAGTCTTCTTGCGCGGCGATGCGCTGATCGCGCCGCTTCTCGCCGCGCCGCTGACGCATCACAAAGACTAAGAGCGGCAGGTAAATAGCGAAGGTGAACCAATAGGGCAGATCCGGCGATATTTGATAAAAAAATCCACCTAACAGCGGGCCGACGGTAAAACCCAGTGGTCCGCATGAGCCTGCAATACCGGCCACTGCGCCCTGTTCGTGGGGCTCCACGGCCAGCGATGCACCGGCCATGAAGGCGGGTCCTGCCAAGCCCATGCCGACGCCCTGTAGCACCATGGCGGTGATCATTAGGTTCCTAGTGTCTGCCAAGGCTAGGCAGGCGAAGGCGATTGCGAGTATTGGCAGGGCGACCCGAAGCCACTGAAATGGCGTTAAATTGATCCGCTGCATGAGCCCAATCTGGCTGACCAGAGAGGCAGCTGCTGAGCAGCCCATGGCGATACCAAAGGTTTGGGCGGTTTCCACGGCGGTCAGGCCAAGGACATCTTGAAAACGAAAAGCCAAGGTTTGCTGCACCAAGGCCATGCCCATGAACATAAGCGCTCCCACAATGATGTAGGGCAATATCCTTGGGTCGAAGTAGCTCAGTTTTTTGCCCGGCGAGCCTTGCGAACTACTGCTGCTGGGCGCGACCTTGGGGATGTCTGGCAACAAGAAAATCACGAACAGTGCCGTGGTGATGGCCACCGCCGAGGCGACCCACAGCGGGGTAAGCAGGGTAATCCCCGCCAGCAGTCCACCCAGAGCGGGGCCGAGGATGCTGCCGAAATTGTTGGCGGCCCCGACAGCACCCATCCCCTTGGTTCGAGTAGCCACCGAGGTGATATCAGCCATGTAGGCGCTGCTTGAGGGCATGATCGCTGACATGACGCTGGCATGCATGACCCGAGTTAGCATGAGCAATAGGTAGCCAGCCAGCGGTATGAGGGCGCCGATCAGAGTCAGATGAAACACAGACGCAAACAAGAAGTTGCCGCAGGCATAACCAAACAGCCCGATTACCATCACGCGCTTTCTGCCCCAGCGGTCGCTGAGTCGACCCCAACGGGGACTGGCAAGGAATACGACCAAGGATGAGGCCGCAATGATTGAGCTGATCTGCAGTTCGCTCATGCCAACTTCACGACCCAAGGGGCCTAAGATGGCAAACAGCACGGTAAAGCCAAACCCAACTGAAACCAGCGCGGTAAGCAAGATCAGCCGCGCATAGCGAAACTCTACCGGGCTCAGTGCTGCGGAGTAGTGATTTGTCGGCTGATCGGGCAAAGGGCCATCGTCATCGAGCTGCGGGTCGCGGATGGTAGCTGAAATGTTGCGCCAAACGTAGGAATGACCAAGTCGATTAAAGGGCTTTAACGCTTGCTAGGCGACAGCGTCCTAGGGTTGAGTAACAATACCTCGCCCTGTGGCCGTGCGGTGCAGCGGGGTGTCATTGGGTCGGCATCGCGCCTGCGGTGGTCGATAATGCCTGTTGATGAGTGCCAAGAAATATGACCGATACCGAACCGTCTGAAACCACATCAAAGTTGACGCAGTCGACCCGGGCGAGTGAGCGGGTGAGTGCCCAGCGCAAGGGCTCGGGACGGATGTTTCGCACGATCCTGCTCGGCACGGTGGCGATGGTGGCCGGTGTGCTGTGGCTGGGCGATCAGTATGGCGTAGCCCGCGAGGAGACCATTGAATTGCTGCTGACCAGCGGTGGATTTGTGTTGCTGTTAACCGCCGCAGGTGTATTTGGTGCGTTGCTTATTCGTCTGCTGCGATGGCTCTTTAGCCGACGAGACTAGGCGCAGGCGGCACTGGGCGGTTGGGTTTCGCGGGTAATTGGCGAACCCGCGCCGTCCACTACTTAAAGGCAGAGGCGAAGCGCTGCCTGCGTGGCATGTAAAACTGTTCTGGGTCCAAAGAAAACAACACGCCGCTTGCCCTGCCGACCAAGTGATCGGCATGCACAAAGCCAAACTTTCGGTAGTCGGCGCTGTTGTCGCGGTTGTCACCCAACACGAGATAGTGATCTGCCGGCACATCGACCGGGTCGAAACTGCCGTGGCTTTTCTGCGGGGGGATTTTGTATCGCAAGATCACTCGGTGTTGGCCAGAGAGTTGTTCGCGTAATGCTTCCGTGTGAGGAAAATGCTCTGCCAGATATGGGTCGCGATCAGCCGCAGTGGGTGGGGTATAGCGGGCGGCTACGCTGTTAATGGTGAGTATGTTGTCGCGCCAACTGACGCGATCGCCGGGTAGGCCGATGACCCTTTTGACCGTGAGAGTGCCTGTTTGCGGGGCTCGAAAAACGACGATTTCCGAGTGGGTCGGTGTGTGCCAACTCAGTAGCGGTGCCTCGCTAAAAGGTAGTCGTAGTCCAAACGCCGTCTTGTCCACAAAGATGCGGTCGCCGGGAATAATGGTAGGCACCATGGAGCGGGTAGGAACATGGTTCCAATCCACAATCGTGGTTCGAAGGAAAACCAGCAGTGCAATTAAGAGGATCAGCCCCCGCCATTCCTGCCACCGCGCGCTGGGCTGTTCGCGCCAATGATTGGGCTGGTGGGCAGGACTGTCAGAATCGATCATGGTGGTGGCCGGTGCGGGTCAGCCGTTGGCTTTTTCCATGGCGGCAAGCTGCTCGGGGGTCGCCTCGGTCTGATGATTGTTTTTCCATGCCTCGTAGGTCATGCCGTAAACCTTTTCGCGGGCTTGATCCAAGTCCAACGCCAAGCCTTGATCATCGGCGCTCGCCTTGTACCACTTCGATAGGCAGTTGCGACAAAATCCCGCCAAGATCATCAGGTCGATATTCTGTACGTCCTTGCGCTCATCGAGATGGGCGATGAGCCTGCGAAAGGTAGCCGCTTCAAGTTCGGTTTGTTGCTGGGCTGTCAAAGTTTGCTCTGTCACTGTGTATTTCCCTGTGAGACCGATAAAACAAAAGAATGGAACAAAGGATAAGTCGCCAGCCCCTCAGGCCACGTGCCGAGTGAAAATCCATTCGTGCTGGCTCGATAGCTCCTCGTTATAGCGGTAACCCTCAACATCGAAGCTCTTTAGGTCATCGGCTTTTTCTGCGCGCTGGTCAATCATGTAGCGGGCCATCAAACCGCGCGCCTTCTTTGCCGAGAAGGATACGAAACGATACGCGTCTCGTCGCCACTCCTTGAAATTGATGGTGACAATGCGGCCATCAATGTTCTGCGGTTGCACCACTTTGTAATACTCGTTGGAAGCAAGATTAATGAGCACCTTGCTGCGCTGCGCCGTCAAAGCCTCGTTCAACGCGTGGGTCACCTTGCTACCCCAAAACTGATAAAGGTCTTTGCCACGGCTATTGGTAAGCGCGGTACCCATCTCCAGTCGGTAGGGGTGAATACGGTCTAAGGGCCGCAGCAGGCCGTGTAGGCCAGACAGCACACGCACGCGTTTCTGCGCCCAGGTGAAGTCCCGCTTGCTCATGGTTTGAGCCTGGAGGCCAAGATAGACGTCGCCCTTGAAGGCCAGAATCGACGCTCGGGCACCAGAGCTGTCATCGAACTTGGCAGACCATTGGGCGTAGCGGTCGTGGTTCAGTGTGGCCAGCTTGTCGCTGATGCCCATCAGGCTGCCAATGTCCGCGGGTTCGAGTTGCCTCAGAGTTTTGATCAGCGCTGTCGACTCCTTCGTGAACTCAGGTACCGAGTGTTGATCCGTCACCAGTGGACTGTCGAAATCTAGGGTTTTTGCGGGAGATAAAATAGCCAGCATTGCCATGACCTGTATGTGTTCTTCTTGCCGCGATAGTCTAACCCAAGGATTTGTGCGTGACAGTCAGCAACCTGAGATTGTCAAAGGCCCAGTCCGCTTTGTCTGGGTCTGCGGTATCGATAGACTGATGCTCGAAGGACTGGCTTGCGATCGAGGTCGGTTGTCCAAAGCAGCGCGCCGTCTGCGACAAAACGGGAGACTCACAGTTTGAAAATGGTTGGGCGGACACATCCCGGATTACAGCGCATGCGTAACGAGGATGCGCTTCGCTACGAGGCAGAAAACGGTGTCGCCGTGCTCGCCGACGGCATGGGCGGGTTGATGGCGGGTAGCGAAGCCAGCAAGGTCGCGGTAGAAAAGATTTGCCGTCATCTCGAGCTATCAGCCATCGGAGCCGCGAACGATCTAGGGGCGGCGATTGAGTCCGCCCATCAAGCCATATTGGAAATCAGCGCAGCCAAGGAAATGGCCTCTAAAATGGGCAGTACCGTGGTGATTTGGATGCGTACCGGGGACGCTTGGCATGGCGCTTGGGTGGGTGATTCGCGGCTCTATCACTGGCATCACCAGCAATTACGGCAAATCACCAAGGATCACAGTCTTGCCCAGCGCATGTTGGACAGTGGTGAGGCCGAGCCCGGCGTCGACGTGGAAGCCCACTACGGCCATGTGCTGACACAGGGTCTGGGGTTACGCCAACCCCTTGATCCAGGCTACTGCAGTGGGGGTTGCGAATCCTCAGGACAGCGCTTCTTGCTATGCAGTGACGGTCTCAGCGATATGGTTGATGATGAAAAAATGGCTGCAGCGCTGTCCTGCTCCGACCTAGAAGAGGTTGCCGATCGCCTGATTGGCGATGCGCTGGACATGGGCGGCCGCGATAACATCAGCCTGATTTTGATCGAGCCGTAGCAGGGTCTTATACTCGCGCCCGCCAACCGGGGCGGGCAGACGGATAAGGGTGCAGTTTTGAATAGACGTGAACGCATAGAAGATACGCTGGCTCAACATTTGAGTTTGCAGCACCTAGAGGTGCAGGACGAAAGTCATGGGCACAACGTGCCTGATGGGGCAGAGAGTCATTTTAAGGTTGTTGCCGTGAGTGAAGCCTTTGCCGACAAGCGATTAATTCAGCGCCACCGCATGATCAACGAACTGGTCGCTAACGAATTTGACCAAGGCATGCATGCCCTGGCAATTCATGTCTATACCCAAGCCGAGTGGCAAGAGCGTTTTAACCAAGCCCCCATGTCGCCGCCCTGTGCAGGTGGCGAAAAGTCTAGCGAGGCGACGAGCCTGTAATGCGTCGGGTGCTAGCGTTCTATCAATTTCTCAACCTCGAAGACCCTCAAGTTGAGTGCGACAGACTGCAAACGCTGGGCGATGAGCTAGCCCTGCGCGGTACGATTTTAGTTGCTGGTGAGGGCGTCAACGGCACCGTGGTGGGTGATGTTCAGGCGCTGCACCAATTGTCCGAGCACCTCACCGAGCGCTACGGAGTCAAATCACAGAAATGGTCGGATCTAGAGTCCGGCAACAGCGGCTTTCATCGCTTCAAAGTACGGGTTAAACCGGAGATTGTCAGTTTCGGGGTGGATAACCTCGACATGCAGCAGACCGGCGAGCATGTCGATGCCCAAACTTGGAATGCCTTGGTCGATGACCCCGAGGTTATCGTCATCGATACGCGCAACGACTACGAAATCGATATAGGTACCTTTGAAGGTGCGGTTTCGCCCCACACCGAGAACTTCCGACAGTTTCCGGATTGGGTGGCAGACAATCTCGACGCGCAAAAGCACACCAAGGTGGCTATGTTCTGCACCGGTGGTATTCGCTGTGAAAAAGCCTCGTCCTATTTGTTGAATCAGGGCTTCGAGAGCGTCTATCAACTCGACGGCGGAATTTTGCAGTATCTGGAAGACACTCAAGCAGAAGACTCACGCTGGAACGGTGAGTGTTTCGTTTTTGACCAGCGAGTCTCAGTGAATGCCCAGCTGCAGCAGGGCCAGTACAAACAGTGTTATGCCTGCCGTCACCCACTGTCGGCGGCAGAGCTCGCCAGTGCCGATTTTGAGCATGGCGTGAGTTGCCCACACTGCATCGAGCGCACCAGTGAACAGCGTCGCCATCAGTTTCGTGAACGTCAGCACCAGGTAAGGTTGGCGCAAGAGCGTGGAGAGCAGCACATTGGGCTGCGACAAAAAAAGCAAGAGCGCAACCGCTAAGGCCATCAGTTAGCGTTTTCTGCAGCCGTCACATGAGGTCTATGAGAAAGGGCAAGAAGCCTTCCACCAAAATCGGCTGAGCCTTGGCGGTGGGGTGAATACCATCGTCCTGCATCATCTGCGCGTCAACGGCCAGCTCGTCAAACAAGAAAGGCACGAGGGCAGCGTTAGATTGTTCAGCCGCTTCGGCAAAGACTTGCTCAAAGGCTCGGGTATAGCGTGGTCCGTAGTTTGGCGGGATGCGCATGGTGATGATGACGGGTTCAGCCCCTGCCGCCTTAACTAAGTCGGTCATCTGCAACAAGTTGTCCAATATTTTCGTGGTAGGGTAGCCACGCAGTCCGTCATTGCCGCCAAGCTCAAGCACCACGATTTGCGGTGCGTGTTCCCGCAGCAGATCAGGTAGCCGTTTCAGCCCGCCAGTCGTGGTCTCACCGGAGATGCTGGCGTTGACCATACGGTAGCCTAGCTCACGTTTTACCAAGGCTTGATTCATCAAATTGACCCAGCCGTCATCGATGTTCATGCCATAACCGGCGCTGATGCTGTCGCCGAGTACGAGAATGTTCGCGACCGCGGGTGTTAACGCAGCTCTTTTTGACGATTCTTGCAGGTAGCTTGGTGCAGATTGAGCGGGTTGAGCAGAAGAGGCGGCATGCCCATTAGCTGCGGTAGCCGTCAGCAAAGCGCTGACGACAAACACCAAGACCCTAGGTGCGCCGGGCCAACGATTATATTGCGGTGCAAAGAAGCCAAGTAAACGAGATGAGAAGAAACCCATGAGTCGAACCGTAGTCAGTGCTGAAGGTGTCGAGAAAATCGTCCAGACCTCTGCCGGACAGCTCGTCATCTTGGATGGCATCGATTTGGAAATCAACGAAGGCGAGTCCGTCGCCATCGTCGGTGCTTCTGGCTCAGGCAAAACAACATTGTTGGGCATATTGGCGGGTTTGGACACGGCGTCCAGTGGAACGGTCAAACTGCTTGATGCGAATTTGACAGAGCTTGACGAGGAGGCTCGGGCACTGACCCGCGGTCAGCACGTGGGTTTCGTCTTTCAGTCCTTCCAGTTGCTCGCCTCATTGACGGCGCTAGAGAATGTCATGCTGCCGGTGGAACTGCGGGGCGATACGCTGGCCCAGTCGCAAGCTCAGGAGCTGCTTGAAAAAGTTGGCCTTGCCGATCGCTTAGATCACTATCCGCGTCAGCTCTCGGGAGGGGAGCAGCAGCGCGTCGCCATTGCGCGTGCCTTTGCCTCAGACCCTACCGTGCTATTTGCCGATGAACCGACTGGCAATCTGGATACGCAAACTGGTGAGCGGATCTGTCAGCTGTTATTCGACCTAAACCAAGAGTTTGGTACCACGCTGATTATGGTGACCCACGATTTACAGTTGGCAGCGCGCTGTTCGCGCACCATTGCCATATCCGGCGGTCAGATTGTGCCCAGTGAGCAAGCCACGGCGTCTGCACTATGAACATCAAACTCGTTGCCCGTATGGCGTGGCGTGATGTGCGATCCGGCGAGATGGGGCTGTTGCTGGTCGCGTTGTTAGTCGCCGTGGGTACCGTTACGTCGATCAGCTTGTTTGTCGATCGCCTGCAAAGTGCGTTGCTGGAGGAGTCCTCCAACTTTCTTGCCGCAGACCGGCAGATCTCGAGCAGCCGTGCAATCCCCGAAGACTTTATCGTCCAAGCCCAGCAGCGCGGTTTAAATACGGCGCAAACATTGGTCTTTCCTTCCATGGTGTTTGCCGGTGATTTGAATCAGCTGGTAAGCGTCAAGGCTGTGGATGAGACCTATCCTTTGCGCGGTGAACTGATTGTCGGCAGCGAGCCGTTTCAGCGCGGTGCGCCGACGGATGCTGTGCCGGCCCCGGGCACCATCTGGCTAGATTCGCGGCTCTTTCCTGCCATGAACGTAGCCCTCGGTGACAGCCTTGAAGTGGGTATGGCGGAACTGACCATCGCCAAGGTGCTGGTTGCTGAGCCCGACCGTGGCGGCTCGTTTTTCGATCTCGGTCCGCGGCTATTGATGAATCTGCAGGATGTCGCGGCTACCGAAGTGGTGCAGCCAGGCAGCCGTTTGTCCTATCGGCTTTTGCTATCGGGGGATGAGACCGAGTTAGAGTCCTTGCGTGAAGCCCTGCCTTTGAAGCCGAATTTCTCTTGGATCAGCGTGCGTGAAAGCAGTCCGCGCATTGGTAGAGCGTTGGATCGTGCGGAGAGCTTTTTGTTGCTCGGTGGCCTGCTCGGTGTGCTGCTTGCAGGCATCGCTGTGGGTTTGTCGGCTCATCGTTACGCACAACGCCATTTCGATCATGTCGGAGTGCTTAAAACGCTTGGCGCCACCCCTGCACAGATACTGCGTGGTTTTATGTCGCTGCTGTTGCTTGTCGGTGCCATCGCTATCGTGATGGGGCTGCTGGCGGGCTCGCTGCTGCATATTGTCATTGTGCAGTTGCTTGCTTCGCTGATAGCAGTAGAGCTACCCATGCCTACCGTGCGGCCATTTTTGCTTGGTGGTGCCACCGGTCTCATCTGCGCACTGGCCTTCGCCATGCCTGCCTTTGTGCACTTAAAGAATGTGGAACCCATGCGGGTGATTCGTCGCGACCTAGGGGTAGCGCCGCTCAGTCGCTGGCTGTCCTATGGCGCGGCAGCTGCAGGCAGTTTGCTGTTGTTGGTGTGGTACACCAAGGATCTGTGGCTCACCCTATGGACCTTGCTCAGCATCGTCAGTATCTGCGTGATATTTGGTGCGCTAGCTTGGGCGCTGCTAAAGGGTGGCCGAGTCGCCGGTATGCAGGCGAAGAGCGGTTGGCGTTTGGCGCTGGCGGGTCTGCAGCGCAGGCGCATGGAAAATACCGCCCAAATTCTTATTTTCGGTGTCGCGATCATGCTGCTGCTCGTCTTGGTGCTGATCCGCACCGCGTTAATCGATGAGTGGCGTTCGCAAGTGCCGGAGGATGCGGCCAATCACTTTGTCATGAACATTGCCGAGGACGAGGTAGAGGGGGTACGGGCGCTGGTGCGCGATCAGGCGACGGAGGGTGAATTCTTATTTCCGATGATTCGCGGGCGAGTGTCACAGGTCAACGATTCCTCTGCCAAACAGTGGCAGGAAACGGTGGGGCGACAAGGTGGTGGCCCACGCCTGACCTCAGAGCGCTCACTGACTTGGTCTGTGCTGCCGCCAGAAAACAACGCCATCATCGCCGGTGCGTGGTGGAGTGCAGACAGCACTGCAGCAGAGGTATCTCTGGAACAAGAATATGCGGAAGATTTCGGGCTGCAGCTGGGAGACCGTCTGGAGTTCGATGTCGGTGGACGCCGAGTTTGGTCCACGGTGACCAGCATTCGTTCACTGGAATGGGAGAGCATGACGCCAAACTTTTACATCATATTGTCGCCCGGAGCGCTGTCGGATTTTCCAGCCACCTATATGACCAGTTTCTTTTTGGAGCCCAGTGAAAAGGTCTTTTTGAATACGCTGTTACGCCAATATCCGACCATTACGGTGATTGAAATTGATGCGCTGATTGCTCAGGTACAAAAAATTGTCGCGCAGGTGAGTCAGGCGGTGGAGCTGGTCCTTGCGCTAGTGTTGCTAAGTGGCGCACTGGTGTTGATTGCAAGCATTCAAGCCAGCCGAGACACGCGCATGGCAGAACATGGCTTGATACGGGCGCTGGGCGGCACTCGGGCCTTGATTGGCGGATCGCTCACGGCGGAATTCCTAGTGCTTGGTGCGTTTGCCGGTGTGGTTGCGGTATTTGGTGCAGAGCTGGTGGTGGCCATGCTGCAATTGCAGGTGTTTGAACTGCAGGCGGAAGCCCACCCTTGGATTTGGTTGCTTGGGCCGACAGCGGGCGCCCTCATCATCACCGTGGTTGGTTTGGCGGGCAGTCGCAGCTTAATCGATACGCCACCGATGAATGTGCTTCGCGGTCTATAATAGCCGTCAACTACGATAAGAGAGTGGCTTATGGCGGCATCCGTAGACATGCACGATCCAGCTCCTAAAGCATTGGGTGGACGGGATCCGCGCAAGAACCAATACGAAAAAAATAAGTGTCATAAGAAGCTGCGCAAGCTGGTTGGCGAGGCCCTCACTGACTTCAACATGATTGAGGACGGTGACAAGGTGATGGTGTGTCTTTCTGGCGGTAAGGATTCATATACCTTGCTCGATCTGATGCTGAGCTTCGCCAAACACGCGCCGGTGAAATTTGAGGTGGTGGCAGTCAATCTCGACCAAAAGCAGCCGGGCTTCCCAGAGCATGTGTTGCCTGCCTACCTCGATGAGATGGGTGTGGCCTATGACGTCATCGAGCAAGATACCTACAGCGTTGTGAAGGCGCTGACGCCAGAGGGCAAAACAACCTGTCCAGTCTGCTCTCGTATGCGTCGCGGAATTTTATACACCCATGCGAAAAAAATTGGTGCCACGAAGATTGCCCTTGGCCACCATCTGGACGATGTAGTGGAAACACTGATGCTCAATATGTTCTACGGCGCCAAGCTGAAGGCGATGCCAGCCAAGCTGCGCAGTGACGACGGGCAGAATGTGCTGATTCGGCCGCTCTACTATTGCCGTGAGTCGCTGATTCAGCAGTGGTCTGATTACCGCCAATATCCCATCATTCCCTGCAATTTATGTGGCTCCCAGGACAATTTGCAGCGGCAGGTCATCAAGGAAATGCTGGCTGGCTGGGATCGAAGTCATCCCGGTCGGGTAGATAACATTGGGCGCAGCATCAATAACGTGACCCTCTCGCACTTGGGCGATCGCCGCCTGTTCGATTTTGCGGGCCTGCAGCGAGATACCAATCGCATCGAAGCAGTGCACCTCGGCTGATTGGCTTCGTTCAATGATCAAAATTCCCGCTAGCGAGCTTTCTGCAGAAGCCCTGCTTGGGGTTATCGATGCCTTTATTTTGCGCGAAGGCACCGATTACGGTCATCAAGACATCACGCTAGAGGAAAAGCGCAAGCGGGTTAGAAATATGTTGCATCAGGGTCGGGCGGAGATTTGTTTCTATCCTGAAAATGAGCATATCGATATTGTCTTAGCGGATTGATCTTCCGCCTCATGTTTGGAGTGAGTTGTCCCATGCATCGTTTACCCACCGTTTTCTTTTGGTTGCTGCTCTGTATCCAATGTGAGGTCAGCGCTGGGCCAATTGACGCCAAGGTCCGTGTGCAAACTAAGGTCTACTCAGTGGCGGGAGATGGATCGGTGCAGTTGCTGCGGCCCGCACCCAGTTTCGTGCTGGATCCATCGACGCTGGAAAATTTCTCAGCGCGTATTCTCACGCCGAACGCGAGTCTCCCTGCGAGTCCTACCACTGCGACAAATGAAATCGCCGTCGGCGATGTGCTGCGCTACGAAATCACCGTCAGCAATGAAACAGACTTTCTTGTGCCTGCATTGGCGCTAGATATTCGCGAGCAGATAGCCACCGGCGTAGCACTGCGGGAGTACTCGCAAGAGCAGAAGGAGCGTTGGCATATAGAACTGGTGGGTAACTCCATGTCGTTGAGTAGTGACTTATTGCCAAGCAATACGAATTCATTCGCACTTGCGGGTACAGGATCCAGCGGGCAACGATTGCGCCTACAAAACCTCGAACCCCTCGGCGCCGGCGGCCAACTGGTATTTGTCTACGATGTGACCGTGCTCAAATCTCAAGGCCGTGAACCAAGGAAGCCGTAGCTTGTTGCTGTATTCATCGTAAAAAGCGGGCGAATCGACACATTCATCCCACGCATGTGGATATGGGCTTAGACGTTTCATGGTTTGAATTGCAACCCTCACCCTGGCCCAGTAAGGTCTCGCGCGTTTAAAAATAATACAGGTCATAAGGCCATGCGAAGCTTCACAAAGTTGCTCAGGGGGATGTGGATACCCAGTATTCTGCTGGCGTCTGCAGCGGTAATAGCGGATGAGGCAGAACAAGCCCAAGGGCAAAACGAGACCATTGAAGAAGTAATCGTGCAGGGTCTCTCCAGTTTGCAGCAACGTCTTGGTGAGAGCGGCAGCATCAGTGTTATCGATACTCAGACGGTACAAGATGTGGCGGCTACCCATCCCAGCGAAGTTCTCAATCGAGTACCCGGTGTCTGGATTAATCGAGGCTCAGGCCAGGAACATCTGACGGCAATCCGTTCAGGCGTCTACACCGGCTCAGGAGCCTGTGGTGAGTTTGCGCTGCTTGAAGACGGTATTCCTTTAAGGCCGCAGGGTTTTTGCAATATCAATAATTTGTTTGAGCTCAATCTCGAGCAGGCGCAAGCCGTCGAAGTTTGGCGCGGTCCTGCCAGTGCAGTTCTAGGGGGCAACGCACTGCATGGCGCCATCAATGTCATCAGTCCTGTGCCTGAGCGTACAACCTTGGGGATTGAAGTGGGTAGCTATGATTTCGCTCGAGTGAACGCTGCAGGGGGCTTTTCCCAAGGCGGTCACACTCTAGGTGCTAGCTTCGTCGGCACCACAACCAACGGCTACCGAGACAACACGGGCTACGGGCAACAGAAAACCTCGCTGGCGCATCTCACCGAGATTTCAGGTTGGGCTGTGAAAAACCAATTCACAGCCACGCTGCTCAATCAGGAAACCGGCGCCTACGTGCGAGGCTTTGAGGCCTATGAGGATGCCGACCTTCGCTCCTCCAATCCCAATCCAGAAGCTTTTCGTGATGCTTGGTCGATGCGCGCAAGCAGCGAATGGGTGAAAGATCAGTGGACCATCAAGCCGTATCTGCGTCGTTCGCAAATGACTTTTTTGCAGCACTTTCTGCCGGGTCAGCCACTGGAGAAGAATGATCAGACCAGCGGCGGCGTGATTGTCGATTTCGCCATTGATGCTGGCGCGACCCAAGCTAACGTCGGCGGGCAGATCGAGTTGATGTCCGGCGCGTTAAACGAATTTCAAGAAGGTCCAACCGTTGGCAGCGCATTCTTAGTCGCTACCCGACCGCCGGGTCTGCACTATGATTACGAGGTCGATTCCTATCTTTTGGCCGGGTTTTACAACTTACAGCACAGCTTAAGCGATAGCCTGCGGGTACTGCATAGCCTGCGGCTTGAGTACCTCGACTACGACTATGCAAACAAACATATTGTCGGCAATACCAAGGACGACGGCACTCCTTGTGGATTCGGGGGTTGTTTGTATTCACGACCAGCCAGCCGCACCGATTCCTTTACCAACGTTGGCGCTCGTTTGGGTGTCGAAAAAGACCTCAGTGCGGGCCTGCTATACGCCAGCGTCAGCAGCGGTTTCAGGCCACCTCAAGTGACTGAGCTGTATCGTTTGCGAGGTGGTCAAACAATCGCGGATCTAGACAGCGAGCGACTGACTGCCTTTGAAGCAGGCTTCAAGAACGAAGCCGTCGCTGTTGCCGCCTTTATCGAGCGTACCCGCGACTTTCTGTTTCGAGACGCCGAGGCGTTTAATGTCAGCGATGGTCGAACCCGCTCTGCTGGCGTGGAATTTAGCGGCACTCATGCTGTAGGTCGCCATGAACTGCAACTGTCGGCTACCTATGCCAAGCATCAGTACGATTTTACTCGCGCTGCAACAGGACGAGAGCAAATTGTCGATGGCAATGATCTAGATTCGGCGCCTCGCTGGATCGCACACGCGGCATGGCGCATGGCCATATCCGATACGCTCGACCAAGAGCTTGAAGTCAATCGGGTAGGTTCCTACTTTGTTAACGCGGCGAACACCGCCCGGTACAAAGGCCACTACGCGGTGAACTGGCGTATGCAGTGGCAGGCCAGTGAGTCCACCGAACTTAGCTTGCGTGTCATTAACGTGCTGAATGAGCGCTATGCTGATCGTGCAGATTTTGCCTTTGGCAGCTATCGCTACTTCCCAGCGATGCCGCGGCAGTTTTATCTCGGCGTTCGCATGACCCTCGACTAGCGCATCTACATTGCCAGACTTGTCCATGCTTACGTTAAACGCGCTGTCCTGTGAACGCGATGGGCAGGCACTTTTTGTACCCTTGAACCTAGCTGTTGAGTCTGGCGACTTTATCGAGCTGATGGGCGCCAATGGCGCCGGTAAGTCCACCCTGCTGAGAACCTTGGCGGGGCTTCATTCCCAGTACTTGGGTCAATATCAAGCGGACGCCTTCCTATATCAGGGGCACCGACTAGGATTGGATGGACTGCTGTCGCCGCTGGAGAATCTTGCATGGTTTGCTGGCTTGGAGGGCCAAGAGATTCAACGGGATGTCTTATTGGATGCCCTAGCAACTACCGGCGTACTCGGCAAGGCCTTTGCGCCGTGTAATACGTTGTCCGCTGGGCAGCAGCGGCGTACGGCAATGGCGCGCTGGCTCGTCAGCGACAAGGCACTATGGTTGCTCGATGAGCCGCTCACCGCGCTGGACACCGATGCGCAAACACTGCTGCGCAGCATTTTGGCCGAGCACTGTGCCAAGGGTGGCGCTGTCGTTTGTGCCACTCATAGCCCGATCGATGTGGCGGGCAAAGTGACAGTGACACTGCAGGCCCATGACGAGCTGCTCCAGCAAGGTGAAGCGCATTGATTACCAGCGCACTGCGCAGGGAGCTTCGCATTTTAGTGCGGGCCAAGGGTTCGGTGATCAATCCGCTGGCTTTTTTGCTCCTCAGTACCATGCTCTTTGTCATCGCCGCTCCCGGGCTTGTAGATGATGCTCCAGAGCGCCCATCGACTCTGGCTGCGGGGATTCTATGGACACTGGTGTTACTGACGCAGCTACTGGCGCTAGATAGCATGTACCGTCGCGACTTTGACAGCGGTGTGCTGGAGCAAACCCTGCTGAACGCTCAGGTACCTTTTGTCGCAGTCTTAATCCGAATACTTATGCAATGGCTCAGTACTGGGTTTATTATTGCGCTTTGCAGTCCGCTACTCGGCATTGCGTTAGGTATCGCCCCAAAAGCGCTGCTTATTACGCTGTTTAGCATGCTCTTGGGCACGCCGGCACTCAGTTTGCTTGGCAGTATAGGCGCGAGTGTCACCGTCGGATTTAACCGCGGCGGTATCATCCTCGCACTACTTGTGTTGCCGCTGTTTTTGCCGACGCTCATTTTTGGGGCCGACATGATAAACGCGGCGCAGCTTGGAGGAAGCGTAATGCCCCAAGTTTATGCCCTTGGACTGATCAGCCTGATATCGCTGGCCATTGCACCCTTTGCGACATTGGCTGGCCTGCGCATCAGCTTAGAAATGCAGTGATGGATAGCGTACCGGCAATGGTTACTGGCCTGCTATCAAGCCCGTGCTGTGCCGACGTGCTGGAGAACATGTGACAATCCAAATGAATCGACAGGTGCAACAATCGTGGTGAGCGAAGCGCTGAAAAGGCTCTGGCATAAGCTAGGGTCTCCGCGTTGGTTTTTCGCCTTGACGACGCCCTGGGTCACGGGTTTTGGTTGCGCGGCATTGATCTTGCTGTTGTGGGGTACTGTTTGGGGCCTGGCCTTTGCGCCTGCAGACTATCAGCAGGGCAACAGTTTTCGCATCATGTACGTACATGTGCCCGCGGCGATGTTGGCGCAAAGTCTGTATATCGGCATGGGCGTGGCAGGCTTCGTGGGTTTAGTGTGGCGTATGAAGCTCGCCGACGTGGCGATCAGCGCGAGTTTGCCGCTGGGCATGCTCGTGACGGCCTTGGCGCTTTTTTCCGGTAGCGTTTGGGGGGCGCCAACATGGGGCAGCTGGTGGGAATGGGATGGTAGAACCGTATCCACCTTGGTGCTGTTTTTTCTCTATGTGGGCATTTTTGCGCTACGCGAGGCGATCTTGGACAGCACGCTGCGTGCCCGAGCCAGTGCTCTAATTGCCATGGTGGGCACGATCAATATTCCCATCATCAAGTACTCGGTGGAGTGGTGGAATACACTGCACCAACCGGCATCTTTTTCGCTGACAGAAAAGCCTGCCATGCCGAGTGAGATGTGGTTACCCCTGCTGGTGATGGCGCTGGGGTTTTACTGTTTTGCTGCCTTTGTCGTGCTGTTGAGAATGCGCGCCGAGATTTTGCAGCGCGAGATGCACGCGCGGTGGGTCATGCAGTGGATTACCGAGCGTAGGGTAGCCTGATGTATTTCGATACCTTTGCCGAATTCCTGCAAATGGGCAAACACGGCTTCTATGTCTGGCTGGCCTATGGCGCAACAGGGCTGGTTTTGCTGTGGTCATGGATGAGCGCGCGTTCCATGTTGGCGGGTGTTGAAAAGCAACTCACTGAGCAAGCTGAAATTACCGCGCGGGGGGCGAAACAAACGCCAGCGCATCAAACATCGGAGTCTGGAGCCAGCGATGAATCCTAAACGTAAGCAGCGCCTTTACCTGACGGTGTTTCTGTTTTTGGTGGCAGGCGGCGTTACCGCCCTGCTGATACAGATCTCTGGCGAGAATATGAATATGTTTTATCCGCCTAAGGATGTTGTCTCCGGTAAGGCGCCCGTGGGCGAGAGACTGCGGGCGGGTGGCATGGTCATGGATGGCAGCGTCATTCGCAGCACCCAAGATTTGGGTGTGACCTTTGTTCTAACAGATCATCAGGGCGCGGAGTTTTCAGTGCGCTACACTGGGATCCTGCCGGATCTGTTTCGTGAGGGTCAGGGTATTTTGGTGGAAGGACAACTCAACAACGATGGAGTGCTTGAAGCCACGGAAGTGCTGGCCAAACACGATGAGAATTATATGCCGCCAGAGCTGATGGAGCTGCAAACAGCCGAGCAACAACAAACCCCCGAACCGGTGATGTCGGCTTATCCGTCTTCATCCATGCCCCTACCTCAAAGCTCATCTGATGATTCCTGAACTCGGTAATTTTGCCCTGACATTGGCTGGTGTCCTGGCGCTTGGCGCCGCCGGCGTCGGGTTGGTTGCGCCTCGCGACGAGGTCATGCAGCGAGCTGCCATGAGCATGGTGTTGGGGCAGTGGGCATTCAGTTTTTTGGCGTTTGCTGCTTTGACCTATGCCTTTGTGCTGGACGACTTCAGTGTCGCTTACGTGGCGAACCACTCCAATTCGTTGCTGCCTTGGGTCTACAAGGTGAGCGCGGTCTGGGGCGGACACGAGGGGTCATTCCTGCTCTGGATACTGATCATGGGCACCTGGATGCTGGCGTTTTGCCTGCGCTCCGGTCAGTACCCGCAACATTTCACCACTCGGACCATCGGTGTGTTATCGCTGCTGAACCTAGGCTTCATCTGCTTTGCGCTTTTCACCAGCAACCCGTTTCTGCGATTGATCCCGTTGACCCCAGCAGATGGCGCAGACTTGAATCCCTTGCTGCAGGACTTTGGCCTGATTGTGCACCCGCCGCTGCTCTATGCAGGTTATGTGGGGCTCGCCATACCCTTTGCCTTGGCTGTGGCTGCCCTGCTTGAGGGTCGAGTAGACGCTACTTGGGCGCGTTGGACCCGCACGTGGACCAACATGGCCTGGGCCTTTTTAACCTGCGGTATCACGTTGGGCAGTTGGTGGGCTTATTACGAACTAGGTTGGGGTGGCTGGTGGTTTTGGGATCCCGTAGAAAACGCTTCCTTTATGCCCTGGCTGGCGGCGACAGCATTGGTGCATTCTCTATCGGTGACCGAGAATCGGGGCACGTTTAAGAGCTGGACATTACTGCTGGCCATTACCGCCTTTTCGTTTTCATTGCTGGGCGCCTTCATCGTCCGCTCGGGCGTGCTGACTTCGGTGCATTCCTTTGCCGTAGACCCCGAGCGCGGTATGTACATACTGATTTTCCTCGCGCTGGTGGTGGGTGGTTCTTTGACCTTGTACGCGCTTCGGGCAACGCAAACTCAGGTGAAGGTCAGCTACGGCGTTCTTAGTCGCGAATTCTTTATGTTGATCAATAACGTCATCATGGTGGTTTCGCTGGCAGTGGTACTTTGGGGAACCCTTGCGCCGATTGGTTATGAAGCGATCAGCGGCGGCCGCATCTCCATCGGCACACCATTTTTCAACGCATTCTTCGTGCCCCTCGGTCTTTTGCTCTTGTGTGCACTGGCCTTTCTGCCAGTGCTTAACTGGAAGCGCACAAAGACCGAGGTGCTCAGTAGCGTTTATCAGGCCATGGCCATTGCGGGCGTGTTAGGGGTATTGGTTTGGTTCGCGTTGGATCCAGCGACCATCGTCGTCGCCACCGCCGTGGCACTGGCTCTGTGGGTTGTGATCACCCACATAAGGCAATTGGTGTTTCGTGCCCTGCGAGGCAGCCTGCCAGCGGCCTTTATCGGCATGACGCTGGCCCATTTAGGCTTTGCCATGGGTACGGTGGGTATCGCCGTTACCGCTACCCAATCAGTTGAGTCCGATGTGCGCATGACGCCGCAGAGCCAAGTGACGCTTGCGGGTCAGCAGGTGACCTTTACCGGTGTAACCAACGTACAGGGACCAAATTATGAGGCCCAACAGGGGATATTCATTCTGACTGATCGAGACGGCAGAAACGCCTTCGAGCTGCGGCCAGAAAAGCGGCGCTACTTGGCTGGTGGCAACGTTATGACTGAGGCCGGCATTAAGCCGGGCTTTTTCGCTGATACCTATATTTCTCTCGGCGAACCCCTTGACGGTGGTGCATGGGCAGTGCGACTACACTACAAACCGCTGGTGCGCTGGGTGTGGATTGGCGCCTTGCTGATGGCGGTAGGTGGGGTTATTGCCGTGTTCGACAAACGATATGCGCGACAGCGACGTCGCGTCGCGGCTGCACAAGGATCGGCGGCTACGGCATGAGTCGCGCCAGTCTGTATATCCCGCTCGGGGTTTTCATGCTGATCTTGGGGCTAGGTTACGTTGGCTTTGACTTGGGCGCGCGCAACGAGCTGCCTTCGGCGCTGATCGATAAGCCATTTCCAGAATTTCAGGCGCGGCTATTAAATGAGCCGGAGCGAACCCTGAGCCGCGAAAATCTTTTAGGCAGACCGACCCTGGTCAATGTCTGGGCTACTTGGTGCCCTACCTGTTTGAGTGAACACGAGCAGTTGATGCAAATCGCTGCCTCCACCGACGTCGTCATCGTCGGGGTGAATTACAAAGATCGGCCTGACAAAGCCAAGCAATGGCTGGCGCAATATGGCAATCCTTACGACTGGGTGTTGGACGATCGGGATGGTCTGCTCGGCATCGAGATGGGGGTCTATGGGGCACCGGAAACCTTTTTGCTCAATGCCCAGGGGGACGTCGTATACAAACGTGTAGGGGACATAAACCCGCGCATTTGGCGCGATGAGCTGGCCCCACGTTTTCGCCAGCTGGGTATCGCCATGACTGTGGACAACACAGATACAGGCGCTGACTAGTGGGGGCGGCGTGGGCATTGCAATTTGGATGCACCCCTCGTGCATGTCGGCGGATCGCTGTGCTGCTGCTTATCTGCCTACTGCCCACTGGCGCGGCAGTAGCAGCATCGCAGATTGATACCTTTGCTTTTGCTGATGAGATGCAAGAGCGACGATATCGCGCGCTCATCGAAGAATTCCGCTGTCCTAAGTGTTTGAACACCAATCTTGCTGGCAGCGATGCGCCTATCGCTCAGGATTTGCGCAAAGTGGTATATCGTTTGGTGGTGACCGAAGGCAAGCGTGATCAGGAAGTGCGGGACTACCTACAGGCAAGGTATGGTGATTTCGTCCTCTACGATCCTCCCTTTAATGCCCAAACTTGGTATATCTGGTTAGTGCCCATCGGCCTGGGCTTGCTGGCTGTGATTGTGCTTTTGCGATTGCTGCGCGGTGCCCGGGGAGAGGCGACTGCGCTCGATGCGCAGCAACAGGCGCGTCTGCAGGAAATTGTTGGTGAAACTCGGTCATCAGAAGCCTCACTGAGTCAGTCAGCTGATCGCACATGATGGTCTTCGCCTTTTTCCTCTTGGCGCTACTCGCGCTGATGTTTGTTGTAGCGCCGGCGCTATTGCGCTCGTTTCGCGGCACTGGCATCAGGCATTCGGAGCAGGCACAAGCGAGCAGTCGTGCATGGTATGAAGAGCGGCTGCAGGCGGTTGAACAAGACGTTTTAGACGAGGAAGACAAAACACAGCTCGCCGAAGAATTAGCAGCAGTGTTGCTCGCTGAGTATCCACAGGTTAATGACAACACGGCTGACGCGAACGAAGCAGCGAGTGAAATACCACGCGGTGAATCGATACACCACCATCTGCCTTCCACACTCCGCAAACCCGCAAATATCCTGCTTTTTAGCGGCGCGCTTTTGGTTGCACTAGCCCTAGGTGTTTATACCCAGCTCGGCAGCTATGGCGCATCGAAGATCCAGGGTGCGCAGGTGGTATTGGCACTCTCTCCTGAGAATGACTCTGCAGAGCTACAAAGCTGGCAAATAGTATTAAACGCTTGGCTAGCAGATCAGCCTGACGATGCGCCTAGCTGGTACTTACTGGGTCATGCGCATTTGAAGCTGGGAGAGTTTAGTCAGGCGGAACGCGCGTTTGGCCAGGCTCATGTTTTTGCTGAGTCCGACGTGCTGGTGAAACTGTACTGGTTACAGTCTCGTTATCTGAGCCAGCAGGGCGCGCTTGATGCACTGAGCAAACAGTTAGCCGAAGAAATACTGGCGGTAAATCCTAACAATCAACAGGTACTTGAGATGCTCGCCGTGGCCGCCATCGCAGAGGGAGATGCGGCGGTGGCGATTACCATGCTCAATCGCACGCTGAATACCGTGGCGCAGCCAGATCGTGTGCGTGCGACGGTAGACGCCATTGAAGCCCTGCGTACCAGCAATGTTTTGCTCACGAATGCACATGCTTTACAGGTAGCGGTCAATGTTGCGGATGGCGTGAAGGCAAATCCCCATGACACGGTCTTCGTGGTGGCGAGACCTGTGGGAGGCGGAATGCCCTACGCCGTGGTGCGCCGGCCCAGCTGGTTGCTGCCTTTTTCGGTGACCTTGGATGATCTGGTAAGCATGAGTCCCGCTCGACCAATCTCTCAGGCTGATACCGTTGAGGTGCTGGTTCGCCTCAGCGCCACGGGTACTGCTGAAGCGAATCCCAACGACTGGCGCTGGCTGTCGGAGCCAATCGCGTTAGCAAGTGCGAGCGACGAGGCAAGCTCGTCATCACCGCGAAACCTGAATGCGGTGCTGTCGCCGCCGGATTAGGGCGCTTATCGAAGGTAATGCAGTCACAAAAATGTGACGTGAGATAGCGCGATGAATTAAGCTGTCGCACTGAGAGGAAGGATGCGTCGGACTGCATGAGACTGAAACAAATCAAGCTTGCTGGCTTTAAGTCTTTTGTCGATGCAACGACGGTGACCTTGCCGGGAAATCGCTGCGCAGTCGTAGGGCCTAACGGCTGTGGCAAATCCAACATCATTGATGCCGTGCGGTGGGTTATGGGCGAAAGCTCAGCAAAACAGTTGCGCGGTGAGAACATTACTGACGTTATTTTTAACGGCTCCGGCACCCGCAAGCCCAATAATGCAGCGAGCATCGATCTAATCTTTGACAATAGTGATGGCCGCATTGGCGGTGAGTATGCGGCCTATGCCGACATCGCAATTCGCCGAGAAGTCAGTCGCGACGGGCAATCCAACTACCTTCTAAACGGGACGCGCTGCCGCCGCCGTGACATTCAAGACATCTTTCTTGGCACCGGATTTGGTCCGCGCAGCTACTCCATCATTGAGCAAGGCATGATCTCCCAGTTGGTGGAAGCCAAACCAGAAGAGCTTCGCGTGTACCTCGAAGAAGCGGCGGGTATCTCCAAATATAAAGAAAGACGCCGCGAAACCCAGAACCGGATAAAACATACCCGAGAAAATCTTGAGCGGATCAACGACATTCGCGAAGAATTAGGGCGCCAGCTGGATCGTCTGCAGCGTCAAGCGCAAGCCGCGGAACGCTATCGCACCTTGAAGACAGAGGAATCTCTGCTGAACGCCCAGCTCTACGCGCTGCGTTATCAGTCGCTGAAATCTGGGTTAGGCCAGCGTGAGCAAAAAATCTCGACGCTAGAGATTGAGCTGGAGAAAGTCATTGCCGAGCAGCGTCAAATTGAGGCGGAGATCGAAAACCGGCGCAAGCAGTTCTCCGAGCAAACAGATCAAGTCAATCGGGTTCAAGAGCGGTTCTATCAACTTGGCGCGGACATCACGAGAACTGAAGAAGGTCTGCAGTTCAACCAGCAGCGCATTACTCAACTCAACGATGAACTGATTCAAACTCAACAGCGCAGCGAAGAAGCCGGCCTGCAGGTTGAGAACGATGACCAACAGATTCAGTCGATGCGGGCGCAAGTCACTGAGCTTCAGCCGCGGGCCGCGGCCTTGGCCGCAGCGGATGCATCGGTGCAAAGTGCATTGGCAGAGGCGGAGAAGCAGAGCAAGGATTGGCAGCTGCGATGGGACGAGTTCAATCAAGCCTTTGCAGGCAACGAGCAAGAAGCGCAGGTTCAGACGTCAAAAATCGAGTACTTAGAGCAGCTGATCACGCGGCTGCAAAGCCGCTCCGAGGAACTTGCCAGACTGGCTCTGGAGCAGCCGAAAGAGGAAGGGCAGCTGGTTGAGCAAATGGCGCTGGAGATCGATGGCTTGGAAACCCAGAGCCGGTCGCTCGTCGAACTTATGGCGGAATGTCGCGACGCGCTAGCCGTGGCCAAAACCACCGCGCAAGGTCTTGAAGAAACTGTGGAGCAGGCACGCGGGCAGGTGCAGGAGCTGCGTCAGCAGGCAGCGAATCTGCAGGCGCTGCAGGACGCAGCCCTCAGTCTCAACGTGCCCGAGGCAGAAAGCTGGATCAGCGATAATTCCCTAAATGCTGCCCGACGACTGGGCGAAAATTTATCCGTGGTTCCCGGTTGGGAGAATGCGGTGGAATCGGTTATGGGCCGCTTCATGCAAGCGTTACAGGTTGATGATTTAACGGTCTTCGCCAGCACCCTGTCTCAGCTTTCCGATGGCGACCTCGCGCTGGTTGAACTCAGCGCCGAGCAAGCCGCTTACCCGCGCAACGATGCCCTGCAGTTACCCACGCTGCGCTCATTGCTGAGAGCGGATGCGTTGGCGGGTAGTTCCTTATTGCATGGCGTTTACGCGGCAGAGTCTGCGGATGTAGCACTGGGCAAGCGCCATGTGCTGAAAGCAGGTGAGAGCATTATTACCCGAGAAGGGTTTTGGGTAGGCCCTGATTGGATCCGCGTTTTGCACGATGAAGATCAGTCCCAAGGGATTATTGAGCGTGGACAGGCCATCGAAGCCATTACGCTGCAAATCGAAGACGCAGATACCCATCTTGGCGAGGCGTTGAGTCAACTGCACAGTGCACGTGCTCAGGCAGAGACACTGGAGGCTCGACGTGAAGAGCTACAGGCCCAGACCAATCGGCTCAATCAAAATCTCAGCGTCCGTCGAACCGATCATAGCGTCACTCAGGTCAAGCTTGAGGAAGCCGCGGTACGGCAACAGCAAATCCGCAAAGAGGCAGTGGAGTTGCAGGAGCAAATTGCGCAGGAAAATACCCGCCGAGAGCAGGCGCGTGCTGCCTTGGCGGATGCCGAAAGTATTCGAGCTGAGCAGAATCTGGTGAAAGGCGCTCTTAGCGAAGAGCGCGACAAGCTGGCTGAATCACTCCAGCAAAGTCGTGAGGCAGCCAGACAGAGTCGTGAGGAATTCCACGCCGTTAACGTGCAGTTGGAGTCGGTACAGAGCCAGCTCAAGGTGAGCGTGTCTGCCCGCGAGCGAATGCTGACTCAGCAGTCCCAGCTGGCTGCCCAGCTGCAAAATATGCAACAAGGTATTGCCGACAGTCAGCGGCCCATACCCGAAATGCAGGCTCGACTGAAACAACAGTTGGCCAATCGTCTTGGGGTCGAGCAAGAACTTAAAGCGTCGAGAGAAGCTCTCGCAACGGTGGAGGCAGAGATTCGCAATCACGAAAGTCGTCGCAGCGAGGCGACCGAGCGGGCAGCCACTGTGCGCGAGGCCTTGGAAGCCGAGCGTGTGCAGCGCCAAGGTATGGCAGTGCAGGAGTCCAATTTGCTCGAGCAGCTGGCGACGACAGGCCACGAACTTGAAGCCGTGCAGCGAGATATGCCGGAAGAGGCGTCAGAAAGCGCCTGGGTCGAAGAGATTGAGCGCATGGCGCGGCGTATTCAGCGGCTGGGTGCGATCAATCTTGCCGCTATTGAAGAATTTGATGCCGAATCAGAACGTAAGGCCTACCTCGACGCACAAGCGGAAGATCTTGAACAAGCTTTGGCAACCTTGCTTGAGGTGATGCACAAAATCGATGCAGAAACCCGGGTGCGCTTCAAAGAAACATTCGACGCGGTGAATGCCAAATTGAAAGAGCTGTTTCCTAAAGTGTTCGGTGGTGGCAGCGCGTCTTTAGAGCTGACCGGAGACGACATGCTCGATACCGGTGTGTCCTTGATGGCGAGACCGCCAGGCAAGAAGAACGCATCGATCCATCTGCTGTCTGGTGGTGAAAAAGCGATGACGGCAGTGGCGCTGATTTTTGCCATATTCCATCTCAACCCCAGTCCGGTATGTTTGCTTGACGAGGTCGATGCGCCCTTGGACGATATGAACGTCGCTCGCTTTGCCACGTTAATTCGGGAGATGTCAGAATCTGTGCAGTTTTTGGTGATCACTCACAACAAAATTACGATGGAAATGGCCGACTTTTTGATGGGTGTTACCATGCAGGAGGCGGGTGTTTCGCGACTGGTATCGGTGGATGTAGACGCGGCGGCGGCGCTCGCGATCGCTTGATTCAGTACACCGAGTGGAAAACGCATTGCGGGGTGTGTTTTGGATATTAAAGATCTGATCATTATCGCTGGCAGCATCTTTTTCGTACTGATTGTTGCCCATGGCCTATGGGTCGCAAGGCGACAAAAACTCAATGAAATCCGTATGGACATCGACGTTACCGAAAGTGCGCCGAGCAGCGCCGCGGATGAATTCAATCCAGAATTCCCGAACGGTGGCGCCAGGGTCATCAGTGAAGCCCTAGAATCTGAAGAGACTCGCTCTGATCGTCGTTATGAAACCAGCGACGCTGAGGATCGGGCGAGTTCAAGAGTGCCGCCCGAGCATGGTTCGCCAGACCGCGCAGCTAAGGGCGCAAAGGAACCCGTCGTCGACCAACCTTCTACTCAGGAGGCGCAGGCTACAGCACCGCCGATGGATGATTTATTCGGCGACCCCCTCGTTACGCCTGGGCGTGACAGATCGGGTGGCCCCTCGACCCGCACCACCAAAGCTGAAGAAAATTCCACGGCGGTAGCCGATGAGACGAGGAATACAAGGAGTGCCAGACGCAGCGATCCACAATTGGAAGAGCTGCTCATTCTCGGCGTGATGGCGAAGCCTGAGGCGCCTTTTCGCGGCGAGGCGTTGGTTGCCGCGTTGCGGGGGCAGGGGCTCAAGTACGGTGATATGGGGATTTTCCATCGCCTAAGCGTTGGCAAAGATGTGGGGAAAGATGGCAACGACGAGCGGCTGTTCAGTGTCGCCAATGCGCTGGAGCCTGGCACCTTTGATCTTTCGGATCTCGAAGGACTGCAGTCGCCGGGTTTGACATTCTTCATGCAATTGCCTGTTCCTGGCGATGCGCTGGAAACACTCGACGACATGGTCTTATCCGCTCGCACGGTCGCTGCTGCCTTGGGCGGGGATGTCAAAGACGACACCATGAGCGCACTTACCGGCCAGACCATAGAGCATATGAAGCAGCGAATCGCTGACTATGCCCTGAAACAACTCACTGCGACCAGTGACGGTTAATGAGTCAGGACGCGCCCTCGCAAGTCGAAATCGAACGCGTCGCAGAGCTGCGGGAGCAAGTAGCCTACCACTTGCATTGCTACCATGTGCTGGACGCGCCAGAAATTGCCGATGCGGAATTTGATGCCCTTTTCGATGAATTAGCCGCCTTGGAGCAGGCGCACCCAACCCTGCAAACAGATACCTCACCGACTCAGCGCGTTGGCGCACCGCCCCTCAGTCAGTTTGAGAAGGTACGGCACTCCCGACCAATGCTATCGCTGGACAAAGCTACCACCCGGGAAGAACTGGAGCAGTGGATGCAACGGTGTCGCAATCGCCTAGGCGACGGCGAGATCTCCTTTACTTGCGAGCCCAAGATCGACGGCGTGGCCGTGGCGCTAATCTACGAGCATGGCGAACTTACCTTGGCTGCAACCCGCGGGGACGGCAACGAAGGGGAAAATATTTTGGCAAATGTGCGCACCATTGGCGCCATTCCGCTCACTTTGCAAAACGGTGGGCCTGCATCTGCTGCCGTGCCGGCAAAGATCGAGGTCCGAGGCGAGATTTATATTCCCCTCGCACATTTTACAACCTTCAATGCCCAAGCTCTGGCGAAGGGCGATAAGCCCATGGTCAACCCACGCAATGGCGCAGCGGGCAGTTTGCGTCAGCTGGACAGTAAGGTTACCGCCAGTCGTCCGCTGACAATGTACTGCTACAGTCTGGGTGGAACCCAGGGTGAGTGGCAGCCTGTGACCCAAGACGAAGTGCTCAGTACATTTGCCACGTGGGGTCTGCGGACGAATCCTGCCCTAGAGGTTGTGGGCGATTTAGATGCCTGTTTGCGCTACATCGATAAACTGGAAGCCAGACGAGATGCCCTTGGCTACGAAATCGACGGCGTGGTGATCAAGGTAAACGACCTAGCGCAGCAAGAACGTTTGGGGTCTGTCACGCGCAAGCCGCGCTGGGCAATCGCCTACAAGTTCGCAGCACAAGAAGCCACCTCGGTTGTCGAGGACGTCGACTTTCAGGTAGGTCGAACCGGGGCGATAACACCCGTTGCGCGGTTGCAGCCCACCTTTGTCGGCGGCGTTACGGTGACCAACGCAACCTTGCACAATATGGATGAGATCGCGCGCTTGGATTTGCATGTCGGCGACCGTGTCATGATTCGCCGAGCTGGCGATGTCATTCCACAAATCGCCACGGTCATTCTCAGTCAGCGTCCTGCTGATGCTCGTGCTATCGAGCTTCCCCAAGGCTGCCCATCCTGCGGCAGTGCGATATTGCGGCAGGGCGATGAGGTGGTGGTACGCTGCAGCGCAACGCGAGATTACTGTCCTGCGCAGCGTAAGGAAGGCCTCAAGCACTTTGTGTCTCGTCTTGCGCTGGATGTGGATGGACTGGGCGATAAGCTGATCGACCAGTTAGTCGATCAAGGCTTGGTTGCCAACGCCGCAGATCTGTTCACCTTGACTCATGAACAGCTGGTTGCCCTCGAACGTATGGGTGCGAAGTCTGCGGACAATTTGCTTGCCGCCTTGGACACCGCTAAACGCACAACCTTGCCGCGCTTTATTTATGCGCTGGGTATCCGTGAAGTGGGCGAGGCCACGGCGGCATCGCTGGCAATACACTTTGGTGACATCGAAGCGCTGTGTAATGCAGACATCGACGCGCTGGAAGCCGTGCCGGATGTTGGCCCGATAGTCGGACAGTCTATTACAGAATTTTTCGCTCAGCCGGAGCAGCTAAAGTTAGTTACCGCGCTGCAACAGGCCGGGGTGCAGTGGCCCAACATCAGCGTTGTACCCGCGGCTGAACTACCGTTGACCGGACAAACTTGGGTGCTTACAGGCACCTTGGAGGCACTGTCTCGCACGGTGGCCAAACAGCGGCTGACAGCGCTTGGTGCCAAGGTAGCGGGCTCAGTATCAGCTAAAACCACCGTCGTTGTTGCCGGTCCCGGGGCAGGCAGCAAGTTAGAAAAAGCCCAGTCTTTGGGAATAGATGTGCGCAGCGAAGCAGATCTCATGGCCTTGTTATCCCAGTATGCAGACCGAGAAGAAACATGAAGAAAGTTTGGATGTTGGCATTAAGTCTTTTGATTGTTGCTGGATGCGCTTCTGGCCCGCCGGCAGATCCCAACAATATTTGCCGTATCTTGGCGGATGAAAGAGGCTGGAAAAAAGATGCGCGCAAAGCCCAAAAACGCTGGGGCCTACCACCTCATGTGGGATTTGCCTTTGTGCATCGTGAATCAACATTTCGCGCAAGGGCGAAGCCCGAGCGCAAAAAACTTCTCGGCATCGTGCCCACGGTAAGGCCTTCCTCAGCGTTCGGATACGCGCAGGCGACAGACGAAGCTTGGTCGGACTACAAGAAAGCCACAGGCAGAACCTTCGTGCGACGCAACGACATGGGCGATGCGCTGGATTTCATCGGTTGGTACAACCACACCAGTAATAAGCGTCTGGGTTTATCTAAGAGCGATGCCTATAGCTTGTACCTAGCCTATTACAGCGGCCATGGAGGTTATGCGCGTGGCACGTGGAAACGCTCGTCTGCGATAAAGGGATATGCAAAGAAGGCGGCCCGGCAGGCGGCCATTTACAAACGCCAGCTCAGACGCTGCAAGATTTAGAGCTGGAAGAGCTTCTTGGGTTTTTGCGGTAGTTCGTCCGCTCGGCGGATGAGCTTGGTCAGCCAATCGATATACGGCTTGGCTTGGCGCAACAGCTTGGCAACGCTGGTGTCGTTTTCATCGCTGCGAAAAGCGCGGCGGAAGATCGGCGCGTAATACAGTGGCTTGCCAAAGAAGACCGCATGGCTAGAGAAGTGGTTTCTCAATTCATTGAACTCTTCGCGGCTGTCGACCATGTTCGGTAACAGCACGACCGGCGGTGGCGGGCCATCTATATTGCTTTTTTGCCGGCTGAATAACGTCTTTAGTTCGTTGAGGTAGTGCAGGGTCGCAAACACATCCGCATCGCCTACCGATGTGGGAACAAAGATGGCGTCGCAGTGGCTGAGAAAGGTGCTGCGCGAAGGTTCATTGCCGGCAGGGCTATCAAAAATGATGTACTTCTGATTATTGCTGTAGGGGAAGTCCGATCCCATGTGGTTGATCAGATTGCCGTTGTTCGGCGAACCTGAATTGAGGAAGAAATCTTCGTTTTCTAGCACGCTGAAGCGAGAATTTTCAAAGCGACGCAGCGAGTCACTGCTGGTTTTTTGCACATCCAGATCAATCAACTCCACCCTAGAATTTGGGTGCAGGGTAGCGATGCCCAAGCTCGCCATCAGCGCCAAGGTGCTCTTGCCAACCCCACCCTTGGAGTTGGCAAAAACGACCGAGCGCGGTTTTGCCAGCGTTGGCTGGTCAGCGAACTGCGAACTTTCAGAGTTCAAGGTTGGTGCTCAGAAGTTGCAGTGAGATTACTGCTCGGCGCCACCAATCACAGGCTCATCGCCTTCTTCGGCAACGGCAGCGGTGAATGCTTCC
>ERZ802830.531-NODE-531-length-38012-cov-9.05933_pt1 | contig 38012 bp, 33 predicted proteins | sample MGYA00345654_ERZ802830 | MGnify/ENA primary metagenome ERZ802830 (study PRJEB30503, sample SAMEA104212375) | marine metagenome | biome: Westerlies Biome; feature: [SRF] surface water layer (ENVO:00010504) within the epipelagic zone...; material: water... | reverse complement strand
ATGATTTCCAAAGCTTGCTGCATTGTTCGATTGTCAGTAGCACGGCGTTCAGCAACGCTCAATCTCACGATAATTTCATCATTTTCGCCGACAATATCTAAATCTAATTTTCCAACACTTCCTACACTAGAAACAGGTTTAGCCAAGGTCTTCAAAAAATTTATACCAGCGTCAACTCCAGAAGAGTTGGAAAGTTTAATTCTTAATTCGTCTAAATTTCCTTTTTGTAGTCTAATAGTGCCGACTGTATTTCTCTCTGCGCGTAATATTTCTCTGACATCAGGCCATAATGCTGCCATGCGTTGCTCATACACATCGGAAACTTGAACCTCAGCTAAAAGGTGAGCACCCCCCCTTAAATCCAAGCCTAAATTAACTAACGAAGAGGGTAAAAAGGATGGCCATTTATCAGAGGTCTCATTCAAAACCCTAGCATCGTTAAAATTTTCCACCCTAGAATAGAAAGCGTTCGGCAGAGCCAGCAGTAGCCCACCTATGCATAAAACCCATATAACTAAACGCTTCCAAAGAGCGATCTGCAGCATCTTATTCTACCTCGTAGGCTTTACTATTTGTCCTTAGTCGGTTCTGTTTTTGATAAAACCTGAGCAATCGTATTTTGTAATACACGAACCTTTACGCCGTCAGCCACCTCAACCTCAATTTCATTTTCTTCCTTAACTTTGGTGACTTTTCCTATAAGACCGCCCTGTGTCACCACTTGGTCTCCACGCCTAAGAGAAGCTACCATATTTTGATGCTCTTTGACTTTCTTTTGTTGAGGACGAATTAATAAAAAATACATGATCGCGAAGATCAAAATTAATGGTATAAAGTCTTGAAAACCCATTTAGATTTACCCCTTGTAATCATTTCGGGCAACCTATTCCTAAGAACCCAAGTTTGCAAGTGCTTCTGACGCTAATTATCCTAATGGAAAATTTTTAAAACTAAAAAGTTTTGATCATAATATAAATGCCGTTTGCAAACGAACCCTGTCCTCAAATAAAGCTGAAAAATTTGATTTATAAATGGAACATTTGAATCTTAAATTAATTTAATAGCATGCACCATTTTTTAGTGTTACTGAAACAAATTATAGGATATCTGACTTAGCGAATTAATTAGTTTCCAAGGATGCAAGTCATGCATGATATACGCTCTATTCGAGACAACCCAAAAGATTTTGATAAAGCACTTGGACGACGCGGAATAAATGCTGCATCAGAGGGAATCTTAGAAATTGATGAAGCTCGTCGAGAGGCTATTTTATCGGCTGAAACGGCGCAAGCGGAACAAAATAAATCAAGTAAACTGATTGGAGCGGCAAAGGCATCGGGAGACGAGAAAGAGTTTGAAAAACTTCGAAAACTTGTAGCAGACAAAAAAACCGAAGTTGCAGATATGAATGTTAAAGCAAAAGCATTCGATAAAGAGCTAAATTTGGCCTTAATGTCTCTGCCTAATAAACTCCATCAAGACGTTCCAGATGGCGAAGACGAAGACCAAAATGTGGAACTTTCTTCCTGGGGTACACCAAAAAAAATAGACAATCCCAAAGAACATTTTGAGATCCCTGCTGCAGTATCTGGCATGGACTTCAAAACTGCAGCAAAATTGTCTGGCTCTCGATTTGTTGTTCTACGTGGCGCCATGGCACGTCTCCACAGAGCATTGGCTCAGTTCATGTTAGATGTGCATGTTAATGAACATGGCTTAACAGAGACCATGACACCGGTATTAGTTAAAGAAGAGGCCATGTTTGGGACTAATCAGCTTCCAAAGTTTTCAGACGATAGCTATCAGACAACTAACGGATGGTGGCTGATACCTACTTCGGAAGTTACTTTGACTAATATATCTGCAAATGAGGTGACGCCTGAGGGAAGTTTACCCTTAAGGATGACGGCACATACACAATGTTTTAGGTCCGAAGCTGGCTCTGCCGGTAAAGATACCGCAGGAATGCTGAGGCAGCATCAATTTGAAAAAGTGGAAATGGTTTCAATCACTCATCCAGATCAATCAATGCAAGAACATGAAAGAATGACAAATTGCGCAAAGGCAATTTTAGAAAAATTAAAATTACCCTACAGGCTCGTATTACTTTGTTCTGGCGATACAGGATTTGGCGCTCAGAAAACTCACGATTTAGAAGTTTGGCTACCAGGGCAGCAAGCATACAGAGAAATTTCATCTGTTTCAGTTTGTGGCGATTTTCAAGCGAGGAGAATGAATGCTCGATTTAAACCTAGTAATGGTGGAAAACCTGAATTTGTGCACACATTAAACGGCTCTGGATTGGCGGTAGGTAGATGCCTCATAGCAGTTTTGGAAAATGGCCAACAGCAGGATGGATCAGTTTTAATCCCAGACGTTTTAGGCGAATACTTGGGAGGAAAAGTCGTCATCGACAATAAAGGAAATCTTAGCTGACTAGGCAATTTTCTTGATAAGAAAATAAAAATAGTTATTATTTACATTTACTTAAGGTGCTTTTTTAACCTTGATTGATTAGGCTTTTTTTTGTTTTTATATGGATTTTTCTCTGCCTGCGATCTCAAGGTCATTCGAATTGGGGTCCCAGGCATATTAAAATCTTCTCGCAAACCATTAACTAGATATCTAGAATAACTCTTTGGGACTTTTTCCGGGTTTGAGCACATCACTACAAACCCTGGGGGTCGCGTCTTTGGTTGAGTAATGTAACGCATTTTTATTCTTCTGCCATTTGGAGCAGGCGGTGGATGAGAAATCAGCATAGCAGATAACCATTGATTTAATTGAGCAGTTGAAATTCTGCTATTCCAAACTTCATAAGAACTCATTATGGAATTATAGAGCTGCAACAATCCTTTTCCTGTTTTTGCTGAAATTGTTACTAAAGGCGCTCCTTTTAGCTGCGGTAAAAGCCTTTCAAAAGATTCTCGCAAATCAGCTAATTTTTTTTGTTTGTTACGCTCTAGATCCCACTTGTTCACAGCAATAACAACTGCTCTACCCTCCCTTTCAGCCAAATCAGCAATACGTAAATCCTGCTGTTCAAACGGAATATCTGCATCAAGTAGCACAACCACCACCTCAGCAAATTTTACAGCTCTGAGACCATCGCCTACTGATAGTTTTTCTATCTTATCTTGAACTTTAGCTTTTTTACGCATTCCAGCTGTATCAAAAAATTTAACTGAAGCGCCATTCCAGACAAAGTTTAACGAAATTGCATCTCGTGTTATTCCCACCTCAGGCCCAGTTAACAAGCGATCCTCACCCAATATTTTATTGATTAATGTCGATTTTCCTGCATTTGGCCGACCGATTACCGCGATTTGCAAAGGCTTTTTTTTGAAATGGTCCTCATCAAACTGATCTAAATCACCAACCGGAATATCTACTTTAGCAGACTCCAAATTTCCTATCATATTGCCTTCAAATTGATCAGCAAAAGGCATAAGTGCTTGAAGCAGGTCCTCCATACCCTCACCATGTTCGGCAGAGATGCTAATTGGGTCTCCCAACCCTAGGCCCCAGGCTTCTATGGTTCCTGAATCGCCGGCAGAACCCTCTGATTTATTTGCCACCAGTAGAACATTTTTGGCATTTTTTCTCAAAATTGTTGCCAGTGTTTGATCCATGTAGGTAACGCCAGTACGGGCATCGATCATGAACAAACAGATGTCCGAAATCTCCACAGCATGCTCAGTGAGGGCTCGCATACGACCTTGAAGGCTCTCATCTTTGGCATCTTCCAAACCAGCTGTATCGATTACTGTGAATTTAATATCGCCAAGTTTACCATTACCTTCGCGAAGGTCCCTGGTCACTCCAGGTTGGTCGTCAACTAATGCAATTTTTTTTCCAACCAGGCGGTTGAACAGTGTTGATTTGCCAACATTTGGACGACCAACAATGGCCAGTGTAAATGACATTTCCGCCTCCAAGGCTTTGCCAAGCAAGTCCTTAAACTAATTTTCAATTAGCGAAAAGCCCGCAGTTGGCCATCTTTCGTAATCAAATAGAGCATTTCATTGGCAACAATAGGATTAGCCGTCGCCCCAGCTTTTATTTTTAATTTACTTTTTTGCTCACCTGTCTTTGGATCGTAAAAACGAAAATAGCCATCGCTAGAAGCTATAATCAGTTGGCTTCCTGCGAATATTGGTCCGTAGTGTTGATTAGTTTTTTTACTTCGCAAAACTCGTTTTTGGGAAAAAGACGGAAGTTCAGTTATCCAAACAGTTTTGCCCGTTTTCATTTCTAATCGCACCAGTTTATTCGTATCAGAGATAAAGAATAAAGACTTGCCCATTATCCAGAAATTACCACTAGAACCAAAAGGGGCAGTCCAGTTTCTTTCGCCACTTTCAATCCTCAAAGAAACGACTTTTCCCGATCCATCAGCTGCATACACATTTCGACCAATAATCACCGGACTAGCTACAATATCATCAATTGCACTTATAACACGGCTATCGTTCCGTCCAGTTAATGATGAACTCCAAAGCACAAATCCACCTTTTTTAAAGGTTGCATAAATCTCACCATTTCCAAAACCAAATAAAGCATATTTTTCCGACACAGCTGGAGCATTATTAGATATCAAATTAGTTTCGGTACCTACACCATCGACTTTCCACTTCACGCGACCGTTTTCCGCATCAATTGCCCATGCTTTTGAGTCACCACTAACTAAATAAACCAACCCATCATTAAATATTGGAGTATTATTGCCAGCACCACTCAATCTTTGCGACCATATTTTTTCGCCAGTCGAGGGATTAAGGGAAAGCACAAAACCATATCCTAAAGTCACAAAAAGTTGATCCTGACCAGCGGCGAATCCACCTCCAAAAATTTCACCACTTTTCTCACCAGGGGGGGTTAGATCTTTCCTCCAAAGCAATCTCCCCTCTGCATTAAAAGCTGACGCCGTTGAATTCGCATCTAGCGTAAATATCTTTTGCTGATAGAAAATTGGATCTACAACCAACCTCTTTTTCTTACTATCGCCTTTTCCAATGGAAACAGACCAAATTTCACTTAGGTTTTCACCTAACATCAAATTTGGATAATCTTTAGATATTGCTGAAGATATTAGCTGCCACTGCCCATTTGCCTGCAAACGTGGTAACTTAATATTATTATTTTTAGCAAAAGACTTTTTAGCTTTGCCAGTAAAGCCAAAAGAGCTGGCAGGGTCTACGCGTTTACCTGATAAAATTCTATCCTGTTCGCTACATCCGAACAGAATATTTGTTATAAAAATAATAAGTAAAAATAATCGCAAGAAAACATTCTCCAATTAAGAGATCTATCTAAAACCTCACTCGTTTATTAGCTCAGGATCTTTTCCCAAAGCAATCATCATTTGAGTAGCTCTGTTGCGGAGACCTGCAGTCAACTCTGCATCCAACAATATTTGAGAGATTTTTTTGATCGCTTTATCGGTATTACCCAACTCAATTTCAATTAAAACCATTTGCTCCTCAGCAAGCAAACGAAAAGGGTTTCCAGGCTTACTAAGCGCCTCAAAAGCCGTGCTTCTTTCGTCTAAATTCATAGTTTCAGCAGAACCAAGCAAGATTTTAAAGTTGAGCAAATCACGATAGTGGTCGTCAATAGACAGGCTTTGCGTTATATCACTTAAAGTGCTATTTTCTAAACCTGAAGAATTATTTCCATTTGTTTCAGCAGATAACAGCATTGCTAAAATTGCCTTAGCATTTTCACTAGGGACGTTAATTTTTTGCAATTTTGAAATCCGGTCAACTGCATTTTTTTCGTTAAGAGCATCTATAATACTCGTGCCAAAAAGTTGAGCTTCCGTGGCGGCCTGCGATTTCAAATATTCGCGGTAGGTAGCCGCGCCAACAATTAAAATAACAAGAAGAATAGCTATCCACCCGTATTTGCGCAAATTTTTGTAAAGCCTATCTCGACGAAGCTCTTCAGAGACCTCCTGCAAAAAACTATCAGTATCGCTCACTGTTTTCTCCTACTAACAAGTAGTCGTGGTTTAACTTTATCTAGAATAAAAGTCCAAGCCTAAAATTTAATCGAATATCTGAAAAAATTAAAAAAATATTCATCTGAACTGGTTAATCCAACGTAAACTGACTATACGCACAACTAATTAAAATACTCTCATCACCCAGAAAGGGAACCCATGCGAATTATCTCGCTCGTTACAGCGATTGCAGTCGTTTCTATTTTGTATGTTTTGGTTTTCGAACGTGACGTGTTAAAAGGTTTCTCTAGTGGTAAGAATATTGAAGAATTAGCTGGTGATCTCGGCGACGGTCCAGAGTTAAACACAGAAGCCAGCGTAGCTTTGTCTAAAATAAAAAAGAGCGAGAAAACAATTACTGTAGTAGTGGTTAAGAGTACTGCAAAGACGATTGACAGCGCTGTAATTTTGCGTGGGGAAACTGCCGCCGCGCGATCAGTCGAAGTACGTTCAGAAACATCAGGCCAAGTGGTTAATGAGCCCCTCAGAAAGGGCAAAACTATATCCCAAGGCCAGATTTTGTGTAGTTTAGACCCTGGTACACGCCAAGCTTCTCTTGCTGACGCAGTTGCAGGTCTCGCAGAAGCCCGAGCAAGAGTTCCAGAAACTCGGGCAAAGTTAGATGAAGCAAAAGCCCGTTTGACGGAAGCCAAAATCAATTTCAATGCAGCCACCAAATTGTCAGAAGGTGGCTACGCTAGCGAAACTCGAGTAGCGAGCGCCAAAGCAGCGGTAAGGGCTGCAGAAGCAGGTATAGCATCCGCCACCGCTGGATTTGACACTACTCGCTCAAAAATACAATCCGCCGAAGCTTCTGTTGCGATCGCAAAAAAAGAAATCGACAGGATATCATTAAAAGCCCCATTCGCTGGAATTTTAGAAACCGATACGGCTGAATTAGGAACTTTATTACAACCTGGTGCTCTTTGTGCCAAAATTATTCAATTGAACCCAATTAAGTTTGTCGGTTTTGCTCCAGAGACTGAGCTGAACCGGATAGTCAAAGGATCAGCCGCAACTGCTAAAATTATAAATGGCAAAGAAATCCAAGGCAAAGTTACTTTTATTTCTCGGTCAGCTGATCAAACAACCCGGACCTTTAGGGTCGAAATAGAAGCCGACAACGCTGATTTATTGATAAGTAAAGGGCAAACGTCCGAAATATTAATAGCATCTGATGGGACCCAGGCTCATCTTTTACCTCAGTCAGCACTTACATTAAACGATGATGGGGCTTTAGGAGTTAGAACCGTCGATGAGACGTCAAAGGTCGCATTTTTCAAAACAGATATAATAAGGGACACAGTGAAAGGTGTTTGGCTGAAAGGCCTTCCTGAGGAGACTAATGTAATAATTATTGGGCAAGAATACGTGACTGATGGGGTTAAAGTACAACAAGTTTTTCAAGAGGTTAAAAATTGACAGGCATTATTGACTGGGCATCTCAGCGTGCCAGAATGATTTTAGCACTAATCATTGCGTCACTAGCTGCAGGGGTTTTTTCATACACTGGGCTCCCGAAAGAAGGAGAACCAGATATTGAAATTCCAGCTTTGTTCATTTCTGTAGTATTTCCTGGGATTTCGGCGGCAGATAGCGAAACCCTTCTTATTCGTCCCATTGAAACAGAATTAGCAGATATTGATGGCCTTAAGAAAATGACGGCAACAGCTGCGGAAAACTATGCAGGAGTTGCTATCGAGTTTGAATTTGGTTGGGACAAAGCCAAAACAATGGCTGACGTAAGGGATGCCATGAATTCTGCAGAAGCTTTTTTTCCTGAGGGGGCAGAAAAGTACTCAATAAACGAATTAAATTTTTCAGAATTTCCAATAATTATAGTGAATTTAACTGGAGATGTACCAGAAAGAACGATGACCCGGGTGGCTAAAAAGCTACAGGAAGAAATTGAGGCGATGGATGCGGTACTAGAAGCCGTTGTCTCAGGAGACCGCGAGGAAATGGTAGAAGTTACCATCGACCCTTTAAGACTGGAAAGTTACAATGTTACTGCAGGCGAGCTAATAAATGTTGTTCAAAATAACAACCAACTAATCGCAGCGGGTGAAGTAGACAGTAAGCAAGGAACTTTTTCAGTTAAAATACCAAGTAGTTTTAATGAAGTTCAAGACATATATAACCTACCTGTCAAAACTAATGGCGACCGGATCGTCACTTTAGGTGACTTGGCGCAAATTAAATTAACTTTTGTCGATAGATCCGGGACCGCGCGGTTTAATGGTCAGAATACCGTCGCTCTTCAAGTTGTAAAAAGAAAGGGCTTCAACCTTATTGGAACAGCCAGAGAAGTAAGGCTATTAGTGGAAAAAGAAAGTCAAGGTTGGCCTGCAAATCTAAAAGCCGCAGTAGATGTCGGTACATCAAACGATCAAAGTCGAGTTGTGGATAGTATGGTGAGGCAGTTAGAGGGATCAGTTTTGACAGCGATAGCCTTGGTGATGATTGTCGTGCTTACATCGCTTGGAACAAGAGCGGCATTACTTGTTGGGTTTTCAATACCGACATCATTTTTACTCTGCTTTGTTCTATTAGGATTAATGGGTATTACAATATCAAACATTGTTATGTTTGGACTTATTTTAGCAGTGGGTATGCTTGTTGATGGCGCAATAGTAGTAGTTGAATACGCCGATAAGCGAATTTCACAAGGTACAGGCCCAATGAAAGCCTACGTCGAAGCCGCTAAACGTATGTTTTGGCCGGTAGTGAGCTCAACGGCCACAACCCTTTGTGCTTTTTTACCGATGTTGTTTTGGCCAGGAGTTCCAGGCCAATTTATGGGTATGTTGCCAGTAACTCTCATTTTTGTTTTATCAGCTTCTCTAATTGTCGCCCTAATTTATTTGCCAATCTTGGGCGGTGTATCAGGACGATTGAGTAGGTTCTTTGAAAATAGTTCTAATCTTTTGCGCGATATTGTTCCGTGGTTCATACGCTTACCACTTGTGCCGTTGGTAACCTTTTTTCTTTGCTTAAGTATACTACAAGTTGTTAACCCTAACCTGCTTCTTGATATCGATCTGGAAGAAGCTGGACCAATGGCCAATTTACCTGGAGTATTAATGTTTATACTCTCAGCTTTTATGGCTTCGATTGTATTAGGTTCCGTGGAAATTCGGAAAAGACAAAAAAATGTCAAAGCTGGATATAGAAGAACACCTTTTGGGTACTTCATTAAGTTTATAGCCGGAAACCCAATTATGCCACTCATAGCCATTGGTGGCGTCATTGGCTTCACCAGTTTTATTTTTACAACTTTTGGAAAAAATAATTACGGCGTTGAATTTTTTGTTGAAGGAGAACCAGAACAAGCGATCGTATATGTCAAAGCAAGAGGTAACCTTTCTCTTACAGAAAAAGATATCCTGGTACGCCAAGCAGAATTGATCGTGAATGCTCATCCAGGGGTTGAAAGCGTCTTTTCTTTTGCTGGGACCGGTGGTTTAAATCAGAATACAGCTGGAGCAACTGCACCCAAAGATACAATTGGACAAATCCAGCTAGAAACAATTCCTTGGGAAAATAGAAGAGGAAATCCTGATTTAGATGGGAACAAAATTATTGCTGAATTATCAAATGCACTCAGCGTTCTCCCAGGTATAGAAATAGAAATTCTTGAATTGGAAAGAGGGCCAGCAAGCCCAAAGCCTGTACACTTAAGGCTTAAAGGCGAAAATTGGAGTGACTTGCTGAGCACTACTGCCAAAATGCGAGCGATATTTAACCAAACCGAAGGCTTAATACAAGTTGAAGATACCAGGCCATTGCCTGGTATAGATTGGCAAATTGATGTGGATGTTGAAAAAGCTGGGCGATATGGTGCAGACGTTGCGACGGTAGGAGCAATGGTGCAGCTAGTCACCCGTGGGATTTTACTAGATACCATGCGCGTCGATAGTTCGGACGAAGAAATCGAAATTCGAGTAAGGTTACCAGAAGAAGACCGGTTTTTATCAACTTTAGATAATTTGAAAGTAAGAACTGCTGATGGGCTTGTTCCACTATCAAATTTTATAAGTCGTAAACCAGTAACGAAACTTGCAGAAATAAACCGCATAGATCAAAAAAGATATTTTGATATAAAAGCAGGCGTTCAGGCAAACTTAAAGCGAACCATCTTATCGGATGAGGGTGTTGAAAATGAAATATTTATTAATGCAAATGAAAGAATAACTTACCTAACAGGCTATCTTGAAGAAAACCCACTTCCTCCGGGCATCTCTTGGGAGTGGACTGGTGATCAAGCCGATCAAGCTGAAAGTCAAGCTTTTCTAAGCTCAGCATTTGCTGCGGCGCTTGTCCTTATGTTTATCATTCTTCTCGCTCAATTTAATAGTTTTTATAATTCGTTTGTGGTCCTTATTGCGGTCGTATTATCCACGGTGGGGGTTCTAATTGGCATGCTGGTTATGCAGCAACCTTTTTCAATCATTATGACCGGTACTGGAATAGTGGCACTGGCAGGCATTGTCGTAAACAATAACATCGTTTTGATAGACACATACCAAGAACTATCTCGCTATCTACCAAAAGTAGAAGCTATCATAAGAACAGCAGAACAAAGAATTCGGCCTGTACTTTTAACAACAATAACTACAATGGCAGGCTTAGCTCCAATGATGTTTGGTTTAAGTTTAGATTTTGTAAATGGTGGTTACTCTGTCGATAGCCCTACGGCTTTATGGTGGAAACAATTGGCAACTGCCGTTGTTTTTGGACTGGGAACCGCCACCATGTTGACCCTAGTATTTACTCCAGCCCTACTATCTGCACGGGTTTGGGTGACAACATATATTTTATGGATAGCCCGTTTTCTCTTAAGAATAGGGGCTTCTAGGCGAGGACAAGTCGCACAGGACTGGGCCTTAAAGCGAATGGCCCGCAGAACCAGGCCTGCTGAAATTATTTGGGATTATTCAGAACCTCCATTATTGGAAAAAGAAGAGCCAGCCGGTTTGATTGGTCCTGCTGAGTAAGCTAACAATCAAAATTATGTATAGTGTGTATAGTGATTAGGCTTAGAGCCAGTTAGTCAATTTGGTTACCTTTAACTAAGCTGCTGGCTTCTCCTCTGACAATTGCTTTGTCCACAATGAATAATAACGCCCCTTTTTATTGAGAAGCGCCTCATGTGTACCCATTTCTGCAATAACTCCATTTTCTAAAACAATTATTTTATCCGCATCTGCGATTGTTGAAAGACGGTGTGCAATTGTAAGAACACTTCGTCCCTCAGAAGCATTGGTCAGTGCATCTCGAATTTCTTGTTCTGTTTCAGTATCCAACGCCGATGTTGCTTCATCTAAGAGTAAAATAGGCGGGTTTTTAAGAAGGGTTCTTGCAATACCTACGCGCTGTTTTTCACCACCCGAAAGTTTTAACCCACGCTCACCAACCGTCGTTTCATAGCCCTCTGGGAGGGACACAATAAAATCATGGATCTGGGCATCCTTGGCCGCTTTCTCAACGGCAGCTTGAGATGCATTATCAAGTCCATATGCTATATTATAATAAATCGTATCATTAAAAAGAACTGTATCTTGAGGCACAACCCCAATAGAACTGTGAAGACTTTTTTGTGTAATATCGCGAATATCTTGCCCATCTATTTTTATTGAACCTTTTTGAGCATCATAAAATCTAAATAACAAGCGTCCAATTGTTGATTTGCCTGAACCAGAGGGGCCAACAATTGCAATAGTCTCTCTCGGGTGAATTTCGAATGAAACATTCTTTATAATTGGCCTTAATTTATCATATCCAAAAGTTATGTTTTCTAAAGAAATATGACCACTGATAACCTTTAATTCAGAAGCCTTTTCACTATCTATGATTTCTGTGGGTTGTTCTAACAAGTCGAACATTTCACCCATGTCTACTAAACCTTGCCGGATTTCTCGATAGACTGTACCCAAGAAATTTAAAGGCATAGTAATTTGGATCATGTAAGCATTAACCATGACAAAATCACCTACAGTCAGATGTCCGCTTTGAACACCTAAAGCTGCCATTACCATAACAATAATTAACCCGGCCGTAATAATTAGCGATTGACCAAAATTTAAAAATGCAAGGGAATATGCTGTTGTTAACGCTGCTTTCTCGTAGAGCTTGATAGCTCCATCGTAGCGTTTAGCTTCTCGCTCTTCAGCGCTAAAATACTTGACTGTTTCATAATTAAGCAAACTATCTATTGCTTTTTGATTGGCGTCAGTATCTTGGTCATTCATAAATTTTCGAATTTTAACGCGCCACTCGGTAACTTTGAAAGTAAACCAAATATAAGCCGCAATCATAACAACTATTACAGAAAGATATAAATAATCGAACCAAAAAAGCATGATACCTGCAATTATGAGAAGTTCCAAAACTAGAGGCCCAATCGAAAACAGCAGGAACCTTAATAAGAACTCTAAACCTTTGACCCCTCTCTCTATGACACGGCTCAAAGCTCCAGTTTTTCTTGAAATGTGATACCGAAGGGAAAGCTTATGGATATGTTGAAATGTTTCTAAAGCTAAGTTTCGAAATGCTCTTTGCGCAACAGCAGCAAATACAACATCCCGCAGTTGTTCAAAACCTCTCGATAAGATCCGTGCAGACCCATAAGCAACAGTCATACCTACGGCACCAAGCAGAAATGGTGAGTTACCAGTTTCCGTTAATGCATTTACAGCTTCTCTGTATAAAAATGGTGCAAAATTTATTACTAATTTAGCCAGCACTAAAAGTACTAACGCTGATATAACTCTAACACGGAAATCAAAACGATCTTTAGGCCACAAATACGGTACAACCCTTAGAATTGTCCTTATTCCCGATTTACGTTCAGCTTCTGCGATTTCCGCATTATTTTTCATTAAAAAGTCGCCCAAATAATCTTAAAACTTACTACGTACCAGCTTAAAGATAGCCCATTAAAAATAGATAACTAAAAAAATATTTTAATATGTCTAATTCTTAGTTGACCCTAATATCGTCAGGCAAATCAAAAATCTGACCTGGGTAAATTAGATCTGGATTGCGGATCTTATCTTTATTCGCATCAAAAACCTGAACATATAAAATGCCTCTGCCATATCGTTCTCGAGATATGGCCCACAATGTATTACCTGGTTGTACTGTTATTACATTTATCCTGGCCGGCGAGGCTATATCTTTCATTTGATCCGCTAAAACGTTTCTATCTTCACGTTTAAACGGACTTTCAATCCGACTGGAAACTTTGCCTGACTGATCTAATTGATCTAGCCGAAGCGTATAAACGCCGGCTTCGACATCTGACAAATCCGCGCTCCAATAACCTGTTTGATCTACTGCCGTAGAGGTAACTGGGGAATTATCTAGATAAAAGCGAACTATTGAATCAGGGCTTCCTCGTCCAGTAACAGCAACTCCACCATCTTTAGAATAATTGATTGTATCAAACAGAACGTCGGTCATCACTGTTGGCCCTACCCGCCCCTGCACAACTTTAACGCCTTCGTTATCAGCCAGCAAAATCGTGGGCTTTTCTGCAGCACTCGAAGCAATTTCAGACGCAGAAGGCTCCGTTGTTAAAATTTTCTGCACCTCTTTTTCTATTTTTTCTTCTGTAGGTTGAGCTAATTGAGGGGTCTTGTTAATGACATCAGCTTTAACGACGGCATTATCAGACGCTTTGTCAATATCATCTTCTTTTTCTACTTCGTCTATTAAAGCAGTTTTAGCAGATAAATCACTGGCTGAATTTTCGTCAGAGGTTGTCTGACTTGTTGCTTGCTGAGAATTAGCAACATCCGTTGAATTATCAGCGCCTATACTTTGCTTTTGTGTTTGCTTGTCCGCTCGATCTGCTTGTGCCACATCTACAATTTTTGGAGCTACAATCATTGTTTCGTCGGATACTAAGATTATCTCACCATCTATAGATTTAAGCGATATGACTTGCGGCCGATCCTTTAGCTCAATATCAAAAATAACCGCAAAATTTCCATCTTTTCCTAATGTGATTGACTCCACCACTTTTTCATCAACCAATATTTCCAATATGGAGCCGGGATAAGCTGTCCCTGCAACAAGAGCCGTTCCGTCATCATCAATTCTGACTGTTTCAAGCTTAGGGGGATCTATGTTTATTTTTTCTTCAGAGACCGTCTCATCATTCCTCTGTTCTAAAACAACCTCCGTCTCTTTGTTTTCCAAAATATTTTCAATTTTGTCGTGAGTATTAGCTTGCTCTGGAACTATATCATTTTGCTGATCAGTCACGATTTCATCCAAATCAGCTCCGCTTGAGTCCTCTATTTCTGACGAAATAGTTTTGTTCCCTGCAAGATCTGGGGTAATTCTTTCCGAAAATATGGCTACCGTTGCGATTAAAACCGCTACCAAACCTCCCACAATCCAGTACCATAGGTAAGGTATCGCTGCCATTTAAAGCCCCCAAAAAGCGATAAGCACATTTGCCTGTTGTGCGACCCTAACAAGTTGAGGTAGCAAGGTCAAAGCTTCTGAACAGATTTAAGGCTAACTTATGGAAAATTTCTCTATTTGCGTCTTTTGCGGATCTAGGTCGGGTGATAGCCCGGATTATATAATTCAAGCAGAAGCTCTTGGAAACCTAATAGCACATCAAAACTGGCGTTTAGTTTATGGTGCTGGTAACTCAGGAATGATGGGTGCCGTAGCTAATGCGACCCAACGAGGACAAGCAAAAACCTTTGGTGTTATTCCGCATCATCTCGTACAACGGGAGGTCGGCAAAACAGACTTAGATAATTACATAATAACTGATAATATGCATGAAAGAAAAAAACTAATGTTTACAAATTCGGATGCTATTGTTTTGTTGCCAGGAGGACCTGGCTCACTCGATGAATTTTTTGAAGTACTAACTTGGGCCCAATTGGAAGTACATAAAAAACCGATAGTCGTAATAAATGTAGAAAATTATTGGGACCCGCTTTTTTCACTGATCGATCACACTATATCTAAAGGTTTTGCAGACAGCTCACTAAAAAAAATGTTCAAAGTAACCGAAACGGCAAAAGAAGCTGTTGAGTATTTAATACAGATTAATCAAGGGCCAGAGCCGCTAACCGGCACAGACCTTTGACCAAATTAAATTAAAGTCGGGAAGCTACGTTATCCCAATTAACCAAATTATCTAGAAAATTTGTAAGATAGGCCGGGCGCTTGTTTCTAAAATCAATATAATAAGAATGCTCCCAAACATCACATCCCAAGAGAGCTGTTTGTCCAAAACAAAGAGGGTTCACCCCATTTTCTGTTTTGGTCACCTTCAAACTACCGTCGGCATCTTTAACGAGCCAACACCATCCTGCACCAAACTGTCCAGCACCTGCCGCCGAAAAATCTGCTTTAAATTGGTCTACTGATCCAAAACTATCGGAAATAGCGCTTTCTAATTCAGAAGGCATTTCACGACCAGAAGGCCCCATCATTTCCCAAAACTGATTATGATTCCATAACTGTGAAATATTATTAAATATTCCATTTTGAGCAACAGCACTTGCCTCGTATGTGCCAGTGATAATTTCTTCCATTGACTTTCCGTCCCATTCTGTGCCGGAAATCAATTTGTTTCCATTATCTACATAGGCCTTGTGATGCAGATCATGGTGATATTCGAGTGTCTCTTTGGACATACCCAAGTCCGCTAATGCATCGTGCGAATAGGGAAGGTCTGGAAGTTCAAAAGCCATATTACTGTGTCCTCTTAAAAAATATGTCCTTAGATGCGTTTTATCTAAGGGTAAGGTCAAGTAAAAAAATATGCTTTATTCGTGCGGTTTCAAGAAAAAACTATAATATTCAAACAACCAATAAAAATTCCTAAAAATCACCTACCTTTGAATTCGGTAGAGACGCAGTTTTTAAAAGTTCAAACATATAGTCAGCCACCGAGCTAAAACAAATTACTCTTAAGCTCGTATCCGAAGTTACCCAAAAAGCAGCCGCTATTTGAGCAAACCGGGTTCGGCGTATTTCACCTATTTCTAACTTAGCAATATTTACCGGCGCTAGTTTTGCAATAACCTCACGAACACCAGAGCCAGACACCTCGAACAAGGCCCTTGCATCGGAAACATTTACCAGCATGTGATGTTGACCTTTTAACTCCGTTTGTAAATTTTGGCTGAGATGAGATATATCAACATGGTCACATAAAATTAACAGCTCATCTGGCGACATCCAAGCAACAGTATTTTCAGCTAAAATTACTTTTCCCTCATTCGGTAATTTTGTCCCAACTGCATTAACAAAAGCACTTTTAAATTTGCTGGACCTTAGATCACCCCTAACGTTTAACATGCCCTTCGTCGTTTTCTCAGAAACTGTAACGTAACCAGAAAATGATCTCTTGGCTCTGTCGTTCAGATGATCACACATTCTGCTTTTCTCCATTGGGATCATAAAATACGGGAGTAGTGATCTTTGCGCGAACAACGGTTCCATCAATTTTTGGAAAATCGAGAACTTCACCATTTCTTAGTGGCCCATTCAATACAAGACCCATTGCTATTCCTCGTTTTAAAGTCGGCGAAAAATAAGAAGAAGTTACTCGTCCTTGTGTGGATTTTTGACCATTTGGATTAAATCCATCAGCTGTTGCGTAAGCGCCGTCTGGCAAAACCGAACCATCTATGGTTTCCAAGCCAACCAACTTCCAACGATTTGCGCTAACCATAAATGAACGTTCTTGGGCTCTCTTTCCAAGAAAATCATCTTTCTTTTTTGAAATAGCCCAGTTTAAGTTAAGGTCTTGAGGAATGACCGTACCATCTGTTTCATCTCCAATCATTATGAAACCTTTTTCAGCTCTCATAACGTGTAGTGCTTCGGTGCCATAAGGCATGACCTGAAATTCTTCGCCAGCTTGCATTAATTCATTCCAAAATTCCATGCCCTGTCTTGCTGGTACTGCTATTTCAAACGAAAGCTCCCCCGAAAATGAAATTCGAAAAACTCTTGCATCATATTTTCCTAGTTTGCCTTCCTTCCATTCCATAAAACCTAATGCTTCTTTGCTAACATCAAAGCCACCAATTTTTTCCAAAAGCTTTCGAGAATTTGGTCCAACAACCCCAACCTGTGCATATTGTTCCGTTACATTTGCGACATACACCTTCCAATCCCACCATTCCGTTTGCAACCACTCTTCCATATGGCCGTGTATGCTATCAGCTCCACCCGTAGTCGTATGACAAAGCCAAGTTTGCTCATCAATTCTTGCAACAACGCCATCGTCTATTAGAAATCCGTTTTCGGAGCACATAAGTCCATAACGACACTTACCGACCTTAAGTGTGCTCATCATATTTGTGTAAAGCATATCAAGAAATTTTCCAGCATCAGGGCCAGTTACTAATAATTTTCCCAAGGTCGATGCATCAAGTAATCCCAAAGAAGAGCGCGTTTGATTTATTTCACGCTCCACAGCTTTTGCATGGGTTTCCCCAGCTTGAGGATAACAAAAAGGCCTTCGCCATTGCCCTACGGGCTCCATGTAAGCCTCATTGTTTTCATGCCAATGGTGCATTGGCGTTTTTCTTACAGGTTGAAATAATCCGTCGCGGGCAGAGCCACCAATAGAGCCCAGCGAAATTGGAGTATATGGAGGACGAAATGTAGTAGTTCCGACTTTGGGTATTTCCTTATCCAAACTCGAGGCTAATATGGCTAAACCATTTATATTCGACAATTTTCCTTGGTCAGTTGCCATTCCCAAAGTGGTGTATCTTTTAGCGTGTTCAACGCTTTCGAAACCCTCACGAGCAGCCAATTCTACATCATTAACTTTTACGTCATTTTGAAAATCTAACCATATTTTTGAACGTTTTTTGATATCTGCGTCCTGAGGTGCTATCCAAATAGCTTGGAGAGCATTTTCTCGCTCCTGCAATATCTCTTTAGAAATTTTCTTTTTAACTACTTTACCGCCTGCGGCCTGTGTCACGTTCAAGCAGCCTTCCCTCGCATCCTTAAGCACCTCTTGTATTAAAAGAAAGCCATTTGCTGAGCCCACTGCCGTTACAAAAGGCAAACCATCGTGAGAAGTCGGCTTAGCAGAGCTGTCAGGCCTGAATAGTGCTAATTTCTCATCCCATTTTAGCTTTCCACCGCAGTGAGAGTATAAATGCACAACAGGCGACCACCCACCAGACATAGCAATGCTGTCACATTCAATTTTTTCATTATCTTTATCAGAATTTTTGTGGTTACAAATCATAACAGCCACCACGCGCTTTTTACCAAAAACTTTTGATATAGCTTTCCCATTTTCCACTCTAATTCCGAGTGCTCTTGCGCGTTCTGCTAATTCGCCCCCACCATTTACGCGAGCATCAACAATAATAGGGACTTCTATGCCAACTTCATTTAAAGTGATTGCGGTTCGGTATGCATCATCATTATTAGTATAAACGGCAGTTTTGTTACCCGCTGCAATGCCAAAGTTTACGGCATAATCTCTCACAGCCGATGCCAGCATAATACCAGGAACATCATTACCTGGAAAAGGTAGGGGCCTTTCTATAGCGCCCGTGGCAGTAACTATCTGTTTTGCACGTATTCGCCACAAACGGTGGCGCGGACCTTCATCATTAGCAAGATGATCATTTAACCTCTCATAACCTAAAAGATAACCGTGGTCGTACACACCAGCCCCCATCATACGAGAACGCATAGTGACATTTTTAAATTTTCTTAATTTTGACAACAACCGAGATACATATTCCGAACTTGTTTCATCGTTGATACTGGGAAAATCTACAAGACAGCGCCCGCCCCATTGAGAGGTTTGTTCCATAATCAAAATTTTGAGGCCACTCTCTGCCGCTGCAATTGCTGCATTCAGGCCAGAAATGCCACCGCCTACTATCACTAAGTCATAGAAAGCATAAAAATGTTCATACTTGCTATTATCTTTTTGCGAGGGAGCCCTCCCTAGACCTGCTGATTTCCTAATAAACGGTTCATAAATATATTTCCAAAATGGACGAGGATGGATAAACATTTTATAGTAAAATCCCGCCGGCAAAAAGCGAGCCAGGTAATTATTTATCACTCCGATGTCAAAGTTTAATGAAGGCCAATGATTTTGTGAAGTTGCCTTTAGTCCATCAAATAGTTCAGTAGTAGTTGCCCGTTGATTTGGCTCAAATTTCTCTTTTTCTCCTAAATTTATTAATGCATTAGGTTCCTCTGAACCAGAAGAAACTATGCCTCTGGGTCTGTGGTACTTAAAAGATCTACCAACTAGAACTTGATCGTTCGATAATAATGCTGAAGCTAGGGTGTCACCATCAAAACCAGATAACTTTTTACCATTAAATTCAAATTTAATTGGCTTATTTCGGTCAATTAAAAGGCCGCCTTCCGCTAATCTCTTACTCATTTAAATTTCCTATGAGATTTAAACAGAGAATTACGGTCGTAATTAACTTTACAGAAAATATTCAACGCAAGTTCCTCCATTTCCAACCCGGTCGCTTAGTTTTAATGATGTCTGTAATCTCTTTCGGTGGCTCAAACGTTTGAGCTGAATAAGTACCGAATACTTCCAGAGTTGCAGTACATCGTGCAGCATGGAACCACTTGCCACAACCGTAAACGTGGCGCCATCGCTCAAAATGAACACCTTTTGGATTTTCTCGATTGAAAAGATAGCCTTCTAATTCTTCATCAGAAGATCCGGGCCCAAAACGTTTTAGATGAGCCTCTCCACCTGGACTCAACTCTGTTTCATCTGCTTCAATTCCGCAATATGGACATTTAAAAACTAGCATCAGTGCGCCACTCCAGCGGCTACACTTTCGTCAATAAACTTACCTTCTTTAAAACGATTTAAGCTGAATTCCTCAGTTAAACTTGAATGCCCTTTGGCAATCAATTCTGCCATAGCCCAACCTGAACCAGGGATTGCCTTAAATCCACCAGTGCCCCAGCCACAATTTATAAAAATATTTCTAACTGGAGTTTTTGAAAGAATTGGAGACCTATCGCCAGTCATATCGACTATACCACCCCACCATCGCAACATCTTTAACCGAGAAATAATGGGAAAGGTTTCTATTAGTGCTCTGACTGTTTCTTCTACATGATGAAAAGAGCCTCTTTGAGTATAATTATTAAACCCATCTGCACCACCGCCAATCACCATTTCTCCCTTATCAGACTGGCTCATGTAACCATGCACAGTATTAGCCATCACCACTACATCCATACAAGGTTTTATAGGCTCTGAAACAAGTGCCTGAAGCGCAACAGCCTCGACCGGCATTCGAAAACCTGCCATGTCTGCTAAGACGCCAGTGTGGCCTGCCACAACAATACCCAGTTTTTGGCAATCAATGGAACCTTTACTAGTTTCAACTCCTTGAACTTGACCATTTATATGTCGAATACCCGTAACCTCACATTGCTGGATAATGTCCATACCCATATCAGAGCAAGCACGGGCGTATCCCCAGGCAACAGCATCATGTCTTGCTGTTCCACCGCGAGACTGCCACAAGGCTCCGAGCACCGGATATCGAGGACCATCAATATTAATTATCGGGACCAGAGATTTTACTTTTTCAGGGGAAATAAATTCGGTTGATACGCCCTGCAAAGCATTTGCCTGAGCAGTACGTTTATATCCTCTAATTTCATGCTGAGTCTGCGCCAACATCATGACCCCTCGTGGACTAAACATGACATTGTAATTTAAATCTTGGCTCATGGTTTCATACAAACTTCGAGCCTTTTCATAAATTGCAGCGGAAGCGTCTTGCAGATAGTTGGAACGAATAATCGTAGTGTTGCGGCCAGTATTACCTCCGCCAAGCCAGCCTTTTTCAAGTATTGCTACGTTCTTTAATCCGTGATTTTTTCCTAGATAGTAGGCGGTTGCCAAGCCGTGGCCCCCTGCCCCTATAATTATAGCGTCATATTTCTTTTTTGGTTCTGGGCTTTTCCAGGCACGACCCCAGCCTTGGTGATAGCGAAGAGCTTCTCGCGCAACTGCAAACACAGAATAACGTTTCATTTATATTTCACCCAAAATAGCTAAATTACTGGATATTTCTAACCGAAGTTTATTAGCCCCTACGACTCAGTACGTCATAAATCATTTCAGTTGCGACATCTAGCAACAACACGGATTTAAGGGCTTACTTTGGCTAAATTTGATGTTTAAAAGAGCAATGTAAAGGAAGGTATAATGAAGGCTCTATTTGATACGATTTTTGGTTCATATGACCCAAACATTATAATATTCTGGCTGAGCATCGTAATTATTTTAACTTTTGTATGTATCATTTTTTATCAAACTTTGAAAAAAAATACCTCTCTGAAAGAAGAAAATGCGGATTTGAATTTCTATAAATCACAGCTTTCTGAAATTGAAAAAGATATCGCAAAAGGAGTTATTGGCGCCGAAGAAGCCAAGCAAGTTAAAGTTGAAATTTCGCGCCGAATTTTAAAAAATAAAAATCAGTCTCTGCTTAAATTTGGCCCTCAGTCCACAAATACAAGATTAAAATTCACTTTCATTTTAGGAATTTTTATAATTTTTCTTTCGTTGGGTCTCTATTCATCACTTGGAAGCCTAGGGTATTTTGATTTCTCCCAGAAAAATCGAATTGAAGCAGCTAAACTTTTAAAAGAATCTAGGCCGTCGCAACAAGAAGCATGGAATGCTTTATCCGATGTAAAAACGATCAACACGCCCGAGGGCGAAATGGGTGAAATAATTGCCAAATTGAGAAAAATCTCTCAAGAACGCCCTAATGATATAACAGGATTGCGTTATCTTATGAGAACTGAAGCCAGTTTGAATAATTTTGAAAATGCAGCAATTGCTCAAATGTCTCTGGTCAAACTATTGGGAGAACAAGTTTCAACTGAAGATTTATACCAATTGGCGGAGTTGATGGTAATATCGTTGAACGGCTATGTCTCACCGGAAGCAGAAACTCTTTTTCGTAAGGTTTTGTCACAAGATGATGAGAATGGCGGGGCACTTTACTATCTAGGTCTAATGTATGCCAATCTAGATCGGCCAGATCTTTGTTTTGAAATTTGGCGAAAACTTCTTAACAGAGGCCCAGATGATGCGGTATGGGTGCCTCTTATACGTGAGCAAATTATGGAAGTGGCATGGCGAGCCGGAAAAAATCGGTATGAACTTCCGCCAAAAACAAAAATATCTCTAGATGGACCAAGTCAAGCCGATATTGAGGCTTCCAACGAAATGAGTTCCAAGGAAAGAAAAGAAATGATTGCTAATATGGTTGAAGGCTTAGCAAGTCGTCTGGCATCTGAAGGAGGAACATCAGACGAATGGGCCAGACTTATCAAGGCATTATCTGTACTTGGACAGTCAGACCGCGCAAAAAAAATATGGGCAGAAGCTATAAATATTTATAACAATTCACCGGCTGACCTGGGAGTCATTAATAATATTGCAAAGGAAATTGGTATTTCTAGATGATATACGAAGACGTTTCAGAATTTGCATTTGAAATTAAACCCAATAATTCTTTAATAGGCTTAGACTTGGGGACGAAGACGATAGGTGTTGCCATAAGTGATACTATCCCTTCCGTCGCCACACCTATTAAAACTATCAAAAGGAAGAAATTCTCAGTAGATGCTGATGATTTATTAAAGATAATTTCTACTAAAAATTGCTGTGGTGTTATTCTCGGCTTGCCAAAAAATATGAATGGAAGCGAAGGACCTAGAGCACAATCAACACGAGCATTCGCCAGAAACTTTTCTGCAAAAACCAATCTTCCAATCACTTTTTGGGACGAGCGATTATCAACTGTGGCTGCTGAAAAAGCTTTATTAGAGGCGGATACGACACGAAAACGTCGTGCAGAAGTAATTGACCATGTTGCAGCAGCTTATATTCTTCAAGGATTCTTAGATCGACTAAAGGTTTTAAAGAGTTGAATTTTCAGGACTCTTCGGGAGGATGCTAGTTTGGTTAGTGAAGTATGGATAAGAGATGAAATCCAAAGTCCATGTGTCAAAATATGTGTAATACACCCTGCTGAAAGGCTATGCACTGGATGCCACAGAACAATAGATGAAATTTCTGCTTGGTCGCGTCTACCCTCGGAAGAAAGAGAGAAAATCATTAACGAGCTAGAAAAACGTGCATTAAGATTGAAAAGACGAAGGGGCGGTCGAGCAGCCCGAATTACAAATTTATCATAGTTTTGGCCAAGCAGCCAAATCTTGAAGTTCTGGTCTAAAATAAGCTATTTTTCGCCCTTCACTAAAGTTTTTGGTTTGTGGCTCCCAAGGGCTTATTCCATGAAGGCAAAGTCTGTGAATTACATAACTTTCGCCTAAATTGGCATGTAGTACACGTCTTTTACATTTTTCAAATACACTTTTTCTAGTTTCTGAGTAAACTTCACGAACATCTAGATCTCCCCACTCTTCAGGTTTTCGATTCAAAAAAAATCTTTCAAATGCCTTTGCCATTAATTGGTGGGAACCTTCCCAGACGACAACAGGACTTGCACCTTTTGGAGCCTGATTTATAGGAATACCAAGAACATAAGCATGTGGCTCTTTTAACTTTCGTGGTCCTCCAGGAAAGTCGGCTATCAATCCATCAACGTGAGCAGCGTCTCTTTTTAGTCTAAAGTTGAAAGAACTTTGACTTTCTTGATCTCTAGGCTTTGGATAGCCTTCAAAAATTATTGAAACCTGAGCTGAATGAAGATCACAAACTTGAGAACTTTTCATTAAGTTTTCAAATGGTCCACTTAATGGTGTCTCACCTAAAGCTCCATCTGGATTATTGTCTAAGGCATCGACACCAACAAACCATGTCCCCTGACACGTTAAATTATTCTTAAAAATTGTCTTGTTTTTTAACTTTGACGTAATCTTTGAATTAGCAACATTAGCCCAATGTGCTACGCGGTGATCAAAGTCAAATTTAATCCAGCCTGTATCTTCAAACTTATTAAGCTCTTTCATGTCAATAAACACCCCTAAGGTTTTTTCGATTGACTTAAATAGCTTTACTTAACTCATCTATTACACGAAGCTTTTCAATCAGTTTTTGCAAATCAGCAACATCAATCATATTTGGACCATCGCAAGGTGCATTATCTGGGTCTTGATGAGTCTCAATGAAAACTGCGGAGATACCAACCGCACAAGCTGCCCGAGCAAGCGTAGCCACAAACTTTCTTTCTCCGCCCGAACTATTCCCTCTACCACCTGGTTGCTGAACAGAATGCGTAGCATCAAAAACAATCGGATATCCAGTCTCAGCCATTATTTCCAGTCCACGAAAATCGTTAACCAGTGTGTTGTAACCAAAACTAGTCCCGCGCTCACAAAGCAATATCTTTTTATTTCCAGTGCTAGCTATTTTCTCAGCGACATTTGTCATTTCCCAAGGTGCTAGAAACTGTCCCTTTTTAACATTTACCGGCTTTCCAGTTTCTCCAGCTGCAAGTAACAAATCAGTTTGCCGAGATAAAAACGCCGGGATTTGCAAAATATCTACGACTTCAGCGGCGGAAGCACATTGAGAAATAGAATGAATATCTGTAATTACCGGGCAATTGAAAGTTAACTTCACTTCTTCAAGGATTTTTAATCCTTCTTCAATTCCAACACCCCTAGCGGATGCAATTGAAGATCTATTTGCTTTGTCAAAACTAGACTTAAATATAAAATTTGATGAAGACGGAGAACAAACCTTAGAAATTTTTTCCGCCATAAACATTGCATGATCACGATTTTCTAACTGGCATGGACCTAAAATAAAGGCTAGCGGATTGCCTCCTCCAATTGGAATATCACCAATTTTTATAATATTACTACCAGACATTTAGAATAAAACTTTCTCTATTAGCTGAACATCTTGTGGATTATTTAATTCCCAGAAAACACGCCCTTTACTGTTTACCTCAACACACTTTACTCGTTTATTTTCGAATAAAAACCTTAATTGCTCCAAGCCCTCCAACTTTTCTAAATTACTTTCAGGCCACCTCAAATAATCTTTTAAGATATTCTTTCTATAAGCATATACGCCAACATGGTGGTAACATGGTATTTGTTCATCAGACCCAATTTTGGATATTTCAAAAAAAGGTATTAACTCTTTTGAAAAATAAAGAGCACACATGTGTTTATCAAATACCACAGTTGTTCCACCTACCCGGTCAGATTTCCTATCTTCGGAAAAAAGATTGTAACTTTTTCTATCTAATCTCAAAACTGGTGTGGCCATATCAGTACTTTTATCTGCCTTTAAAGCAGCAATTATATCTTCAACAAACCAGCTTGGAGTTAAAGGCGCATCTCCCTGAAAGTTTACAATAATTTCTGCGTCCAATTGCGCATTATTTACCGCTTCTGCGCATCTCTCTGTCCCATTTTTACATTTTGACGAAGTTTGAACAACCTTTGCACCAAAGGTCACTGCATGTTCTTCAATTCTTTTATCATCCGTTGCTACGTAAATTTCTGATACGCCCGAAACTTTATTAGCAGCTTCCCAACTGAGCTGAATGAGAGATTTTTTTCCTTCTTTCGTTCTAAGTTGTACAAGAGGTTTTCCCGGGTAACGTGTTGAAGCATATCGAGCAGGAATTATTATGACAGTTTTCATGCAACTCCCACCCTTAACAAATCCTGGATATGAATAATTCCCACAGGTCTGCTATCGGCAGAAGTTACAATCAACACACTTATTTTCCGGTCCTGCATTAAGTTTAATGCGTCAACAACGAAAGTTTCTTCAGCTACCGTAATTGGCGATAAGCTAGCAATTTCTCCAGCATTTTTACCTAAAAGATCATCTATATGACGCCGAAGGTCACCGTCAGTTATTACCCCTACCAAACACCCAATTTCATCAACAATAGCAGCTATTCCAAAACCTTTTGATGACATGGTAAGTAAAGTTTCTTTCATTGAGGTTTCAGTCTTTACCAACGGCATTGTATCATTTTTATGCATCAATTGGCCTACTGTCATCAATTTAGCTCCAAGTTTACCTCCCGGATGAAAAACCTTGAAATTTTCAGCATTAAAACTTTTTGCCTCCATTAGAGCGACCGCCAATGCATCACCGAGAGCAAGCATCATAGTTGTTGAAGTTGTTGGAGCCATACCTATAGGACAAGCTTCTTCCGCCATTGGCAGGCATAATTTAAAGTCTGCCGTTTTGACTAAGGTGCTTTCACAATTTGATGACATAGTGGCTACTGGAATACCAAAGCGACGTGAATGAGTTAATATATCAAACATTTCAATCGTTTCACCAGAATTAGAAATAAGTAAACAGAGATCTTGCGCAGTGATCATACCTAAGTCACCATGGCTGGCCTCAGTCGCGTGCACAAAATAAGCCGGAGTACCCGTGCTGGCTAATGTTGCAGCAATTTTACTTCCAATATGACCAGATTTTCCCACGCCGGATACAATTACTCGACCGGTTAATTTTAGAATGAGTTTCACCAGGTCACTGAAATCAATAGGCAAATCATCTTGAAGTTTTACAAGGGCATCAGCCTCTGTTTTTAAAACTTTTTTTGCAGCTGTTACAAAAGAATTTGACATGAGTCATTGTCCAATCAATAGAGACCTCGCGTGAGCTTATAGAATTAAAAGAATTAATTTCAAAGGCTCAAATTTTTTAATCATATTACGTCATAATTGTATCTTTATTCTGAAACCAGTATCAGTCGATTAATTTAAAGCCAAATTTTTGAAAAATAGCCATTGCCTCATTACCCTTTAAAAATTTCAAGAAATCTTCTGCTTTCTTTGACGGTTGATCTGAAATACTAGCAATAGAATATTCAATTTTACTATGGGTTGTTTCATCAAATACATGAGCAATGCGCAATTTATTAGAGTTGATGACATCAGTTTTATAAATGATTGCATAATCGACGTTTCGCGTTTCGAGCATAGCTATCGCTCCACTTACACTATCCATTTGTACAATATTTGAAAAAATTGTCGAAGAACTACCCGTAGAAATTAAGGCTTGTTTGGCATAGATACCAACTGGCACAGCATCAACAATACCTGTTGCAAAAAAAGTTGTTTCTAAATCGGAAAGCTTAAAATCGTAAAACTCTTTGACTCTACTCGCCACCACAAGTGTATTTCCCAAAAGAGGTTCAACTTTTTCTATTTTTATTTTCCCATCAGATTTTAGGTAATTTATCCAAGCTTTATTAGCGGAAATAAAAATATCAGCTGGAGCCCCATTCTCAATCTGCCTTGCCAGTGTAGATGTTCCTCCAACCACTAAATGGACGGAGTTTTTGACATTGCTGTTATTGTAAATAAGTACAACTTCTCTCATTGCCCCATACAGGCTTGCTGCAACAAAAACCTGAACGGAACTTAACACCGAAACAGGAAATAATATTATGAACACAAGTAAAATTGATACTCTTATCATGGGTTTCAATAAGCCTTTGCAGCAATTTTATAAAAAACGCAGTAATGATAAAGACGAGATGTAATAATAGGCCAATAAAAGTAACAATTTAACAACATTTTTTTCTAAATAATTAATTTGACTTGGCCTCAAACAATCTGTTCGGTATAGCCGCTGTAAAAGCAGTTTAACGCTTTAGAAAGAATGAGCTAGGTATGCGTAGTGGAAAAATCAAAAGAAAAACAGCTGAAACTGAAATCTCTGTAGCATTAAAATTAGACGGCACAGGCAAATACAAAATAAATACCGGTGTCGGTTTTTTTGATCATATGTTAGAACAATTGGCGCGCCACTCGTTGATAGATTTAGAAATCGAAGCCAACGGTGACAATCATATTGACGATCATCATACCGTTGAAGACACTGGTATAGCTTTAGGTCAGGCCTTGGCTCAAGCCGTTGGGGATAAGGTAGGAATTAATAGATATGGTTGGTGCTTATTACCAATGGATGATACTTTGATCCGAACGGCATTAGACTTATCTAGTCGACCGTTTTTATATTTTGATATCGATTTGCCTACTGAAAAGATAGGTGACTTCGATACCGAACTTGTAAGAGAATTCTTCCAAGCTCTTTCCACTCATGCAGGAATTACTCTCCATATGGAAAAGTTACATGGATACAACAGCCATCACATCGCAGAAGCTGCTTTTAAGTCATTTTCAAAGTCTCTAAGAGTTGCCATTGAAAAAGATCCTCGAAATTTAAAAGCTTTGCCGTCTACAAAGGGTGCACTTTAATAAATGCTTACTGCTATAATCGATTATAGTAGTGGAAACCTCCATTCCGCTCAGAAAGCATTTGAAAAAATTACAGCTTCAAACAACTTAGGCTCCATTGTTGTAACAAGTGATCCGGAGATTATTTCTACTGCTGATCGATTGGTGCTGCCAGGCGATGGTGCATTTCCTTCTTGCAAGTCCGAATTGATGTCATCTGAAGCATATGAAGCCATGGTTTACAGCGCGGTTGATAAATCACGGCCTTTTTTGGGTATCTGTGTGGGTATGCAGTTGATGGCAATAAGAAGTTATGAATATCAAGAAACTCAGGGTCTCGGGTGGATTGACGGAGAAGTGCGTAAAATAAATCCTAAAGATAAAACCTTAAAAATCCCTCACATGGGCTGGAACACATTAAATATAGAGAGCGATCATCCGGTTCTCAGATGTATTCATAATGGTGATCATGTATATTTCGTGCACTCGTTTCAGATGATGATTAAAAACAAAGAACAACGCTTAGCCTTCACAGACTATGGAACAGATATTACCGCAGTTGTGGGCAAGGAGAATATGGTAGGGCTTCAGTTTCACCCAGAAAAAAGTGGCCAAATAGGGCTACAAATAATAGAAAACTTTCTTTCATGGAGCCCATAAAACCATATTTTTTGTAAAAATAGAGTTTTATGGGAATTAAATTTGGGTCACTTTACTCTTGTCCAGGTTCCACCATCTCTGCATAAAATTAAAACACATCCAGAAATCTTGAGCTCATCATTACCCACTAACGTCATTTTGGACTTATAAACTTTGTCACGATCAGGAGACCAAATTTTACCACCAGCATATTTTCCATTTTTTTTCGCTTTCATATCCCAGATAATCAATTTTCCAAGATTTTTTGATTTATATTGTTTTCCTGAGCCGTCGAAAGATTTAACGAGCTCACCACAGATTTTATCTTCGCAAGCTTTAACTTCAATCTGTCCATAATTTCCGTTATCGTCTCCAACAGTTTGCCATAAACCAAAAATAGGATCTGCAGATGCTGAAAAAGCAAAAAACAACCCAGTAAAAGCGACTAATACAAATTTAATCATCAAATTTTCTCCTTATCAGGAATGATGGTGGCTGTCTTTGCAACTAGTTTCAAGCCTTTTGTTGTATGGCATTGCAAATTAGATTTAAAACTGCGAAATACCAATTCGGTGAATTGAGGATTTTTATGATTTTATACCCAGCAATTGACCTAAAAGACGGAAAAGCAGTTAGACTGCTTCGTGGCGATATGAATAAATCAACAGTTTTTAATGATAGCCCAGTCGATCAAGCATTAAGCTTCGTGAATCAGGGGTGCCAGTGGCTACATCTCGTGGATTTGAATGGCGCCTTTGAAGGAAAACCCGTTAATGCAGATGCAGTTGAGCAAATAATAAGCAGGTGTAATATTCCAATCCAATTAGGTGGAGGAATAAGGGATATTGAAACGATTGAAATGTGGCTTTCAAGGGGTCTTGAGCGTATTATTCTTGGAACAGCAGCCGCAGAGAACCCCTCACTAGTGCGGCTTGCGGCCAATAAATATCCCGGCAAAATAGCTGTTGGAATAGATGCAAGAGATGGGCGCGTAGCAACAGAGGGCTGGGCCAAGGATACAGATATTTGGGCTACCGAACTTGCCAGAAAATTTGAAAATGATGGTGTATCTACCATTATTTACACCGATATTGAGAGAGATGGAGCGATGATGGGGCCAAATTTGGGTGCTACCGCTGAAATGGCCAAGGCAGTTTCTATTCCTATTATTGCATCAGGCGGGATCAGTTCTTTAAAAGACCTAATAGCGCTTAAGGAATGTGGAGCTCAACTCAATGGCGCAATTTCGGGAAGGGCGCTGTATGACCAAAAATTTTCTGTTGCGCAGGCATTAGAGGTTTTAGATGCTTAAATGCAGGATCATTCCATGTTTAGACGTAGCTGACGGTAGGGTTGTAAAAGGGACAAATTTTGTTGGTCTAAGAGATGCCGGCGATCCGGTGGAAGCAGCCGAACGCTATGACAAACAGGGTGCAGATGAACTTTGTTTTCTGGATATTAATGCTACTTATCACAACCGTGCGACGACATACTCTATGGTCCAAAAAACAGCTGAAAAATGCTTTATTCCGCTGACAGTTGGTGGCGGCGTTAGATCTTCAGAAGACGTGAGGAATCTTTTATTGGCAGGAGCAGATAAAGTAAGCTTTAATTCTGCGGCAGTTAAAAACCCAGATGTTATTTCCAAAGCTGCTAACAGATTTGGATCGCAGTGCGTGGTTTGCGCAATTGACGCAAAAGCTGCCCCATCTGGAAAGTGGGAGCTTTTCACTCACGGGGGTCGAAAACCAACAGGTATTGATGCCATTGAGTTTGCCAAGCTCATTGAGAAGAAAGGTGCTGGCGAAATTTTACTTACGTCAATGGATAAAGACGGTACTAAATCAGGCTTCAATCTTGATATGACACGAGCCATTTCTGATAGTGTTGGAATACCTGTCATAGCCTCTGGGGGTGTCGGCAATTTAGACCACTTAGTCGACGGTGTAGTGAAAGGAGGGGCATCTGCTGTTCTAGCGGCTTCTATATTTCATTTTGGTGAATACACTGTAGGCCAAGCAAAAAAACATATGGACAAAGCTGGAATACCAGTGAGATTAGAGAGATGAAATTAGAAGATTTAGCTAAAATAATTAATTCTCGCGCTGAAGCTGACCCGTCAGAAAGTTGGACAGCTAAGCTTCTAGCGCAGGGGCCCGAAAAATGCGCTGAAAAGTTTGGGGAAGAAGCAATTGAAGCAATTATAGAAGCTGTGAAAGGCGACGATAAGGCCCTTATCTCTGAAGCAGCTGATGTTATTTTTCATTATCTGGTGATGCTGAAATCGAGAGATATTAATCTTGATGATGTAATGAAAGAACTAAAGAGCAGAACAAATAAATCTGGACTTAGGGAAAAAGAAGATAGATCATAACCGCGAAGAAATTATGTTAGTTGCGAACCCAGCTTTTCTAAGTTCACCAAACAACCGTTGATGCTCTATTTTTGGACATCTATCCTCTATTACGTTTAAGCCCAGTTGCCTTGCCTTTTGTGCCGAACTTTCATGTTTTATTCCAATTTGCATCCAGATAGTTTTCAGGCCTTTCAATTTGGCTAAGCTATCATTTACAATTTCTGGAACTGCCTCTGGTTTTCTAAAAATATCGACCATATCCACGGGTTCATCAATTTCGTCGATACTAGACCTGACTAATTGACCAAAGAAACGTTTTCCTCCGTGTCCTGCATTAACTGGTATAATTTTGTAACCGCGTGTGTGAAGATATCGGCCAACAAAATAACTCGGTCTAGTCTCATTCATACTCAAGCCAACCATAGCAATGGTTTTAGTCGCCGTAAGGATATCTTTTAAAAATATATCTGAAACACTCATCACAATCTAATTCTATAAATTTATTTGTCACTCTGCTGCTAGGTTGCCCAAATTGATCATTGACCAAATCTTTTCACTAGTAAAAGGCATATCAACCTGCTGAATTCCAATATCCCATAACGCATCTTGAACAGCATTTGCAACTGCCGCCAGCGCTCCAACAGTGCCAGCCTCGCCACATCCCTTCATGCCCATGATGTTAGCCGTTGATGGAACGCATTCTGTTTCAAATTTGTAATAGGGAAGATCTTGAGCGCGGGGCATCCCATAGTCCATAAAGGTAGCTGTAAGTAATTGACCCTCTTGGTCAAAGACTACATGCTCATACAAAGCCTGACCTATGCCTTGTGCAACTCCGCCATGTACTTGCCCTTGTGCAAGCATCGGGTTGATTAAATTTCCAAAATCATCAACTACTGAATAACGCACAACTTGAACAAAACCAGTTTCAGGATCAACCTCAACCTCAGCAAAATGTGCTCCATTAGGAAAAGATCTAGCGTCTAAAGTAGCTTTTGCCGAATGAGTAAGAAGATCGAACCTATGATCGTCAAATGCCATTTTCGCTACTTCAAGCACATTGGGGCTATAGTTAGAACCATTTATTCGAAAAGAAATATCGTCAAATTCAATATTTTCCAAACTGACCTCTAGCTTTTCTGACAGATATTGAGAAAATGACTGGATAACTTTCTCTACTGTTGCCAGAGTGGCATTGTTTTGAACTGTTACAGACCTAGATCCACCTGTTCCGCCACCATTGGGTATAAGATCGGTGTCACCCTGGACGACGGTAATTTTTTCTATAGGTATGCCAATTTGATCAGAAAGAAATTGAGCGAAAACAGTCTCATGTCCCTGACCATTAGATTGCGTTCCAACAAAAATCTTAACATCGAGACCCTCTTCAAAAACTACTTTTGCTTCCTCGCTCGGATCTCCCAAAATACTTTCAATGTAATAACATAAGCCTAGCCCTCTCAACATTCCTTTCGCTTCACTTTCCTTTTTCCGCCTTTCAAAGCCTGCGATATCAGCAGATATCTCAGCAGCCGAAAGAACTCGGTCAAAATCTCCAACATCTATCGTTTCCCCCGTTGAAGACCGATAGGGAAAATTATCTTTTTTAATAAAATTGATACGCCTCAATTCAAGAGGATCAATTTTCAATTCCCGAGCTGCGCGATCCATCATTCGTTCTAGCAAATAAATTGCTTCTGGACGCCCTGCCCCTCTATACGCGTCTACCTGCGTAGTATTCGTATAAATCCCCAAAACGTTCAGATAAGTAGTCTGAACGTCATAAACTCCCATTAAAACCTTTGAAAATAAACCTGTTTGAATATTTTGCCCAAAACGAGAATTGTATGCACCAAGATTGCAAAAAGTGTTAACTCGGTAAGCAACGATTTTGTTGGTTGCGTCAAAAGCTAATTCCGCAAAATGTTTTAAATCTCGCCCCGCATTGTCACTCAGCATCGCCTCGGTGCGCTCAGACATCCATCTGACAGGTTTTTTAAGCTTTATAGCCGCAAAAGAAACAACAAACTCCTCTGGATACCCCATGGCTTTCATACCAAAACCACCGCCAACATCAGGGTTAGTTACTCTGATTTGTTCGGATCGCAGCCCTAGTATTTCCGAGGCAAATCTCTTATGCACCCAAACGCCCTGGCCACTGAACGAGAGATGCAGCCTTTCATCATTCCATTGAGCATAACAACCCCGAGGCTCCATAGAGTTTGCAATAATTCTATTATTATAGACCTCCATCGAAACAACTTTTTCTGCCTGTTCGAAAACAACATCGGTTTTACTTTTATCTCCGAGATCCCATTCAAAGGCCACGTTTCCCGGAGCCTCTGGATGAATTGTATTTTCACCTATTGTTAGCTCTGTTGACACGGGCAAATCAGCATAATCAATTTCAATTAATTCAGCTGCATCTTTAGCATTTGGTATTGAATCAGCGACGACTAAGACAATGGGTTCACCAACAAATCGAACTCTGTCTTTTGCCAACAATGGTCTTTTTGGACAAGCGCCATTGGTTCCATCACGGTTTTTCACCGTAACTCCTACTAGATCGTTTTTGACCCCATTGTTTTCTAAGTCTTCAGCTTTAAAAATACCGTATACACCAGAAGCTTTTTTAGCATCTTCAATATTGAGGTTTGTAATTTTAGCATGCGCGACTTGAGATCGAAAAAAATAAGCATAAAGTGAAGAAGAAGGAGTGGAATCGTCTATATATCTGCCTTTACCGGTCAAAAAACGGTTATCTTCAGTACGTAAAATTGACTGACTTTTCCCAAACTTCTCCATTCATGCCTCTATATTTTTCATATCTACTAAAGAGGTTAGTAAATTTTACAAAACCAAAGTCAATAGATCAAAACATAAAATAGAATTGATAACCTAGGCTCTATCTTTCCATTGCGATTTTTTATAAATTTGATATAGCCACCGCTATTCCAAGTAGCGAGATCAATTACATGAAAAAAACCAAAAAGCTTTTTATAAAAACATATGGTTGCCAAATGAATGTTTACGATAGTGAACGCATGACAGAGGCTCTTGGTGAAGATGGTTATGAAAAAACGCTAAATCCTGATGAAGCCGATATGATACTGTTAAATACTTGTCATATTAGAGAAAAAGCCGCCGAAAAAGTCTACTCCGAGTTGGGAAGATTCAAGGAATTAAAGGCGAATAGACCAGATTTAAAAATCGGTGTGGCGGGCTGCGTTGCCCAAGCCGAAGGTGAGGAGATCATCAAGCGTCAACCTTTAGTTGATCTGATAGTTGGCCCCCAAAGTTATCAGAATATAGCAGGATTAGCAGCTAATGCCGTGGATGGACGAAAACAGATTGATATTGATTTTCCAAAGGAAGATAAATTTTCCTTATTAAAAGAAAAACGATCAGCCCAACGCGGTCCTTCTGCTTTTCTAACGGTTCAAGAGGGCTGCGATAAATTTTGTGCCTTTTGTGTTGTTCCCTACACACGCGGTGCTGAAAATTCCCGGCCAGTCTCACGGGTCGTAGATGAAGCAAAACACTTAGTGGAAAGCGGGGTAAGAGAAATAACATTGCTTGGGCAAAATGTTAACGCGTATCACGGTGCAGGTTTAGATGGGAATGAATGGAGTTTAGCCAAATTAATCTGGGAATTGGAAAAAGTTGATGGCTTATCTCGAATTCGCTTCACTACTAGTCATCCCAATGATATGACAGCTGACTTAATTGAGGCTCATGGAACATGTAAAAAACTGATGCCATACCTACACCTGCCGGTACAATCTGGCTCGAATAAAATTTTAAAGCGAATGAATAGGTCGCATAACGCAGAAAGTTATCTTTCTTTAATTTCAAAAATTCGGGAAGCCCGCCCTGATATTCTTATCTCCGGAGATTTTATTGTAGGCTTCCCTGAAGAAACAGACAAAGATTTCGATGATACTCTTTCATTAATAAATGATATTGAATATGGACAAGCCTTTTCATTTAAGTATTCAACACGTCCAGGCACTCCTGCTGCAGAGCGTGACCAAGTCTCTGAAGAGGTTAAAACTGCGCGATTACACGAACTCCAAGAATTAATTAAGAAACAGCAAAAAAGCATCCAAGACAAAATGATTGATAGAAAAGTTCAGGTATTATTTGAACGGCGGGGCCGCTTTGAAAATCAACTTGTAGGAAAGTCTGAGTACTTACACGCTGTAAACGTAACTGATCCAACCATCTCTGTTGGAGAATTAAAGCAAGTGCACATTACAAAAAGTAATGCTAATTCACTGAGTGGATCCATTTTCAAATAATACTATGTTACAAACAGATTTATTGCTTTTACGCACTTGGAACTCTTAAAGTAAATAATAGGAAAGGAACTGTTGGTGATCCCTACAACAGAAGACGAAACAGAAGATCAAGCACGGCAGGATCAGACAAATATAAAATTTCCCGATAACAGACTTTTGATCGATCTTTGCGGAGAATTTGACAAAAACCTGGCAGAGATAGAGCAAAGACTAACATTGCAAATAGTCAGAAGAGGCAATGAGTTAAATTTACTTGGCGACGAAATCTCGAGGTCTGATGCTAAACTAGTTTTAGAGGCACTGTACACTCGTCTTGAAAATGGCAAATCGCTTGATAATGGTGATCTTGATCGTGAGTTGCGTGAAGTACTAGGCGGTAAAGATTTGGAACATAGCAAGGAAAGAGATAAGCAAATTGAGATGTTTAAGAAGTCCAACTTTGAGATTAAAACTCGAAAAAAAGTAATTGAACCAAGAACGGATGCCCAGAAAGCCTTTGCGTCTTCTCTTTTGAAAAATGAGTTAGTATTCGGGATAGGTCCCGCCGGAACAGGTAAAACCTACCTTGCTGTGGCTGTAGCTGTGTCAAAGTTTATTAATGGTGAAGTTGATCGAATAGTTCTTAGCCGGCCAGCAGTAGAAGCTGGAGAAAAACTCGGGTATTTGCCTGGTGACATGAAGGATAAAGTCGACCCCTATATGCAGCCTTTATATGACGCCTTGAATGACTTTCTTCCCGGCAAACAACTATCCAAATTAATAGAGGAAAAGCGAATTGAAATTGCTCCCCTAGCTTTTATGCGAGGTCGTACTCTTTCACATGCCTTTGTTGTACTAGACGAAGCCCAGAATGCTAGTTCTATGCAAATGAAGATGTTTTTAACAAGACTTGGCGAAGGAAGTAGAATGGCCATAACTGGGGACAAATCACAAATTGATTTACCGAAGGGAGCAATATCAGGGATTGTAGAAGCCGAAAGGTTGCTAAGCTCAGAGCCAAAAATTAGTTTCAACTATTTTTCAGCACGTGATGTTGTTCGCCATCCTCTTGTTGCATCTATAATTGAAGCATATGACGCAGACAGTAAAAAAAAGTTAAATAGCGTTAAATTGGATAAGTAGCGAGATGAGCGTCGATTTGATTATGGAGGATGCTCGTTGGAAAACGCTAGATTTAATGCAGATAGTCAATAACGCTTTTAATGCAACACTTTGGCAGTTAAATCTGAAATCTGAAAATTTTATTTGCTGTGTTCTCGCGTGCAGTAATAATAAGATTAAGGATTTGAATATTCAATTCAGGGGGAAAAATACTTATACAAATGTATTATCTTTTCCCTCAAAAGTTAAACTTCATGAAGTAAAAAATCGCTCAAAATCAGAAAGTTATGTTGAACCTTACGAATTGGGCGATATAGCAATTGCTTATGAAGTTTGTGAAAACGAGGCTGCCAGTTCACAAATAGAATTCGAAGACCACGTATGCCATTTGATTATCCACTCCGTGCTTCATTTACTAGGCTACGATCATGAAGAGGAAAAAAATGCTTCCGAAATGGAAAAAATTGAAGTGCAAGTACTTGCAAACTTAGGTATAGATGATCCATATATGTAGATGGTATAGCGCTTTTTAGCGGAATGGATAAATGGGCGACATAGACGGATCCTCGAGTGCAGCGCGTAGCGCGCTGCCAAAAAGTGGTAACTCAAAACTAAAATCATTTAATATTATTGCACGAATTAAAGGATTATTTTTGTTCGGCAGTAAAGTAGAACCATTTGATAGCAACGAAAATTTTGTAGATATAAAGCCCGATGGTAATAATGAAGTAGGTAATCTTCTTAGGCTCAGCGTCCAAGACGTCGCCATTCCAAAAGCAGACATTGTGGCTGTACAAGATACAATAACAAAAGACGAGCTATTTGAAACGTTCAAAAATACTGCACTAACCCGTTTACCTATCTACGAAAACACCTTAGATAGTCCTTTGGGATTTATACACTTTAAAGACTTTATCTTAAAATCAAATTCCAATGATAAGGTCAGTCAATTCCATGTGAAAAATATTTTAAGAACCGCACTTTTTGTTCCACCTTCTATGTCGTTGGGGGTTTTGCTTGCAAAAATGCAAGCAGAAAGAACTCATATGGCTTTAGTGATTGACGAATATGGTGGCGTTGACGGTCTGGTAACAATTGAAGATTTGATTGAGCAAGTAGTCGGAGATATTGAGGACGAGCACGACGAAGCAAACCAAAAAGATTGGTTTCTTGAAAAACCCGGCCAGTATTTAGCTACAGCGAAAACTTCGTTGCGTGAGTTTAAGGAAGAAACAGGGTTAGACCTAACAAACGAGGCATCTATTGACGCTGAGGAAATAGGGACATTTGGTGGTTTAGTTTTTATGCTGGCCGGTCGAGTTCCCGTGAGGGGTGAAATTGTGCCACATCCTCTGGGTATGGAATTTGAGATAGT
>ERZ802830.530-NODE-530-length-38013-cov-18.5847_pt1 | contig 38013 bp, 31 predicted proteins | sample MGYA00345654_ERZ802830 | MGnify/ENA primary metagenome ERZ802830 (study PRJEB30503, sample SAMEA104212375) | marine metagenome | biome: Westerlies Biome; feature: [SRF] surface water layer (ENVO:00010504) within the epipelagic zone...; material: water... | reverse complement strand
GCGTATTCACGACCACCGATGAACAGTTCGAAGCGGTCGGTGACATCTGGGTTGTCATCGTTGCGTCGCGCCAGCGGCGAAACTTCGGCAGGATACTCGGTGATGTAGGTTGGTTGCTCCAGACGCCCTTCCACCAAGGCGTCAAAAACTTCCATTTGCAGCTTACCCAGGCCCCAATGATCCTCAACGGCGACTTGCTTATCGCTCAGCACCTCGCGCAGATGATCCACATTATCGACCGCGTTTTCAGCGACGCCGCCAAAACGCGCTAACGATTCTGCCATGGTGACCCGCTGTGGTGATTTGGAAAAGTCTAACTCAATACCCTGATAGACAATCTGTTGGCTACCACAGGCACGCTGAGTGAGTTCCATCATCAGTTCGTCGGTAAGATCCATCAGGTCGCGGTAATCAGAATACGCTTGGTAAAACTCCAGCATCGTGAACTCGGGGTTATGCCGGGTCGACAGCCCTTCGTTGCGAAAATTCCGATTAATCTCATACACACGCTCGAAACCACCGACGACCAAGCGCTTTAGAAACAGCTCCGGGGCTACCCGCAAAAACAGCGGCATATCCAGCGTATTGTGATGAGTCACAAAGGGCCTCGCCGTGGCACCACCCGGAATGCTGTGCATCATGGGAGTCTCTACTTCGAGATAGTCGCGCTGATTAAAAAAATCACGCAGCGCCTGCATCACCATGGAGCGCGTCCGGAACACCCCACGGGTGTCTTCATTCATGATCAAATCGACGTAACGCTGGCGATAACGAATCTCTTGATCAGTCACGCCATGGAACTTCTCAGGCAGCGGCAGCGCGGTTTTATTCAGCAGCACCACGCTATCGGCCTGCACGCTTAGCTCGCCCTTGTTGGTACGCATTAGCGTACCGCTCACACCGACGATATCGCCCATCTCCCAATACTGCGAAAAATCCTCGTACGCTTCTTCGCCAAGATCGTTCTTCGTGAGATAGCACTGAATCTGGCCGCTGACATCTTGCAGGGTGACGAAACTTGCCTTGCCCATGACTCGACGCAGCATCACTCGACCCGCCACTGCGGTGCGCACACCTGCCTCGGCAAGCGCTGCTTTGTCTTGGTCTGCATGCTGCTTCTGTAGTTCATCAGCCAATGCCTGACGACGAAAATCGTTTCGATAAACCTTACTTTTTTCCAGCCAAGCCTCCATTTTGGCTCGACGGTTCAGTAAGACATCTCTTTCTTCGCTCATGATTTTCCTTTTCGCTCTGCGCTGGCCTTGTTCGCCGGCCTAAAATCCTGCTTTCAAACATGCTTCCATAAAGGGGTCGAGGTCGCCATCCAACACCTTGTTCGGATCTGTGCGCTCGATCTCAGTCCGCAAATCCTTCACCCGCGACTGATCAAGTACATAACTGCGTATCTGACTACCCCAGCCAATGTCCGCCTTGGCATCCTCAATGGCCTGCTGCTCAGAGCGGCGCTCTTGCAGCTCTAGCTCATACAGTTTGGCGCGAAGCTGCTTATAGGCGTTATCTTTGTTCTGATGCTGAGAACGCTCGCTCTGACACTGCACCACGGTATTGGTGGGCAAATGGGTGAGACGCACCGCAGAGTCGGTACGATTGACATGCTGCCCGCCTGCACCACTGGCACGATAGGTATCCACACGCACGTCGGCAGGGTTAATTTCAATTTCGATATTGTCGTCGATCTCAGCCGAGACGAAGACCGAGGCAAAGGATGTATGGCGACGATTTCCTGAGTCGAAAGGTGATTTGCGGACCAATCGATGCACGCCGGTTTCTGTACGCAGCCAGCCATAGGCGTAATCGCCGCTGATCATGACGGTAGCGCTCTTAATGCCAGCCACCTCGCCTTCGGAGACCTCGGTTACGGCGACGCTGAAACCCCGTTGCTCAGCCCAGCGTAGGTACATGCGTAGCAGCATCTCTGCCCAGTCCTGGGCTTCTGTGCCGCCAGACCCGGCCTGTATTTCAAGGTAACAATTCGCTTCGTCTAACTCGCCTTGGAACATACGGCGGAATTCCAGCGTTGCTAGCTCACCTTCGAGCCCTTGCAGTTCTGTCGAGACTTCGTCCAGAGCGCCATGATCACCCTCGTCACTGGCCATTTCGGCAAGCTCGCCAAGATCATTGAGACTGTCGCCAAGAGTGCTGAGCAGGCTAACAACCTGCTCGAGAGAGGCACGTTCCTTACCTAATCGCTGCGCACGTTCCGGATCATTCCAGACGTCGCCATCTGCCAGCTCCAATTCGACTTCTTGCAGGCGCTCACGCTTTTCTTCGAAGTCAAAGATACCCCCGAAGCGCCGCGTCGCGTTCTTGCAGGTCTTTTAGGTACTCGCGAATGCCGGTAATTTCAGCCATGGAGGGGTTCTTTTGCTTGTTTTGTGCGCGGGTATTTGCGCGGCGGCAGTTTAAGACATCGCCTCTATGTACTCCACCATCAGCTGCAGTGTCTGCTGGCCGCCATAGTCATTGAGTGCCGGTTTATAGACCACCCGCACCCGCTGGGGCTGTCCGTCTAGGGGGGGCTGACGAAAGGCAATGGCATCGATGAGCTGGTCTTGCAGCGCAAACACGAGCTTCAAATGATCCTGACCAACGACCCGTTGATTGACCAAGGTGAATTCACCGGCAAAGGTCGGCTCTGCGAATCCATTACCCCAAGGACCTGCGTTAGCCAGCTTGGCCACGGTATCGAGATTGAGGGCTTCCTTGGCTAGCTCACCGTCCGTGAGCAGCACGGCGTCCAACATGTCTGGCGTAACCGCTGCCCTCACGGCCTTATCAAAAGCTGTTTGAAAGCGCGGCAAGTGCACTCGCTTGATGCTCAGTCCCGCAGCCATGGCATGGCCGCCGAATTTCAACAGCATGCCCGGGCGCTTGGTCGCGATACTGTCCAGCAGGTCACGTATGTTGAGGCCATCGATACTACGCGCGGAACCTTTCAACTCGTCAGAACCCTCGGAGGCGTCGGCAAAGACGATAGCCGGGCGATGAAATTTTTCTCGCAGCCGCCCCGCCACGATACCGACCACGCCCTGATGGAAGCTCTCGTGATACACCGCGATACCCATCTCATCGGGGTCTGGCGTGATTTGTGTCAGGATCATCTCTGCATCCGCCACCATGCCTTGCTCAATCTCGCGCCGAGTCTGATTCAAACCGTCGAGTTCTGCGGCCAGCTGGCCCGCTTCCGCAGGATCGTCCGTCACCAAGCAGCGAATACCCACGCTCATGTCTTGCAGGCGACCTGCTGCATTAAGCCTTGGCCCGAGCGCAAAGCCCATATCCGACGCTGACAGCGTCGTAAGATCACGCTTACCGACCCGAGCAAGTGCAGCGATACCCGGTCGAGTCATACCACGCTGAATACGCAGCAACCCTTGATGAACCAAAATACGATTGTTGTGATCTAGCGGTACCACGTCGGCCACGGTGCCTAGTGCCACGAGATCTAGGTACTGCGCCATGTTCGGCTCATCAATGCCGCGAGATACAAAGTGCTGCCGCTGACGCAGGGCTTGGCGCACCCAGCTTAGGAGGTAGTAGGCGACGCCCACGCCGGCCATGGCCTTACTGCCGAAGCTGCTGCCACCGACGTTCGGGTTCACCAGCGCAAAAGCGTTTGGCAGCACATCGCCGGGCAAGTGATGATCGGTGACGACCACGTCAATACCCAACTCATTGGCTAAGGCCACGCCGTCCACACTAGCGACGCCATTATCAACGGTGACGATCACCCGTGGCTCCATAGCCGCTGCAAGCTGCACGATTTCTGGTGACAGGCCATAACCGTAATCGAATCGATTCGGCACAAGAAAATCCACCTGCCTTGCACCCATGGCCCGCAGCGCCAGTAGGCATAAAGCAACCGACGTTGCACCATCGGCATCGAAGTCTCCGACGATGAGGATTTTTTGATCTTCTACTACCGCATCGGCGAGCCGCTTCGCTGCTTGATCGATTTCAGGTAGGTCTGCTGGAGATAGAAGATTGCTAAGCCCGCGTTCCAGCTGGGCGGGCTCTGTGATGCCTCTGGCGGCGAAGACGCGATCCAGCAGATCGTCATCCAGCCCTAGGCGGTTAACGGATTGACGTGTTTCGATGCGCAAAGAGGCGGGCTCGCTCAGAGTGTTGGTGCGACTCGCAGGCGCACGATATCTGCCACCACGATGTCGAGGCTTTGCAAACGCTCCAGCGCTGCGTTCATCGTGGCTTCTACAACTTCGTTGGTACGCAGCACTATGTCCACCGCCGCCTGATCAGATGAAGCTTCATGCTGAATTGCGGCATCGATGCTGATCGCAAACTCCGACAGCGCCTGAGTCACCTTGGCGAACACGCCGGGCTGGTCGACGGTAGGTATGCGCAAATAATTCGCGCTGGCGACATCGTCCATGGACAACAACACCGGTAAGCGGCTTGGCTGGTCGTTATTTGCATCACTCTCCGGCAAAACACCAATGCCATTGCCCGAAGACATCTGTTTACCAAGAGCGAGTACGTCGGATAACACTGCAGAAGCGGTGGCCTCACCGCCAGCACCGGGACCGCTGAAAAGCGTTTCACCGGCACCATCGCTGTTGATCTGCACCGCGTTCATCACCCCGTTCACGTTGGCCAGTAATGCATTCGATGGTACTAAGGCACAGTGCACGCGAGCTTCTACACCGGCATCGGTGTTTTGGATGATGCCAAGGTGTTTGATCTTGTAGCCAAGTTCTGCAGCAAAGCGAATATCAGCCACGGTGACATGACGAATACCCTCAATGAAGACTGACGAGAGGTCGAAGGCGCCAGTGAAACCCAAGGCGAGCAGAATGGTCAGCTTGTGGGCGGCGTCGATGCCGTCGATATCAAAACTAGGCTCAGCTTCGGCGTAGCCTAGCCGTTGCGCTTCAGCCAACACCTCGTCAAATGCGGTGCCGTTGGCCTCCATCTCGCCGAAGATGTAATTGCAGGTGCCATTGATGATGCCAAATAGGCTGGCCAAGCGATTCGCTGCAAGACCACCGGACATGCCCTGAATAATGGGGATGGCGCCGGCCACCGCTGCCTCGAAACGCAGTAGCTGCTGGCCGTGACCAGACATCAACTCATTACCGTGGGCCGCCAAAACGGCTTTGTTGGCGGTCACTACAGGTTTTTTCGCCGCAAGTGCACGACGGGTTAATTCCAACGCGACGGTGTCGCCGCCAATAAGCTCCAGAATCATATCAACGTCGGGGTCAGTCAGCAGGTCGTCGATCTCAGTACTGAACTGAGCGCCCTGCAGATCGACTTCCGGCTTTGCACGACGGCTGGCTACACGAACCACGCGCAGCGAGACGCCACTGCGCTGCTGCATCAACGCATTGTTGCGACGAATAAGTTCCAGCACTCCTTGAGCGACGGTACCCAATCCCGCGATGCCTAGTCTGATTTCAGTCAACGTCGTCTCTCTGCTGGTTCTTTGCTTGGAGGGGTGGCTTTAAAGGCTTAAACCCAGGCGCTGAGCTAGCTGCGGGGCCGGGATATACCCAGGAAACATCTCGCCAGAATCGGTGATGATGGAGGGCGTACCGCTTACACCCAGCCGCTGCCCCAGCGCGAACTGCTCATCTACGGGGTCTGTCGGGCACTCTCGCTGGGCAATACGCTGACTGTTTTTCGCCCGCGTCATGGCCGTGCTCGGATCGCTAGAACACCAAACCGAGCGCATGGTGGAGGCCGTATCAGACTCCAGGCCCTCTCTGGGATAGGCGAGGTAACGCACTTCAATGCCAAGCTCAGCGTACTGATCTATCTCGTTATGCAGCTTGCGGCAATAACCGCAATCCACATCGGTGAAAATGTTGACCACAGCGCGGCGCTCGCCCTTGGCCGGAAAAATGACCATATCGGCCAGCGCTACCTGATCCATCAGGGTCATGCGCTGCACCACCCGACGCTGTTCGGTGACATTGCTCAGATCATCCCCGATGGCGTACATATCACCGACGATCATATGCGCGCCGTCTGCGGTAACGTACATGGTCGTGCCGTCAGGAAAGTCGACTCCATAAAGACCATCGACGGCGGCAGGATAAATCGACTCAATAGGCAAACCCGGGCGAATCGCGAGCAACTTGGCAACAACGTGATCAAGGCCCTCTTCGTCGGCGTTCGCTTTCACGTCCGCCCCGTGGGCCGCGCTAAACATGAGCGTTAGCACGATAAATAGAATGTCGGTTCGGCGCGAGTAAGCCATAACGTTTTGGTTGGATCGCTTATGCATCGGTGGTCCTTTCCTTGATCAACCTCTCTGGGTTTGATCCTTTTGAGCAGTGGCTTGCATACAACGCCTCTTAACCTCGTGGGTGATGCTGCAGTACGAGATTTTTCAAACGCTGGTTGGCCACATGGGTATATATCTGGGTGGTCGACAAGTCGGCATGGCCAAGCATCATCTGCACCGCTCGCAGGTCTGCGCCATTATCCACGAGATGGGTAGCAAATGCATGGCGAAGCGTATGAGGCGAGACCTTTTGTTCAATCCCAGCATGAAATGCATAGCGTTTTATGGCGTGCCAAAAAGTCTGACGGGTCATGACTGTGCCCCGCCGACTGGGAAACAGCATGGACCCACCCGCGGGCAGAAGTTCGGGGCGCGCATCGCGCAGATAACGCGCCAGCCAGTCCAGTGCCGCCTCGCCGGTAGGCACCAGACGCTCCTTGCTGCCCTTACCCATCACGCGGATTACCCCTTGTCTTTGATTGACGTTGGCTAGCTCCAGCGTGACTAATTCCGTGATACGCAGCCCGCTGGCGTATAGGACCTCCAGCATCGTACGATCCCGCAAACCCAAGGCCGTGCTGACATCTGGCGCTTCCAACAAGGCCTCAACCTGCAATGTGCTCAGCACGCTTGGTAAGGCGCGGCCCAATTTAGGATGGTGGATTTGCTGGGTTGGATCAGCAGCAATCTGCTGCTTGAGAACCAGATGACGATAAAAACCCTTTAGCGTACTTAGCCAGCGCGCAGTGCTGCGCGGACTAAGCTTGCGCCCTTGCCGTCGATTGAGCACCTCCAACAGGTCCGCTTCTTCGGCCGTACTGAGTTGGCTGATGCCCATGGCCTGCAGTGTTTTAGCGGTATCGGTTAAGTCGCGTCGATAAGCGGACAGTGTATTTTCAGCCAAGCCTCGCTCAAGCCAGAGAGACTCAAGATAGGAATCGATCTCGTCAGAAGAATGAGCGTGGCTGGCCATGGAGCAAACATGGCATATCTAAGTTGGCTTTTCGACAAACACATCTGTTGTCGGCCAGATAAAGCACCGGCCGGCGCTAGAGCAAAAACAGACAAACAAAAAAGGCCAGCGATGCTGGCCTTTGCGTCTGGGCCGCGGCGTCTGCGGCCAGCGACAGATTGTTAACCGATCTTTTCCTTGATGCGAGCAGAACGGCCAGAGCGTTCGCGGAGGTAGTACAACTTCGCTTGACGCACATCGCCGCGACGCTTTACCTCAATCTCGCTAATCAGCGGACTGTGGGTTTGAAACGTTCGTTCAACGCCCACGCCGTGAGAGATTTTTCGCACAACAAATGAAGAGTTCACACCACGACTTTTAACGCCGATAACCACGCCTTCATAGGCCTGTAGCCGTTCACGGTTGCCTTCTTTCACACGTACTTGAACAGACACGGTATCGCCTGGGCTGAAGTCTGGAACGTCTTTCAACTGACTGTTCTCGATCTCTTCAATTATCTTGTTTCTTCTCACCATCTTTCTCCACAGAGTGCGGGCCGAGTTGCTGCGCGCATGCTGTTAATAGTTGCCTGTCCAGTGGATCAAACACCCTCCCGGTCAACAGATCGGGACGACGTTCCAATGTTCGCTGCAAAGCCTGTGAACGTCGGTATCGCTTGGTGCGATTGTGGTCTCCACTCATGAGCTCTTGGGGCACACCCTTGGAGCCGACATTTTCAGGGCGCGTATAGTGCGGGTAATCGAGCGTTCCATCAAGGTGTGATTCATCAATTACTGACTGCTGATTACCCAATGTGCCTGGCAGGTGTCGCGATATGGCGTCCATGACGACCATGGCCGGCAGCTCACCACCACTGAGCACATAGTCCCCTATCGACCATTCCTCATCTACATGGTCGCTGACAAACCGTTCGTCAATACCCTCATAGCGACCACAAATAAAAATCAGGCCAGCATCTTCCTTAGATTGGATGGCCAACTGTTGGTCGAACCGACGTCCCTGCGGACTCATTAACACCACCCTACTGTGCTCAGGCGCGTGGGCCTTGGCCTCGGTCAGAGCTGCGAGCAGAGGTTGTACCATCATCACCATGCCCGGACCGCCGCCGTAGGGCCGATCATCAACGGTTCGGTGTTTGTCCGTGGTGTAGTCGCGGGGATTGAAGCAGTGCAGCTGCAAATGCCCAGCCGCCAGCGCTCGACCAAACACACCGTCCTGCGACACCGCATCAAACATTTCAGGCAGCAACGTGATAACGCCTAGCCACATGGCAGTGTTCGTACCTCTTGCATGACTTTCACGACATTCATGACCAATCTGGCGACCAATTTACACGCACCCGTTGGTTTTCGGTTTCGACGGAGAGGACGTATTCCTGGGTAAAGGGCACGAGCACGTCGCGTTTAGCGTTTTCGGGCCGAATGCACAGTACCGCGTGAGCGCCAGTTTCCATCAGCTCTTGCACCACACCCAAGTGCTCGTCCTGATTATTGATGACGGCGCAGCCGATTAGGTCATGCCAGAAAAACTCGTCGTCTTCAGGCGGTGGGATCGCTGCCCGTGGGACGCCAATAAGTGCTCCGGTCAAACGCTGTGCCTCTTCTCGATCAAGCACGCCATTGAGCTGCGCGACATAGGCCTCTTTGTGCGGCCTGCTCTCATAGCCCTTAACCTCAGTCCACGGCTGCCCCGCAGCGCTTTGCACTAGCCAGGGCGCATAAGAGAACAGGTTTTCGGCAGGTTCCGTGAAAGAGTGCAGCACCTGCCAACCGCGCACGCCATAGGGCCTGCCAAGCTTGCCAACAATAACGACGGTATCTGTGTCGGTTCGTGAGGTTGGTGATGAACTCATGGTTTTGGTTTGCGGTTTTGCTGGTTTTCCGGTTTACAGGCACAAAAAAACGCGACTGACTCGCCGCGTTTTTGGTTCTTCGTGCCTGTTTAAGCGGGTGCCACTAACAGGCACTGCGCGCCCCGCGAGGTAGCTTACGCAGCTGCCCCAGTGCTTTGCTTGCGCGCTTGCTTGATCAGCTTAGCTACCCGTTCCGAAGGTTGAGCGCCAACGCCCATCCAGTAGTCGACACGGTCAAGGTCTAGGCGCAACACCTCGGCTTGGCCCTTGGCGACTGGGTTAAAAAAGCCAACGCGTTCGACGAAACGGCCGTCTCGAGATGCGGAGCGGTCTGCAACGGTGATGTGATAAAACGGGCTCTTCTTTGAACCGTGACGAGCCAGACGGATTGTTACCATAGTGATCTCTTTCTGCGTTCTTACTGTAAGTTAGTCGTATTAATTTCGCTAAATCGCCGCTGGCCGTGCGTGTTTGGCAAGTCGTCCCGCGGAAAGGCGCGCTATGATATAGCAACAGCCTGTGGGCGCAAGTGCTTGAAAGCTAGGGGTTAACGCCTGCGCATACCCGGAGGCATACCTGCTGGCCCGCCAGGGGCCTGCATACCCGGCAAACCCTGCATGCCCCGCATCATGCGCTGCATACCGCCTTTGCGGCTGACTTTTTTCATCATTTTCTGCATCTGTTTGTGCTGTTTCAGCAGGCGATTAATGTCGGCAATCTGTGTGCCACTGCCATCGGCTATGCGCTTTTTGCGTGAACCATTAATCAGGTCGGGAAAACGGCGTTCTTTAACCGTCATCGAGTCGATGATCACACCCATGCGTTTGAATTGGCCATCATTTACCTGGGCCTTGGCGGCCTGAGGTATTTGACCCATGCCCGGTAGCTTATCAAGCATGCCGGATACACCACCCATGTTGTCCATTTGCTGGAGCTGGTCGCGAAAGTCCTCTAGGTCAAATTTGCGTCCGCTCTGCATTTTTTGTGCGAGCCGATTGGCCTTGTCTTTATCAACCTTGCGCTCTGCCTCTTCGATGAGCGATAGCACATCGCCCATACCCAAAATGCGAGAGGCGAGACGGTCTGGATAGAACGGCTCTAGGCCATCGGTCTTCTCGCCAATACCCATAAACTTGATCGGCTTACCGGTGATCGTGCGTACGCTCAGTGCCGCACCACCTCGGGCATCACCGTCGGTCTTCGCTAACACGATGCCGGTTAGCGGCAGCGCATCGTTAAAGGCTTTGGCAGTATTAGCTGCGTCTTGCCCGGTCATGGCATCGACCACAAAGAGGGTTTCGATGGGCTTGATGGTTTGATGCAGCGCTTGAATTTCCGCCATCATCTCGGCATCGACGGCCAAACGACCGGCTGTGTCCAAAATCAGCACATCGGCAAGCTGCTTGTCGGCTTCCTTCAACGCTCGCTGTGCGATGTCCACGGGCTTTTCGTCTGCGCTGGAGGCAATAAAGCTCGCGCCAACCTCGCCAGCCAGCGTTTCCAGCTGGGCTATCGCCGCTGGTCTGTAAACGTCTGCACTGACGACGGCGACTTTTTTCTTTTCACGCTCTTTAAGCAGCCGCGCGAGCTTGGCCACAGTCGTGGTTTTACCCGCACCCTGTAGGCCCGCCATCAAGATTACCGCTGGGGGCTTGGTTGCCAGATTCAGCGCGTCATTGGCGTCGCCCATAATGTGCACAAGTTCGTCGTGCACAATCTTGATAAAGACCTCACCGGGGTTAAGCGCTGCGGTTACCTGCTGGCCCACCGCTTTGTTGCGAACCTGATCGACAAAATCTTTTACAACCGACAGCGCCACGTCGGCTTCCAGCAATGCCATGCGCACATCGCGCAGCGCGTCTGCAATGTTGTCGTCGGTTAACCGGGCTTTGCCGGTGATTTGTCTCAGGCTTTGGGAAAGCCGATCAGAAAGGTTGTCGAACATAAATCCACAGTGCTCGTTTAGTTGTCACTCGCTAGGTTTAAAGAGTATAGCGCGAGACGACAAAGCAGCGGTAATCACCGCCGACCCCGCAGGCCAGCAATTGCGCCATGAGCAGGTCTCAGCGCGAGTTGGTGACATTGACGTAGAGCTCATCCAATGGTTTGGACGAGCCGTCTTCCACGACTTGGCGACAATGCTTGCGCTGTAGCAAACGCGGCTGGGCGACCCCGCATGAGTGCGCAATGGTCTCGACCTCTTTCATCAGCGTTTGTGCATACAAAGCCACGCGCTCGGCCTTGTCGTGCACGACGAGGCCTCGCTGCAGTCGTGGGTCATGGGTCGTTATACCCGTGGGGCAGGTGTTTTTATTGCATTGCAGCGCCTGTATGCAGCCAAGCGCCAGCATAAATCCGCGTGCAGAGACCACCAGATCAGCACCAGCGCACAAGGCCCAAGCAACCTGACCCGGATTGGTTAATTTGCCGCTGGCAATGATGCGGATCCGCTCCCGCAGCCCGTGGCGACTCAAGATGTCTGCCACTAGAGGCAAGCTCTCTCTCAGCGGCAAGCCCATGTAATCAATCAGGCTTGCTGGTGCGGCCCCAGTACCGCCATCAGCGCTGTCGATGGTAATAAAATCCGGTGCATGCTCAGCGCCTCGCTGCGCAATGACGGTGCAAAGCTCATCAAGCCAGCCATAGGCGCCGATCACAGCCTTAAAACCTACAGGTTTGCCGGTGATATCACGCACTCGCGCGATCATATCGAGTAGATCTTCAGCACTGTCAATGGCGGGATTCCTGTTAGGGCTGATGGAATCTTGGCCTTCGGGAATGGCGCGGATGCGAGCAATTTCCGCGGTCACCTTGGCGCCGGGCAGAATACCTCCCTTGCCGGGTTTGGCACCTTGGCTGAGCTTGATTTCGAACATGCGTACCTGCTCGTTAGCCGCCACGGCAGCGAGCTTCGCCTCATCGAGACTGCCGCTGGCGTCGCGGACGCCGTAGTTGGCGGTACCAATCTGAAAAACAATGTCTGCGCCACCCTCAAGGTGCGCAGGAGACAACCCGCCCTCGCCGGTATTCAGCCAAATGCCGGCTTTGGCCGCGCCCTTTGACAGCGCCTCCACAGCGGGACGAGAAATCGCGCCATAACTCATGCCTGAGATGTTGAAGAACGACTTTGTGACGAAAGGCTGCCGCGCGTGAGGCCCAATGGTCAGCGGCTCCGGTGGATGTGCATCGCGTTCGAGCGTTGGATAAGGACAGTTGACGAACAGTACCGTACCCGTGGGTCTGAGGTCGCGAGTAGAGCCGAAGGCAACCGTAGTGTCCGAACCCTTGGCAGCCCGATAAACCCAACTGCGCTCTGCTCGATTGAACGGCAGTTCTTCGCGGTCCATGGCAAAGAAGTATTGACGGAAAAACTCGCCCAACTTCTCGAATAGGTATCGAAAACGAGCAAGCACCGGGAAATTACGGCGTAGCGAGTGTCGTGTTTGCGTTCGATCAGCAATATAGAGGGCAATCACGACCAACACACCCAAGCCAAGCGCAAGCACGAATAGTTCGGTCAGCACCTGGGCAATTTGCAGTAGCAGATCCATTATGGCCCCCGAGTCTTGATATGGCGTTTCTAGATGGCGTTTCTAGATGGCGTTCTTAGGCCGCCAAAACTAACCGAAATTTTAAGGGCAAAGAAACCCAATTAAGCACCCAATTAAGTAGCGTGAGTCGAGCTTTTGCGCCACTTCACCGCTTGGCGACAATGTGCCACACTCGCCAGCCTTTGATTACTTAGGCACCTATTACGACACACCTGTGCAAGCGCGGCGAGAACAAATGACGCCGTCCTTACACCTTGGAGTGCGGGTCCCATGAACAATATCATCCTACCGGCCTCAGGCCTTGCATTGGTTCTTTACGCCGTCGCATTCGCGCTTCTGTGGCGTCACCTCAACACGCGATTACATCAAGCTGGCGACAATATTAGTGGGGCTCCACCCTCGGTTTCGGGCATCGCGTTTGTGGCCGCTGCGCTCGGCCTCATCTGTCAGTTTTTAGCGACTGTCTCTGCCTTAATCCAGAACGAACCGGTGATGAGTCTCAACTTGAGCCTACTGGCGGTTAGCAGCTTAGTCACCTGCGTGATTGTGGGCGTCACAGCAATCAGCACGCTGCGCGTGCGCGCAGACAATCTCATGCTCCTATGCCTGCCCTTGGCGGCGATCAGCCTTGGGGCACTCAGCCTCATTCCCGCAGGCAACACCCAACCTATCGCCGTGGACTCAGCCCAGATCGGCCATATTTTGCTGTCCATCAGCGCCTACGCAGCACTGATGACCGCTGCGCTGCAGTCGGTGTTAATTGCTCTGCAGGAGCGGCGACTTCGAACACCACAAACAGGCCTGATTGGTCTGCTGCCACCCATGGAGAGCATGGAGAACCTGTTCATTACCATGCTGTGGCTTGGCGTCGGTTTACTGACGCTCTCCATTGGCACGGGCATCTTTTTCCTACAGGACATGTTTGATCAACGCCTCGTCCACCACACGGTACTGACGTCGATGTCATGGATGGTCTACGTAGGGTTTCTGACAGGTCATCATTTGTTTGGCTGGCGCGGTGTCACAGGTGTGCGTTGGAACCTAGCTGCCTTTGTCCTTTTGCTGCTCGGTTACTTGGGCAGCAAATTCGTCCTCGAGTACCTCCTCTAACCCACCGCGAGTTTTAGCTAACTGAAATGGATATAAACGCGTTTCCGACGAGCTACTTGCTGCTCAGTATCGGCACCATGATCTTGTTATCTGCTTACTTCTCGGGCACCGAAACCGCCATGATGGCCCTGAACCGCTATCGGCTGCGGCACTTGGTCAAAAACGGCAACAAAGGCGCGAAGAAAGCTGACACCATGCTGCGACGGCCAGATCGCCTGCTGGGGGTAATTCTCGTTGGCAATAACTTAGTCAATTTCTCTGCAGCAACGGTGGCCACGGTGATTGGTTTTCAACTGATGGGTGATACCGGAGTGCTGCTAGCGCCCTGGGTGCTCACCGTCGTGTTCCTAATCTTTGCAGAAGTCGCACCAAAGACACTGGCCGCCGAGCAACCTGAGAGCTGGGCCTTAAAGGCGGTCTTTGTGCTCAAACCGCTGCAGAAAGTTCTTATGCCGGTGGTGGTGCTCATCAACGTGGTCAGTAACGCCTTGGTGCGACCGTTTATTTCTCGAACCGCAGACAGCGATGACCAGCTGACCAAGGACGAACTGAAAACCGTCGTCGTAGAGGGCGCCACATCTGTCGGCGAGCGCCAAGACATGCTCACGCGGATATTGGATCTGGAATCCGTCACGGTTGACGACATCATGGTGCCGCGGGCTGAAATTGCCGCGATCAACATCGATGACGACTTGAACGCGATTATGGCGACCGTTGCGGCGAGTCAGCACACCCTGCTGCCAATTTACAAAGACAGCTTCGACAATGTGCTGGGCATTTTGCACCTGCGCCGGGTGGCACGGCTGATATTGAACGAAGACTTCAGCAAGGCGGATTTACTGCAGCTGACCCGTGAGCCTTACTACGTGCCAGAGGCGACGCCACTGCATACCCAGCTATTCAACTTCCAAAAAGAAAAACAGCGCTTGGCGCTGGTGGTAGACGAGTACGGTGACATACAGGGTATCGTAACGTTGGAAGATATCTTGGAAGAGATCGTCGGCGAATTTACCAGCGACTATGCCGCCAACATGCCTGAGATATTGCCCCAAGACGACGGCAGCTTTGTCATTGATGGCATGGCCGTATTGCGCGATATCAATCGGGCATTGCGCTGGGATCTACCAACCATCGGCCCAAAGACGCTGAGCGGTTTCGTGCTAGAGCACCTTGAAACCATTCCCGAAACCAATGTGTGTTTGTGGGCGGGCGAGTATCAAATTGAGACGCTGCAGATCAAGGACAATATCGTTAAAACCTTGAGCATCCGGCGGCAGTCTAAGCCCGAGAGCGATAGCGACGCAGGTCAAGAAACCGAGGAGACCGCGCAGCCGGTGGTTTGACCCATCCGCTGCGCAGTAGTGCAGCCTTAGCTGTTGCTCCAGCGTCGATTCATGGCTGAGATAACAGCGTTGAACGCCGTCGTTGTGGTATTGCGACTTAACCCAATACCGTAACAGCGCTGGCCTTCCTCACGGTCTTCGATGGAGACGATGCATATGGCTTGTGCATCGCTACCCGTGCCAATGGCCACCTCCTGATAGCTCAGAATGGTGACGGGTTCATTCAGGGTTTCGCCCAGCGCCGTGACAAAGGCCTCAATCGGGCCAGAGCCCTCGCCGTCGATGGTCAGCGTGTTCTCAGACACCGCAACGCGGGCCACACAGCGTTGATCCTGCTCGCGTCCCGTCAGCAGGTCATAGTCCACCAAACGATAGGGCTCACTGTCGACCACGTAAGTGTCGAGTAAACACTGGTAGATCTCCTCGGTTTTGACCTCTCGATCAAGGGTCTCCGTCAGCTTTTGCACATGACCACTGAATTCCACCAGCAGGTCTCTAGGTAAGGCCAGGCCATAGTGCTCTTCCAACATGAAGCCCACACCGCCCTTACCGGACTGACTGTTAACCCGAATACTCTCTTTGTAAGAGCCTCCCACGTCAGCTGGGTCGATGGGCAGATAGGGCACCTCCCAACGACTGGGATCTACTTTCGACATGCCCTTTTTGATCGCATCTTGATGGGATCCGGAAAAGGCCGTAAAGACCAATTCACCCGCGTAGGGATGCCGCTCGGGTACCGCAAGTTTATTGACCGATTCCGCCACTCGGCGAATTTTCGGCATCTGCTGAAAGTCCAAGGTTGGGTCGACGCCTTGACTGAAGAGATTCATGGCCATGGTAATGACATCGCAATTGCCGGTGCGCTCACCGTTACCAAACAACGTCCCCTCAACGCGCTGCGCCCCCGCCATCAAGCCGAGCTCGGTAGCTGCCACGCCGGTGCCGCGGTCGTTGTGGGTATGCAGACTGATCACGGCGCTGTCGCGGCGCGAGAAGTTACGACAAAACCATTCGATCTGGTCGGCATAAATATTGGGCGTACTCATCTCAACCGTACTGGGCAAGTTGATGATGATTGGATCCTGTGGCGTCGCACCCCAGGTGTCTGCCACCGCAGTACAAATATCCGCTGCAAAATCCAATTCGGTACCGGTAAAGCTCTCTGGCGAGTATTCGAAGGTCACGTTAGATGTGAAGTCCTTCAGACCCTCGCGCACCATGGCCGTGCCCTCCACTGCCAGATCGATAATGCCTTGACGATCCATGCCGAAGACCACGCGTCGCTGTAGCTCAGAAGTGGAGTTATAAAGATGGAAGATGACATTCGGTGCTCCTTCCAAGGCTTCCACAGAACGCTCGATGAGTTCCTTGCGCGCTTGGCACAGAATCTGGATGTGCACGTCGTCGGGAATACGGTCTTCGTCGATGATGCGCCGAATGAAGTCAAAGTCTGGCTGGGAAGCAGCTGGGAAACCCACCTCAATCTCAGCAAAGCCAATTTCCAGCAGCAAATCCCAAAGACGCATCTTCTCGTCCACGCTCATGGGATCGATCAGTGCTTGGTTGCCGTCTCGTAGATCCACACTGCACCATCTGGGCGCCTGTGTGAGCACCTTGCTAGGCCACTGCCGATCCGGCAGTTCGATCGCCTTGAATGCATTGTATTTATCGAAAGGCATCGCGCCGGCGGCGCGACCGCTGGTTGGTTGACTGCTCATGGTATTCACTCTATCTGTGCCAGCTAGACAGGCTTGGGCGGGGTTGCCGCTTGTTCCGTTTAACTGGCCTATCTTAACGAACATCCGACGCTATGTCGGACTTCTTGTAGATCAACACTACCTACCCATAACAGACGCTCAGCGGCGCTGAAGTTGCGGATTTGGCTGTGGGATCTGGGTGGGCGAAGCCCTGGGGTATTAGTCTAGGTGCCGGGAACCCGGCAGTAGCAGCAGTTGTAATAGCGAAAACGCAGCCGCCAAGCCGCCGCGAGAGATCTCGGGCGAGCAGGTATGTATTGTGGTTGCTGCGTTTTGCATGCCGCGACTATAGACCCCGCGTATCACTTTGCAAAGCCGCAGAATGACAACTGGATCAACCAAAAGAAAATTCTCGTCCTCATTACGAGAAGAGACGAACTAGCCTAGGTGAATATCGACAGATCCGGCACTGCGCAGGGCTTTGTCCCGAGCACCTTCAATACTCTCTGCTAGCGCCAACGCCACCCCCACCCGCCGTTCTCCAGCTACCTCGGGCTTGCCGAACAAACGCAGCTGAGTGTCTGGCTCAGCCAATGCTTCAGCCAAACCGCCGAAGGACAGCGACTGCGAATGCCCTTGCGCCAGAATGACCGCGGAAGCCGCCGGGCCCAATTGCCGAACCGTGGGTATGGGCAGACCGAGTATGGCCCTAGCGTGCAGTGCAAACTCGCTCAGATCTTGACTAATTAAGGTCACCATGCCGGTGTCGTGAGGTCTTGGGCTGACTTCTGAGAAGTACACTTCATCGCCTTTGATAAAGAATTCCACACCAAACAAACCCCAACCACCGAGGGCCGTGGTCACCTGCTCGGCAATCTGTTGACTGGCAGCCAGCGCCGCCTCTGACATCGCCTGGGGCTGCCATGACTCCTGATAGTCGCCGCCTTCTTGCCGATGACCAATGGGCGCGCAGAACGTGGTGCCGTCGCGATGACGCACCGTCAACAGCGTAATTTCGTAATCGAAATCGACAAAACCCTCAACAATCACCATGCCCGCCGCGCCGCGTGCGCCCTCCACCGCATACTGCCAAGCTGCGTCAATATCTGCGGCCGCGCGAACCGTCGACTGGCCCTTGCCTGAACTCGACATGACCGGTTTGACGATACAAGGCATGCCTATGCGCCCGATCGCAGCGCGATAGTCGGCTTCGTTATCTGCAAAGTCATAAGGCGAAGTGCGTACACCGAGTTGTTCTGCCGCTAGGCGCCTTATGCCTTCTCGGTCCATGGTCACTCGTGCAGCCATCGCTGTGGGTACGACATTGAGTCCAGCTGCTTCCATGGCCACCAAGGTGGGTGTGGCTATGGCCTCGATCTCTGGCACAACGAGGTCTGGCGCTTCCCGCACAATAATTTCTTGCAATGCAGGGCCGTCTAACATGTCGATCACATGACTGCGATGTGCCACCTGCATGGCTGGAGCATTCGCATATCGATCAACGGCGATAACCTCAACACCAAGACGCTGAAGCTCGATCACCACTTCCTTACCCAGTTCACCGCAGCCCAGCATCATCACCTTGGTGGCATCCCGGGTCAGCGCAGTGCCCAGATGGTCTATGTTGTGCTCACTCATCGCATGGGCTCGACCGTCTGGTTCGCGTTGTACGCTTCAATTTGTGGCGGGAATCGCAGCAGATTGCGCGACCGCTCCGGCTTTGAAGCGTCGAGCGTTCTCCACATAATGAGCGGCCCCCGCGCGAATGCCGGCGGCTTGTTCATCGGTTAGCGTTCGCACGACCTTGCCCGGCGAACCCATGACCATGGAATTGTCGGGTATTTCCTTGCCCTCTGTAATCAGGGCGTTGGCACCGATCAGGCAGTTCTTGCCGATCTTGGCGCCGTTGAGCACCACCGCGTTAATTCCAATGAGCGACCCTTCACCGATATCGCAGCCATGCAGCATCACTTTGTGACCAATGGTCACATGCGCACCAATGGTGAGCGGATAGCCGGGATCGGTATGCAGTACTGAACCGTCTTGCACGTTGGAGCCTGCGCCAATGGTGATCAGATCGTTATCACCCCGAACCACGGCGTTGAACCAGACGCTTGCATCTTGTTTGAGCAGCACATTACCCACCACGGTTGCGGAATCTGCTACCCAATAGTCCCCCTCCGCTTGCACCGCGACGCCATCCAATTCGTACAACATATCGTCCCCAACCTTGTGTTGATTCTGCACAGGCCCCTGCGACCCTCTTGCTGGTCTGATCATCCTAATTGGGGTCGCCGGCTTAAAGCAAAAGGATCAAGAGCGAAAGCCCGTCACCTTGAGGGATACAAACACCGATGATTCAGTCACCACATCACCCCCGATAGGGTATCAACCGGGTATACTTGGCCGATGAAATTTTGCAGTGCCTGCGGTGCATCCGTAGATTACAAAGTGCCCGAGGACGACAGCCGCGAACGCGCGGTCTGCAGCAACTGCGGCGCCATTCATTATCAAAATCCCAAGGTGGTTACTGGCACCCTGCCGATCTGGGGAGATCAGGTGTTGTTGTGTAAACGCGCGATTGAGCCGAGGCGAGGCTACTGGACGCTTCCCGCAGGCTATATGGAAAATGGTGAAACGGCTGAAACTGGCGGCGCTCGCGAGACCATGGAAGAGGCCAACGCTGCCGTTGAAAACCCTAGCCTTTACACGGTGTTTAGCCTGCCCCATATCTCTCAGGTGTACATGTTTTTTAAGGCCGACTTGGTGGGACCAACCTATAGCAGCGGCTCCGAATCACTGGAGGTCGCCTTATTTTCAGAGCACGAAATCCCCTGGGATGAATTGGCGTTTCCAGTGGTCAATAAGACGCTGGAGCATTACTTCGCTGATCGCGCAAACAATGCATTTCCAGTGCACTACGAAAACTTAGCGTTTCGTCGACGCTCTGGATAGGTGCCAAGCCCCAAACTACTCAGGCACGCGCAGCCAAATTGCTCCACTGCGGCATTGGCTGCGGCAATCGGATGCGTCGATCATCAAGTCGTCTAAGGCAATAATGGACGAGGTTCCGGGGCCGTCAAAACGCGGGTCGTCGCATTCATCATCATTTGCCCATTCGGAGCTATCGTCACCAAAATCGATGGCTTCACACTGGGTTGCGGCAATGCCCTTTTCCTTGCTCACTCGTTGAATCATCCCTGCTTGCAGCAAGCGGTCACAGTCCTGAGAGTCCTTGCCGGTGTCATCCCGGTCAAGGGCGCTTGCCATGCCGGTGCCCATAAAGCTGCGGTCATCACACTCGTTGTCACCGGCATAAGCGAAGGGCTCAGTGGCTGGTTCGGCACCACACCCCTGGGCAAGGGGTAGAAGCACAACAACTGCAAACAGCACAGATCGGTATTTAGGATTTACTAGCACGCTGGAGCCTCGCAATGAAATTATCGACTCAGAAGCCTGCAGGGGCTTACATCAGATCGCACTAGCACCAAGTAAATTCGTGGGCTTGCTTCACGATTTTATGAATTGCGTCACGCTTCGCTGGCCGTTTGACCGACACTAGAAGCGTCGACGTGCATTTTGAAACAGACGCAGCCAGGGCCCTTCTTCTTGCCATGCCGGATCACGCCAGACATTTTGGATGCTGCGAAAGACACGCTCCGGGTGAGGCATCATGGCGAGCACCCGACCGTCGGCAGCAGTGAGTCCGGCAAGACCATCTGGGGCACCGTTGGGATTGTCGGGATAGCGTGTCGCTATCTGGTGCTGAGCATCAACGTAGCGCAGGGCAGTCTGCTTACGGGTCTCAATTTCAGCCGGCTCAACCCCCGCAAATTCCGCGCGGCCCTCACCGTGGGCAACTGCCACTGGCATGACGCTGCCGACCATATCGGCAAGCCAAGGGCTGGCGTTGTCCTCGATCCGCACCATGACTGTGCGACCTTCGAATTGTTCGCTGCGATTGCGCACAAAGGCCGGCCAAAACTCCGCCTGTGGAATGAGCTCACGTAACTGCGAGAGCATCTGGCAACCATTACAGATACCCAGCGTGAGCGCGTCTGAGGCGAAGAACTCGACAAATTGCTGGCGCAGCGTATCGTCGAATAGCACTGCCTTGGCCCAGCCACCACCGGCCCCGAGTACATCGCCATAAGAGAAGCCGCCACATGCCGCGAGTGCCTGAAACTCGGAAAGATGACGGGCACCACCAGCCAGATCTGACATATGCAGGTCTACGCAGTCAAAACCAGCTGCACTAAAGGCTGCCGCCATTTCAAGCTGTCCATTCACCCCCTGCTCTCGCAATATCGCGATGGTTGGCGAGGCAGCACCAATGACCCCGGGGGCTTGCGCAGGGTCAAAGGTAAGCCGCGCACTCAAGCCTGGGTTTTCTGCCCGCGAGCTGCTGAGCGATGCAAATTCCTCATCGGCGCAGGCGGCAGAATCACGGCGGCGCTGCATCGTATAGCTGGTTCGCGCCCACTGCTGCTGTAGCGCACCTCGAGACGCTGAAAACAGCCTCTCACCAGCCTGCTGGATGACCACGTGCTCGTCGGCACGAATCGAACCCACCACCGTCGCGTGAACCGAGGTGAGCGCGGATATCTCAGCGAGATCGGCTGCAGCAATTTGCACCACCACGCCAATCTCTTCGTTGAAAAGCGCAGGTAACACAGCGACCTCGTCAGCAATCTCGATGTTGATACCCATCCGCCCGGCAAAGGCCATCTCCAGCAAAGTCGCTATCAACCCTCCATCTGAACGATCGTGCATGGCCAGCAGCTTGCCCTGCCGCTTCCAATCAATCAGCAGATTGAGCAGCGCCTTGAGGGCTTGAGGGTCTTCCACATCTGGCGCCTGATCGCCTAACTGGGAATAAACCTGCGCAAGCGAACTCCCACCGAGGCGTTGAGCACCCAAGTGCAGCAGGACAAGCACGCTCGCATCAACCGCCTGCAGCTGCGGTGTTACCGTTAAACGCGCATCACTCACCGGTGCAAAGCTAGAAACAATCAGGGTAAGCGGCGACACCACAGCCTTGGCAGTTTCTCCTTCTTGCCATCGCGTTTGCATGGACAGCGAATCCTTACCCACGGGTATGGCGATACCCAAGGCAGGACAGAATTCTTCGCCCACTGCGGAAACAGCGTCGAATAGCGCCTGCTCCTCGGCATTGCTGCCGGCAGCGGCCATCCAGTTCGCCGACAGCACGACTCGGGAAAGCGACTCAATATCCGCACTAACGATATTTGTTAGTGATTCAGCCACCGCCATGCGCGCCGCCGCCTTGGGGTCAATAAGGGCCAGCGGACTGCGCTCGCCCATGGCAAAGGCTTCCCCTGCATAGGTCTGATAACCGGCCAGCGTTACCGCGGCGTCTGCCACCGGCACCTGCCACGGGCCGATCATCGGCTGGGTTGCCACCATCCCGGTAATGCTGCGGTCACCGATAGTGATCAAAAACTGTTTGCTGGCTACCGCCGGAAATTGCAGGACTCGATCAATGGCTTCGGCCAGAACAACGTCGTCGAGGTCTAATGCCGGCAGAGATTTGTGCTCACGCTCAAACTGACGTGTCATCTTCGGTGGCTTGCCGAGCAGCACGTCGAGAGGCAAATCGACGGGACGGTTATCAAAGTGGCGATCTGCCACCTGCAGCAGGTCGCCAGCCTTTGAACGACCGACCACCGCGTAAGGACAGCGCTCCCGCGCGCAAATCGCTTCAAATGCCGCCAGCTGATCTGACGCAATACCCAGCACATAGCGCTCCTGGGCTTCGTTACACCAAATCTCTAACGGACTCATGCCTAAGTCGGCACTCAGCACATCGCGTAGCTCAATTTCACCGCCGGTGTTGGCATCGTGAATGAGCTCCGGCAGCGCATTAGATAGACCACCGGCACCCACATCGTGAATCAATAGGATTGGGTTGCTTTCGGCCATGGCACAGCAGCGATCAATCACTTCTTGGCAGCGTCGCTCCATTTCCGGGTTGCCACGCTGCACCGACGCGAAGTCCAAATCCGAGGAACTGCTGCCGGACGCCATACTCGAAGCGGCGCCACCACCCAATCCAATGAGCATCGCCGGACCGCCCAGCACCACCAGCGCAGTGCCTTCTGGAAAACCTTCAGCATGCACATGGGCATCGCGCACGCTGCCGACCCCGCCCGCGATCATCACCGGCTTATGGTAGCCGCGCACAGGTTCGCTGGTGCTGGTCTGATATTCGAAGGTGCGAAAGTAGCCATTAATGGCGGGCCGACCAAATTCATTGTTAAAGCTGGCCGCGCCTATCGGTCCGTCCAACATGATATCCAGTGCCGACACCATGTGATCGGGTTTGCCAGTTTGCAGCTCCCAAGGCTGTGGCAGTTCAGGCAGATTCAAATGCGAGGTGGTAAAGCCTGTCAGTCCAGCCTTGGGCTTGGAGCCACGACCTACCGCACCTTCGTCGCGTATCTCACCACCCGCCCCGGTGGCAGCACCCGCGAAGGGCGCAATCGCCGTCGGATGATTATGGGTTTCCACCTTCATCAAAATATGTGCTGGCTCAGGGGTGAAGGTGTATTGCTGAGACAGCGGATCGACCCACAACCGATCTATCTGCGGGCCTTCAATCACCGCCGCATTGTCGCTGTAGGCGCTGAGAATGCCCTCTCCATTGATCTGACGATGAGTGTTGCGAATCATGCCGAACAGCGAACCGGTCTGCGGTACCTGATCAACAAGCCAGTCGGCGTTAAAAATTTTATGCCGACAATGCTCCGAGTTTGCCTGGGCAAACATCATCAGCTCGACATCTGTCGGATCACGCTGCAACACTTGATAGGCATGCTGCAGATATTCGAATTCGTCCGCTGAGAGCGCCAGGCCCAAGCGCGAATTCGCCTGTTGCAGTGCCGACAGGCCCTGAGATAACAACGGCACCTGCTCCACTGATCTGGGTTCAGCTTGGTCAAACCAAGAGTGCAGGTCTTCTATCGCCCAGCACTGCTCGGTCATACGATCGTGCAGCCGCTCGAGCTCGACCATACTTGGGTCAGCGTCCTGCGCGACAAACCAGCGCACTCCGCGCTCCACCCGCGCCACATTGTGCAAACCACAGCGCGCAAATATATCGCTGGCCTTGCTCGACCATGGCGAAATGGTGCCGCTGCGAGGCAGCACTGTGGTCAGTCGTTTGCCCTGCCTCACGGGCCGCTCAAGGGTCGGCCCATATGTCAGCAGTGTGTTTACTTGGTTGAGATCGTCCTGACTCAGCTCCCCACCCAGCTGCAGTAGGTGCACAAATTCCGCGTAAACCACCGTCGGGATATCGGCTTGTATCTTGGCGAGGGCGAACACTGACAGGGCTGCTGGGCCATTGAGTAACAAAGGGGGAAGCGAGGGTGGCGCAGAGTCGGAGGTCGCGTTCAAAGTGGCCGCCTGTAGCTGAAAAAGAAGCGGCCCATCATAAAGCAATGCCGCAGATCTTTAACGCTTAGCCGCAAAGAATCGACTCATTCGCTGCCCGCAAATCTCGCCCAACACCCCGTGGGTCAACGCAAATCGATGGTTGCTCGGGTGGGACTCCAAACAGGGGTGGCTTAGTACGGCGCCGGCCTTAGGTTCCAGCGCACCAAACACCACGCGCGCTACTCGCGCATGCACCAGCGCCCCAACACACATCAAGCATGGCTCAATGGTCACATAGAGTGTGCTCGCCGGTAACCGGTAGTTGCTCTGGGACTGGGCGGCTTGTCGTAGCGCCACGATCTCCGCATGCGCGGTGGGATCGAACTTACTGATCGGCTGGTTAAAGCCCTGGCCGATTACCTGTTCATCACGTACCAGCACCGCGCCCACCGGCACCTCGCCAGCTTCGCCGGCCTGATCAGCCAGTTGCAGGGCTTGATGCATAAAGGTCTCGTCTGGGCTGGCAGGCTGATCTAAGCCGGACGTTTGGTATTGACGAGCAAACCCCTGGGTCAATTGGCCCCACGGGCTGGCCCCAGCGCGAGCTTGATGATGCGCAAAGGCTTCGCCGTCGATGAAGGCTTCTTTGACGTGAAAGGTTAGCGGGTTGTCAGCACTCGGCCATACCTCGAAGGACAGGCAGCCGGTTTCTGCACGGGTCAGAGCAATATGCGCCACCAAGGCGGCTTGGGTGGCCTCAAGCTGATCTTGCGGCACCTGTATCGTGCCTTCCAGTGTCACCATGGTTACGTCCCGATATGCGGTATTAGCCGTTGAGGCCGCATACTACACCACGTGATTTCAAGCGCTTGCAGACAGTTTGCTCCAACGACACTTCATGCCATGCTTCGCCCCAACATTACTTAAGGGAGAGATACGTGAGCGAAGAACAAGCAGTCATCGTTGAGCGCCGTGGCGGCGTCATGGTGATCACCCTAAACCGTCCCGAAGCCATGAACGCCATTAACGGGGCATTGTCGAATGGGTTATGGACGGCTATCCAAGAACTGGATGCGGACAACTCCTTGGTCGCCGGTGTGATTACCGGCAACGGTCGCGCTTTTTGCGCTGGTATGGACCTCAAAGCCTTCGCCCGCGGCGAAGACATCGGCCCACTCAATCAATTTGTCCGCTCCGGGGCAGAAAAGCCCCTGATCGCTGCGGTCAACGGCTTTGCGCTCGCCGGTGGTTGCGAAGTCATGCTGACCTGCGACCTTATTGTGGCCGCCAGCGACGCGAAGATTGGCATTCGTGAAGTTAAGGTTGGTCTTTTTGCTGCCGCTGGCGGCGTCTTTCGACTGCCATCGCGGGTGGGCTACGCCAAGGCCATGGAAATGGCCTTAACCGGTGAACCGATCACGGCCGAAGAAGCGCTAGATGCGGGCCTGCTGAGCGAGATGACCGAACCTGGCAAGGCACTGGATGCTGCCATCGCGCTGGCCGAACGCATTGCCGAAAATGCACCGCTGGCGGTAAAGGCTTCCAAATCGCTGGTGCGCTCCGCAGCCATGGGTATTGAAGAAGACAAGCTCTGGGAAATGCAGGTGCCGCTGCAAAAATCGGTCTTTGCTTCCAACGATGCCAAGGAAGGCCCGGTGGCCTTTGCCGAGAAGCGCGCGCCAAACTGGACTGGCACCTAGCCCTAATAAGGCAAGGCAAAATCAGACCAAAAGAAAAGGGGCGCTAGCCCCTTTTTTTCTGCGCGGTGGTTTTGTGCGGAACGATTCGTACGGTTATTCGTGCTCTAGGCCATTCACCCAACCGATGGAGGCACTTTCTGGCATCGGCTGGTCATCCAAACACTCGATATTAATGCTGTATTGGCCAGGGTCACGACGACGGCGATGGTGGGTATAAACCCCGCAGTTCGCGCAGAAGAAGTGTTCAGCGATACGCTTGTTCCATTGGTACAAACTGAGATGCTCTGCGCCAGCAAGCAGCGCAAAATCTGCGACCGGCACGGGTTTCATGATGATGCCTTTTTTGCGGCAAAGGGAGCAGTTGCAGCGGTATAGGCCGGTGCGTGGCGAATCCATTTTGACGGTAAATCTGACCGCCCCGCAGTGACAGCCGCCGACATAGTCTGACATCTCATTCCTCGCTACAGCGCCCCTCGAGCATGCTTCATCAGACGTTTGCCGCCTGCCAAGTCGCGAGGCTTAGCCGCTAATAAAACCGCTGCCAACATTATCAGCGGATGGAAAGTTAGGGTACTAGCGAGGAATGCCTGGCGGCCAATGATCCGCTTGCTTGAGTGCTGCCAATTCCACCGTCGCCTCGGCAACCGCGGGATAGACGAAGTCCGCACACCCGGCCTGATAACTTGGCCGCTGCTGCAGCGCAGTCCAGTAAGCGTCAAGCGCAGGCCGGTGATGTACCAACAGGTGCAGCCAGTCGCCCTCGCGCAGCCGATCAAAAATTACCATCATGCCCACGTCGGCAAGTGTGAACTGATCACCGCAGATCCACGGCCCGCCGCTGCTCTCTAGCTGCAACTCCAGCTCATGCAGATGCGCTGTCATGGCTTTGGCGGATCGATTGAGGACACCGGCAACAGGCTTTAGCGTGAGGGTTTTCTGCAGTCCTCTGCGTTTCATAAGCAAAAAGAGCAATGCTCGCTTCTTGATACGGTGAAAGAGCAGTCCTTCGACAATTTTCGCTGTCGGGATCGATACCAACATGGCCGCAAAGATTGGCACGGTTAGCCCCGGCACTGCATTGCCCGCGGTTGCTTCCGGTGAGTCGATGGGGTCATCACCCAGCAGGGAGGTTTTGTGTACCCAGACATCCATCACCTGTCGCAGCTGTGCATCTTGCGGCACCAGCAAGCCGGTCTGATCAACCACTGACGCCACATAGTTCAGTTGTTCGTGAGATTCATAAACCGGATGAGCGTTATGCAGTAATACCGGCACCGTGGCAGCAGGATTGACCTTGAGAAATTCACGGCTGATGTTTTGATAGCTACCGGTCTCGATAAGATCGATAGCCACACTGTCGTAGTCCACGCCGTATTCCGCCAAACAAACCCGTATCTTTTTCGAGCAAAGTGAAAATGGGTTGTGGTAGAGCGTCCACTGCGCCGTAAACGGCAGGCTGATATCCGCCTGCAATCCCGGTGGCATCGGACGGGTTTGTCGCAGTGCGCGTTCGCGCAAAAAAAGCGTTAGCCCCAGCAGGACTAAGGTGACAACAGCCCCGCCAATCACAGTGCTTAGCGCCACTGGCATCGCCTACTGGCCGGGCATGCCATCTGGACCCCAATGCGTACCCATAAGGTCTGCGGGGCTGCGTTTATGCGAGCCAAAGGATTCGTTGAACAGATCGCCGTCGGTGAAGTGTTCAAGCATGAAGCCATTGGGGTCTTTCCAATAATCGAAGGTCTGGCTGCCCAAAATATGCTTGCCTACGCCAAAGGAATGCTGGTGCCCTGCCTTCTTCAGTTCATAGTGGCTTTGCATCAACACATCCCAGTTTGCCACCTCAAATGCCGCATGGTTGAAGTCTGCATGACCGGCGTTGATGAAAAATACCGTGTGGTGGTCCACATATTCCTCGCCACGATTACAGCGCGTAAAGGCCCCCAAGGTTTGTTCTTGACCGTCCTTGTCCATGACGATCTCATCAGAAATTAACAGCCCAAGCCGACGCTGATACCACGCAAAGGTCGCGCTGAAATCATTGACCATGAGCACCACATGACCCAACCGCTTGACCAAACATTCAGGTGCCGCGAAGGCGACGCGCTCGCCGAGGCGCTGTTTCTCGACGCCATCGTTAAAGCCAGAGCGGCCGGCCACGGTAAGCGATGATGAATCGGCGATATCGGCAACCACTTCCACTGAAAAACCGTTGGGGTCGGTGAGACGGACAATCAGGCCGCCGCCGGGCAAGGGGTTGGGTTCAACCGGCGCGCCATCGATGGCCGCAATGTCGCGTAGCGCGGCCGCCGACTCGGCGGCAAAACCAACGCTGACGAAGGCGGGCTCGCTAGATTCCTCGGCCAGATAAATGTAGGGACTGCCATCCGTGCCTCGGGCCATGAGCAGGCGGTCTTCGATCTTGGTTTGAAATCCGAAATCGTCCAGAAACTTCTGCTGGGCGTGCAGATCTGTGACACAAAACCTGACATATAGAACGTCTTTGATCGCTGCCATGGTCCCCTCACGTTTAACTTGCCAATCGACAAGCAATATATAAAGTGCTCTGACGCGAAACAAGTTCTAAATGTGCCGACAACATGCAAACTGCCAAGCAAATCACCACAGCGAACTGCGAACACAGGCTTCGAGATGCCCAGGCCACCAAGCTCAAATTGGTCAATGCAGCCCTGTTGGCCTTCTCCACACAAGGCTATGACGCCTCCTCCACTCGCAGTATCGAGACCAAGGCCGGCGTTAAACGGGGCCTGATCAACTACCACTTCGGCTCGAAAAAAGCGCTTTGGCAAGCCGCCGCCGAGCATTTGATGTCGATCACCGAGCGCGACCTTGGCACCGCCTTAAGTCATATGAATCAAATCGACGAAGCGCAGCAACTGCGTTTCTTCGTGCGCGCCTATGTGAAGTTTTGCGCCAAACACCCCGAGCTCAATCGGCTAATGATTCAGGAGGGCATGGCCCAGGACTGGCGCCTGACGTGGTTGCTAGAGCGCTCGGTTCGCCCGTGGTATGCGCAGGTATGCCGAGTGTTTAACCGCGCAACGCAGCTTGGCATCGCACCGCAGATGGACGCGCATCACTTTTATTACGCGCTCACCGGCGCGGCAACGCTGATGTTTTCAAACGCTGCAGAGGCAACGGCGCTGTCCGGCAAAAACCCCCAGGACCCAGCAACCGTTGACGCCCACGCCGATGCCGTCGCCAACTTATTCACATCGATACGGAAGCCACTATGAAACTGATCACCTTTACCGAATCCTCACGCACACGCATTGGCCTACTGCAGGGCGAACAGATCGTCGATCTCGCACAGGTCGCCCCGGACCTACCCGACGACATGCTGAGCTTTTTAGAGGCAGGCGATGCCGCCATGCAGGAAGCGGCCAAGCACATTGATGCATCAGCGCATTTTTCTGCAGCCGATGTGGTGATTGAAGCCCCCATGAAACGGCCGCCGAAGATCCTGGCCATCGGCCTGAATTACCGCGCCCACGCCGAAGAAAGCAACATGGAAATCCCTAAATACCCCGTGGTTTTCACCAAACAGGCAACGTCGGCCAATGGCCCTTACGCGCCCATTCACTCGCCAACAGAGACCAAGATGCTCGACTACGAAGGCGAGCTTGGCTTAGTGATTGGCAAACGCTGCCGCCGCGTCAGCAAAGACGACGCCAGCAAGGTGATTGCAGGCTTTTGTGTACTCAACGACGTGAGCGTTCGCGAGTGGCAGTTTTTGGCCACGCCGCCCCAGTTCACCATGGGCAAGTCTTGGGATACGCATAATCCCTTCGGCCCTGCCATCGTCACCCCTGACGAGGTTGACCCCCACAATCTCATGCTACGCACCTTCGTTAACGGTGAGCTGCGACAAGAGACCAATACCGACGACCTGATCTTTAACTGCTACGACATCATCGCGTTCTTAAGCACTGCCTTCACCCTAGAGCCTGGCGATGTCATCGCCACCGGTACGCCCAGTGGCGTAGGGGCCGCCATGCAGCCACAAGGGACACTGCAGCTGGGCGACACAGTAAAAGTGGCGATCGAAGGTCTTGGCTACATTGAGAACGAGGTCATCGCCGAGCCTGATACCGCCACCATTCTATGAGCCCAGCAGCCGAGCACACCCTATTCGATGTAGCCATCGTCGGGCTTGGCCCCGTCGGCTGTTTGGGCGCAATACTGTGTGCCGAGGCAGGGCTAAATGTCGTCGCCGTAGAAAAAGAAGCCGATGTCTACACCCTGCCAAGAGCAGTGAATCTGGACGGCGAGATCATTCGCGCGCTGCAACCCGTAGGGCTTGCCGCAACGGTCCAGCAGATGATGCAGCCGCTGCGCGAAGGCGAACGTGCAGGCTTTGCTAACTCCAAGCGCGAGTGGTTGTTTGGTGGCGTTGCCCGCCCTACGGGCAGCAATGGCTGGCAGCCAGCCAACATGTTCGATCAGCCGGAGTTAGAAACGTTTTTGCGAGAAACCGCCACATCTCATCCCAAGGTGACCGCCTACATCGGCTACGAGATGACTCGATTCTCCAACGACCCGGCGCAGGTGGCGATTCAGGCGACCGGAGACGAGGGCGAAATTTCGCTGCGCGCCAACTATCTCATAGCCTGCGATGGCGCGAACTCTCCGACCCGCAAAGCGTTGGGCGTTGGCTGGCGGGATCTTGGTTACGACCAAGATTGGCTGGTAGTCGACGTGGAGATGATCAAGCCCCACGCCTTGCCCAACGAGGTGCTACAGATATGTGACCCGGATCGTATTCATACCTTCATCGCCACCAAGGACCCCTACCGACGCTGGGAATTTCAGCTAAACGACGGCGAGAGCGCCGCCCATATGCTCAAGCACCAAACCATACATAGCCTGCTGGAAACCTGGACGCCACGGGACTCTTACCGCATTCGGCGCGCGGCGGTGTATCAGTTTCATGCCGCCATAGCAGACCAATGGCAGCAAGGCCGAGTTTTTCTCGCCGGCGATGCCGCTCATCAGACACCGCCCTTTCTAGGCCAAGGCATGAACTCCGGCATGCGCGATGTGATCAACCTCGCGTGGAAGCTGCCGCTGGTACTTAGCGGCCAATGTGCACCGTCATTACTCGACAGCTACCAGGCCGAGCGCGATGACCATGCACACGACCTCGTGTCTTGGGCCGTAGACATGGGCCACCTTATGCAGCACGTGGCCGCCACAGAAGCCGCTGAGCGTGATGGCGAAGAACTACCCCAGATGCAGCAGACCTCGCAAAAGTCCGGCTATGGCCAAGGTCGAGAACAACCCCCCATTCGATCCGGCGTCGTCATGACCGCACAGGTCTCCAACGAAGGCGCCAGCGGTTATTTGTTACCCCAACCCGTTGTGCGCAATTCGAACGGCGAAGAAGTTCGCTTCGATGATCTATTGGGCGCGCACTTTGCTGTCGTAAGCCATGAACCAGCTAGGTTCGATGCGGCAAGCACTGCGGTAATCAATGCGCTCAAGATCAAAGTAATCGACGTTTCCGCACTAGAGATCGTGCACGGTAAATTCCCTGATCTTCTGCACGCTGGTGAGGCCCTGTTGCTGAGGCCGGACAGGCTGGTGTTCGGGCACACCGACCCGGACGTGACGTTAGACTCTTTGCTTACCCGCTTAGCCGAATCGCTTCATTACTCACGCTAACCGCGAGCGGTTTCACGAGATAGGATCGGTCGCGATAACGTAGCGCTTAACTCCGCAGGCTAAGCAGCTAAAGCGGATTGCCGCCCAGTACCGCAGGCGTCTCGCAGTAGGTGGTCAAGATGTAGCGCTGATGTTCTGCGATTGCGCCACTCAGTGCTTCGGCGATTGCTGGCACTTTTGCATTGGCGGCAAAGAACTTCAGCATGCCTTGGTTTTGCTGGGTCGCTGGCATGATCTCCGGCGGCGTGTCCGTGATACACATGCTCATGGTTGCCCAATAAATATCCGCAGCGGTCAGCGTATCCCCAACCAAATAGCGAGAACCCTGCTCCGCCTGTTGCTGCAAACGTTGATCGAGCAAGGCGATCACCTCGCCGACTTTGCCCGGCGCCGCCGCGCTGGCGTCGTCGCTGTAGCCGTATTTTCGGCCCAAGGGTCCGTCATTCATGATGCGCATATTCCAAACCAGACCATCTTCACCCAACACCACAGCGCATAGCCCAAACATGTCTGCGCGTTGTGCCATATCGGCTGGAATCAACGTGGGGCTGTCCGCGCTGCCGATCTGCTCCGCCAAGGCAAGTTGCTCGATCCAAACGTTACGAGGTCTTTCCTCGTTATAGAACATCGTCGGCAAACTGGTTTGACTGGTGAGTTCAAAGAGCCGCTTCTGACGGTCTTCGCCGGTTTCTTTGTCCACCCCCATCATTGGGTGCAACGCCCGAATCACTGGAATGCCCTTAACGAAGCAGATGTTCTTCAATGCCTCTGCATAGAGCGCCTGAACACCTGGAATAAAGGTGATTCGCGTGCCGTTTTTGAGTGCGGCGGCCTCTTCTAACGAGATAAATTCCGGTGCGTCACCTGTGCTTGCGGCTGTCATAACTCTCCCCTTTTTACCGTGGCTATTTCCTGTCGCGACACACGATTATGTCACGGACTGAGCATACCGATATCGCTACTGCTGCTGGCCATGCGAGTTCATCTGATTTCTCGCCCGCTGCTGCACTAAAAGTCTGCGCTCGGCTACCGCCTCCGCCGAGGGGCTGCGATGGCGCCGACAAATGTCAGCCTCGTAAACCATTGCGTCACCCAGAGAAAGGTCATAGGCATGATCAATTTGTCGTTTGTACTCATTCATCACCTCAGGCACGCAGGACAGCATATCCTGCGCCAACGCATGACAGGTTGGCAGCAGTTCTTCTCGGGAAACAATGCGATTGACCAATCCCCACTCATAGGCCTGCTGCGCAGACAAAAAATTGCCGGTCAGCGAAAGCTCCTTGGCCCTGGCAAGTCCTATCGCCCGCGACAGTCGAGCGCCGAGCCCCCAGCCAGCAATCAAGCCAATCCGTGCATGGGTATCGGCAAATCGCGTCTCTGGCGTGATTACGAGCAAATCGCAGGAAAGCGATATCTCAAAGCCACCGGTAATGGCTGCACCGTTTATCGCTCCGATAATCGGCTTGTTCACCGCGCGCAGTAACGACGGCGGGTCCTTGGGCTGAACTGCGCCCCTGACTTTAACCGTCGAGCCCATCTCTTTGAGATCAAGACCCGCACAAAATGCCTTGCCCGCCCCAGTAAGTACCACCACACCAACCTCGGGGTCTGCGCCGATATCCTCTAGCGCTTCCTGCAGTGCCCAGCGTAGCGCCAACGACAAAGCATTCATTTGATCTGGTCGATTCAACGTAAGCGTGGCGACACCGTCCTTTTTCTCGACGAGCAAAACTCCCTCTTGCATATCCTTCTTCTCCCCTCTCCGACTTGATCAGTCATTCTAATGATTCGTTCCATGAGCGCCGACGGCCACTGGCACCCTAACGCGCCTCCCAGAGACCGCGATGCAGTTCGTCCGGATCCTGTGCCACCGAGAATTGTGCATCAATACACAGACACGGTCGCTGCGCGGCATGGTATTGGGGCCACTCAGGCAGTGAATCGGCTTGCGCATAGCCATTCGGGTCGCCCCAGCGGGCCATGGCAGTTACCAAACCAGACCAGTGCCCACCCACACGTTGCACCACAGAATCACGAGTATCGTGAAAGGTGTAAGCGTGGGATGTGGGCTTACAGACCGTATTAAAGGTAAAGGCCATCTCCGCGGCATGGGGCGCCCCAACATGCTCGCTGCCCTTAAGGTTTACCGGCAAGTCAAAGCGATACAGCCAGCCGCCAGCGCCATGAGTTGCGGATGTTTGTGCGGCCGTAATGGCTATGCGGCGAAACATGTCGGTCCAGATCATTTCGTGCAGCTTGCCCGGCGATGCGTCCGGGTAAGCCTTGGCCAGCGCTTCAAAATAAGCGTCAGGATCCCGGCCACAGAGCATGTCCGTGGCCAGATAGCGATTCAGCCAATCATGGTGATCTTGTGCGTCTGGTGAACCCCGCGTGTAGTAGGTGCCCTCTGTGGCATTGCTACCGGCGATGAGGGGCACGCCGTCGGCGCCCCGCTCAACAATGGCTTGAAAAGTATCTCGGGTGATCACAGTGCCATCTACGCTAAAGGCACCACCCATCTTGAAATCGAGAATCTCCTTGGCTGGCATACGCAGCACAGCGTCCAGCAGACCGTCCCGCTGCATGCCAAGACGTTCTGCCAGTTTCTCGGTTTGATCCGCAGTAGGTCGATACACCGCCGTGCCGCTGCAAGAAATGGCTTTATGAAAGAGGCCGTCGGCAGCGGGTGCGGCGAGCAGTGCTAGCACCGATGAACCACCCGAGGACTGACCAAAAATCGTGACGTTGCTCGGGTCGCCGCCATAATCTTCAATATTCTCGCGCAACCACTGCAGCGCTAGGATCTGGTCGCGTATGCCGTTGGAGGCGGAGCCCTCATAGGCTGAACCAAAGTACGACCAGTCAAAAAAGCCGAAAACCCCCAACCGCGAATTTACCGTGACGACGACAACATCACCTTGTTCAGCAAGCACGCTGCCGTCGTATTCGTTGGCTGAGCCCGCGACGAAGCCACCGCCGTGGAACCAGACCAACACTGGGCGCAACGTGCTGTCGGTTTTTGGCGAGTATATGTTTAAAAATAAACAGTCCTCACTCACCGCACCGCCCACGGGCAATCCGAGGGTGCTCAGCGTTTTTTCCTGCATGGCGCGATTTGGATATTGTGTTGCGTCATAGATGCCCGGCCAGGCTTCAGCCATTTGCGATGCCTTAAAGCGCATCGCTCCCACAGGCGGCTGTCCGTATCGAACCCCCAGATAGGTGTTTACATTGCCGTCCGAGAGGCCGCGAATTTTGCCTAGCGCAGTTGCAAGAACGCTCACAATACATGCTCCAAATAAATCGAATGAGATCTAACGTCGACTAAAAAGTGACGAGCGATTAACCCTTGGCACCTCTAGCCCGTCAATGAAATAAACTCGAAAGCTCCCCCATTTTTTGCTGTTAGGAACGTTGCTGCGCGACATTGAGCAATCTTGTCGCTACAAAAATGGGGGGGTTTTTCAACCAGAAGTTACTGCACGGTAACAAAATGAAATATAACTGCGGCTCCTATCACTGGAGGAAGGAGAGAGTTTTGCTAAAAAAACAAAAATTCCATGCAAGCCCATTCATGAGAGCGATGGCGCCTCTTATGCTGGCAGTTTTCCCTATCGCGTCCTTTGCGGACGACGACGACGGTGCAACCGTTTACTTTGAAGAGGTCATTGTGACCGCAGAACGTACAGAGCGAAGTGTTCTGGACACTGCAATGACCATTACTGGTTTTGGCGAGGACGCGCTGAAACGTTTCGGCATTCAAGATCGAGACAAACTGCAAATCTTGGTTCCTGGTCTTCAGTTTGGTGAGACCGTTGACATGATCGGTAACGGTACGTCGTTGCGCGGTATCGGCACGCGTAATGCGGGTATCGGTCACGGTGACCGATCTGTCGCGACCTATATCGAAGGCGCGTACACCGTAGGTACCTATGGTACCGCGCCAGGCGGCGGCTTCGATCTGGAACGAGTGGAGGTTGCTCGTGGCCCACAGGGCACGCTCAATGGCCGTAACTCAATCGCAGGTTCCATCAACTACATCTACAAAAAGCCGACCCAAGAACGCGACTTCGAGCTGATGGGCCAATACAATAATTACCAGCAATATCGTGTAAACGCTGCGATCGGCGGTCCAATCACCGAAAACATCGCCTTCCGCTTAACCGGTGGACGTAACGACGGTGACGGCTATCAAGAGAACTTTGGTACAGGCCCAGATACCGATGCGCCTGACCACAACTTTTATTCTTTGCAGTTGCGGTTCCAAAACGATCGTTTCGACAGCAACATCCGTTATTCCAAGGTCAGTGATCAGGGTATTCCCCGATCCCAAGTACCTCTGGCTAACCTGAATACGACTGACGAGGAAATTTCGTTGATTGGCGCATATGCCATCGGCAACACGCCTCCAGCTGGTGTGCCCGTTGCAACAATAGCCAACACGAACTATCTGTCGTCTATCCAAAATCCTGCAGGCCCTGCGTCTTGCCAAGTAGGCCTACCCTTCATGCGTTGCGGCGACATTAACAACAGGGTGGCTCTGAACAATACTGGTTTCGAGGATTCTAAGGGCGAAATGCTGAACTTCTACGCGGAGTATGATTTCAGCGACAATGTTTCCCTGCGCTACACCTTCTCCGATAACACCGTTAACCAGCTGATGCTGAGAGACGGTGACTATACGTCTCGCGTAGGTGGTCCTGGAGATTCATACAATCTAGCGACAGACGGTAATGTGGCTTTCTCTGATCGACAGTACTACATGATTTACGACTATGAAGAAACGTCCCACGAGCTGCTGTTGAGCTGGGCGCTTAGCGATAAAACTGATGTGATCATCGGTGCTTTTGCTTACGAAAGTGACCTGTATTATCAGCTGACCCGCTGGGAATACAGCCACGACTTCCGCTTCACAGATCCCGACGCTGCCGCTGCAGCCCTCAATGGAGTCTTTACCGACGCTCCTGTCGTCGACTGTCCTTCATTCGTACAGAATGTCATCGGTGATACCTTCGGCCTGCCTGTTACCGACGATGGCACTGGCTCCTACTATGTCTGTCCCGGCGAATTCGGCACACCTGGCCGAGATGGTGGAGATCTGCGTGCAATCGTTCCTTTCGGCACAGGCACGATCAACGAAACCAAGGCGGTCTTCGCAAATATTGAACACCAATTTAACGATAAGTGGTCAGCATCTGCAGGATTGCGCTGGTTAGAAGATAGGAAAGAACAACCCGGTGAACTTTTCGCGGGCAACTTCATGTTCTCCTTTATCGGCGTACCCGTCGTTATCGGTTTCACCGATGGCGGTATTGCTGAGCCTGCCGAGTTTGACAAAGTTGTCGGCCAGTTCTCAGTTGAATACACGACCGACGCGGACAATATGATTTACGGAAGGATCTCGACTGGTCACAAGCCAGGTGTTTTCAATTTTGCATCTCCTCCGGTTCCCGGCGTTCCTACCGTGGTTGAGGAATCTACGTTGACCAATTACGAGGCCGGCTTTAAAGGAAATTACTTTGATGGTCGTTTGCAACTCGCCGCGAGTGCGTTCTTCATGGACTACGACAAGATGCACTTAGATGCTCTGCAGGTTCTCGAAGAAGGCTTTGTACCTGGTCAGTTCGACGAAACTCCGCTTGCAGAATTCGTCTCAGCGATTCCAGACACCGAGGTATACGGGGTGGAGCTCGAGTATCAATACGCGTTCTCAGACACGACGTCACTACTAGGCTTCTACGCCTACACCGACTCTGAGATCGGCAAGCACTCTTCTGTCATTCTGGGTAATCCGGACGCACAGTTTGATCTCTACGAGCACTTAGATTTCGAAACCGGAGAGATGACGCAAAGCTGGTACGAATTGCCAACGGATCAAACCGGTAACATGTTGCCAAGCCAAGCCAAGCACAAGGCGTCAACGTCAGTGCTACACAATATGGCTATGGCAAATGGCAGTCGCGTCGACCTGTTGGTCACCTGGGCCTACAACGGCTCTTGGTACCCAACCATCGGCAACATAGATCTGTATAAGATCCCAGCGCACAGCAGATTTGATGCTTCAGCGACTTGGACTTCTGCAGACGAGCAGCTCTCGGCGCAGTTCTATATCAATAATCTCACTGACGAAATCGCGCTTAATGAGTTTATTGCTGCGGGCGGTCATGGTGGTCAGGTGTTCCTAGGCTCACCGACTAACCATCGTGAGATGGGTCTGATCGTAAGATGGATGCCCGAGCTGTAATAGCCGGCTAAACGCTTTTTCGAAAAGCACAGACGGACGCGCCGCAAGGCGCGTCCCGTTTGTCCCGAGTCCCCCCTGTTTTAAGTCCCTTCCCTCTTTAACCCCTTCCCCTTTTTAACTCCTACCGCTTTATATTTGTTACCAGAAAACTGCGTTCGTGAGCTGCTGTGGCTTAGTTTTTGAACTGAT